>OJPU01000526.1_pt1 | contig 14675 bp, 9 predicted proteins | sample 1598561 | NCBI WGS metagenome assembly OJPU01 (sample SAMN03922500, study PRJEB24848) | human gut metagenome | isolation source: stool sample | host: Homo sapiens | place: Germany | collected 2011-11 | reverse complement strand
TATCTCAGCGGAAATTCTGTGTACAATCCAAAGGAGAAGGGATTGGGCGTTCCTTTTGAAATGACCTTGGGAGTGCACAGCGATGCAGGTTTTTCCAAAGAAGATGATTTAATAGGCACGCTGGGTATCTATACCACCGATTATAATAGCGGTAAACTGAACGCCGGTATCTCCCGTTATGCTTCCCGCGACTTGGCGGACATGGTACTGACCGGTCTGCAACAGGATATCTCCGCCCAATTCGGTATCCGGTGGCAACGCCGCAGCCTGTGGAACCGCAATTACAGCGAAACCCGTCTGCCTGCCGTTCCCTCGATGATTCTGGAACTCCTCTCCCATCAGAACTTCGCCGATTTGAAACTAGGACACGATCCGCGTTTCAAGTTTACCGTAGGACGTTCTGTTTACAAATCCATACTAAAATACCTGAGTACCATGCATGGGACGGATTACGTAGTCCAACCTTTACCGGTAAATAACTTTGCCATTCACTCCGGAAGTAGGAAAAACACCTTCCAACTAACTTGGCAAGCGGTAGACGACCCGTTGGAACCGACTGCCAAAGCTCAACAATACATTGTCTATACCCGTCTGGGGCATGGTGGATTTGACAATGGAACGTTAGTACGCGGTACTGAATATACCTTCGAAGCCGAACCGGGACTGGTATATAGTTTCAAAGTAACCGCAGTCAACAAGGGCGGAGAAAGTTTTCCTTCCGAAATCCTGTCAGCCTATCAGGCAAAGAAAAGTAAAGGAACAATCCTGATAGTCAACGAATTCGACCGTTTAAGCGGACCTGCTACCGTAGAATCTCCTTTCTTGCAAGGCTTTGACTTGAATACGGATCCGGGAATACCTTATATAAATACACCCGCCTTCTGCGGAACGCAACAAAGCTTCGACCGCAGCCGCATAGGACGGGAGACTAAAGACGGGCTGGGATATAGCGGCAGCGAACTGGAAGGAATGTTGATAGCCGGAAATACTTTCGATTATCCGTTCATTCATGGAAAAGCCATCCAGGCAGCCGGAGGATACTCTTTTGTATCGTGTAGTGATGAAGCCGTTGAAAATGGTTTTGTCCGGCTGGCAGATTACCCCATTACAGACCTGATATTCGGAGCCGACAGGCGTCCTTTCTCCCACACATTGCAACAGTTGCTCACAACCTATTGTCAAGGAGGCGGCAACCTGATGCTCAGCGGCTCGTATATAGGAAGCAACATGAACAGTCCCACAGCACTGAACTTCACCGAAAACATATTAAAATATAGTTTCGGAGGCAGCATGATAAATTCCACTTCGGGAGAAATATATGGAGCCAACACCCGTTTCAGTATTCCCCGCACTATCAACGAGCAAACATACGCCGTACCCGCTCCCGACTGTCTGACCCCGATAGCCCCTGCTTACTCCGCTTTTGTATATAATCCGGGCAGTTACAGTGCCGGTATCGCCTATAAAGGCAAATATCGGACTTTTGTCCTGGGTTTCCCCTTTGAAAGCATTCAGGGAGTGAAGGAAAGAGCACGGGTAATGAGTGCCATCCTGGGCTTCTTTGGCAGCAAGTGATATTTTTAAACGAAAATAAAAGGGCAAATAAGAGGTTATTTCATAAAAACGCCTAACTTTGTCCGTATAAACCATTAAAATAAAACGACTATGTACACTATACAGACTAATGCCTCCGGCACACGCAGCATGGAAATCTCAGAAGAGAACCTGCAAACTATTGAGAAATATGCTTTATTCCAGCATCTGATAGACAGCAACGGTATCGTGGACGAGTCGGTACTGGACAAACTGAAGCTGAATATCCGCTCACTGATAACCAGCGAGGAAGGAAACAATAAAGAGCTGCTCGACCTTTGTATTGATGTAATTTATCATAATAACATGAAAGCTTTCGGACTTCATCAACTCATTCTGCTTTATATCCAATGGGAGAAAGAGAAAAATAAAGATGAAGAAGAGATATAATAAACAATCTCTGTGTTCTCTGTAGCAAAACAAAAAAACAGTATTTATCATTGAAAGAATACAAACTTACAGACTGGTTGCCGACAACCAAGAAAGAAGTAGAGATGCGCGGATGGAATGAACTGGACGTAATCTTGTTCAGCGGTGACGCCTACGTAGATCATCCTTCATTTGGTCCGGCAGTAATTGGAAGATTATTAGAGGCGCAAGGTTTGAAAGTGGCCATTGTGCCTCAACCCAACTGGCGTGATGACCTGCGCGATTTTAAGAAGCTGGGACGTCCACGCCTCTTTTTCGGTGTGTCCGCCGGATGTATGGACAGCATGGTAAACAAATACACTGCCAACAAGCGTTTGCGCAGCGAGGATGCTTATACTCCCGACGGCCGCCACGACATGCGTCCCGAATATCCCAGCATCGTTTATACACAGATTTTAAAGAAAATCTATCCCGACGTACCTGTCATTCTGGGAGGTATAGAGGCATCTTTGCGCCGTGTCACCCATTATGACTACTGGCAGGACTGCCTGCGTAAATCAATCCTGATAGATTCCGGAGCCGATTTATTGATCTATGGAATGGGCGAGAAGCCGATTACGGAACTTTGCAAGAGAATGAAAGAAAGCAAAGACAGTCAGGACGGAGCCCATCTACCCTTACAAAAGGATATTCCCCACGATATACCACAAACGGCTTATATTATCCGTAAGAAAGGATCAGTTCCGTCCGAGCACTCTGTAATTGAGTGTGTGAACGAAAAGCCAGACATCATCCTACACTCTCATGAAGCATGCCTGAAAGATAAAAAGAAACAAGCCGAAAACTTCCGCTTCATTGAAGAGGAAAGCAACAAGTACGAAGCCTCCCGCATCTTGCAAGATACAGGCAATGAAACAGTAGTAGTCAATCCGCCTTATCCTCCAATGAGCCAAGGCGAACTGGATCATTCTTTTGATTTGCCCTATACGCGTATGCCTCATCCTAAATATAAAGGAAAACGCATTCCCGCATTCGACATGATTAAATTCTCGGTCAATCTGCACCGTGGTTGTTTTGGCGGATGCGCCTTTTGTACCATTTCCGCCCATCAAGGGAAATTTATTGTAAGCCGAAGTAAAGAGAGTATCTTAAGAGAAGTGCGAGCCATAACTGAAATGCCTGATTTCAAAGGCTATCTGAGTGACTTGGGAGGACCTAGCGCCAACATGTATGCCATGCGTGGTAAAGATGAGAAAATTTGCCGGCGATGCAAACGGCCGTCATGTATCCATCCCAAAGTATGTCCCAATTTGAACACGGACCATCGCCCCTTATTGGATATCTATCATTCGGTAGACGCACTTCCCGGTATCAAGAAAAGCTTTATCGGAAGCGGTGTACGCTATGACCTGTTACAATATCAAAGCAAAGATCCGGCAGTAAACCGAAGTACGGCTGAATATACCCGCGAACTGATAGCCCATCATGTCAGCGGGCGCTTGAAAGTGGCTCCGGAACATACCAGCGACCAAGTGCTGCAAATCATGAGGAAACCTTCGTTTTCACAATTTTATGACTTCAAAAAGACTTTCGACAAAATAAATAAGGAGTTGAATATGCGGCAGCAGATTATACCTTATTTTATAAGCAGCCATCCCGGATGTACGGAAGAAGATATGGCAGAACTGGCAGTGATCACCAAGAAATTGGATTTCCATCTGGAACAAGTACAGGACTTTACTCCTACTCCGATGACTGTAGCCACTGAAACCTGGTACACAGGTTATCATCCATATACGTTGCAACCGGTATTTTCCGCTAAAACACCAAAAGAAAAACTGGCTCAACGGATGTTCTTTTTCTGGTATAAACCCGAAGAACGACGTGCTATCATCAATGAATTGCGCAAAATAGGACGCGCTGATCTGATAGATAAGCTGTATGGTAAATACAAAGCCTGAGTTTTAAATTCACCACAGATTATACAGATTTGATCTGTGGTGAAACTGTTTTTTAACGTCTTGTTCACCTTTCATCGTGTTTTGACGAAACACAGGAACAGGTACATGTGTTCCAAGTTACAGATATTGATATTTATTCCCCCCTAAACTTAATTAGAAAAGCACCGCAAATATTAATTGATAAAAATACGACCTATCCTATTGAATATCATTTATTTTTTGCTATCTTTGGGCAAAACCAACTTTTAAATCAATACTGCGTATGGAAACGTATCTATTCTGGATTGTGCCCATTGCCTCCCTCTTGGCATTGGTACTTGCATGGTATTTCTACAAACAAATGATGCTTGAAAGCGAAGGAACTCCGACGATGGAGAAAATCGCTTCTTATGTGCGCCAGGGCGCCATGTCCTATCTGAAACAACAATACAAGGTGGTAGGGCTGGTATTTCTGGGATTAGTTATTCTGTTTTCTATCATGGCATACGGCTTCAACTTACAAAATCCGTGGGTGCCCATTGCTTTTCTTACCGGCGGTTTCTTCTCCGGACTGTCCGGCTTTTTAGGAATGAAAACGGCTACATACGCTTCTGCACGTACCGCCAATGCCGCCCAACACTCCCTGAACAAAGGACTGCGTGTAGCTTTCCGTAGCGGAGCTGTTATGGGGTTGGTCGTTGTCGGCTTGGGACTACTCGATATTTCTTTCTGGTACATATTATTGGACTATTGCATTCCCACAGACGCCTTGAACCCTTCTGCTAAATTATGTGTCATCACAACCACCATGCTTACCTTTGGTATGGGAGCCAGCACACAAGCACTTTTCGCCCGTGTAGGAGGTGGAATCTATACCAAGGCAGCCGATGTAGGTGCCGACCTGGTAGGTAAAGTGGAAGCCGGTATTCCGGAAGATGACCCCCGCAATCCCGCAACCATTGCCGATAATGTGGGAGACAATGTAGGTGACGTAGCCGGAATGGGCGCCGACCTGTACGAATCCTATTGCGGCTCTATTCTGGCTACCGCCGCTTTAGGTGCTGCCGCTTTTATTGGCTCGGATGATACCGTGATGCAGTTTAAAGCGGTTATCGCACCTATGCTGATTGCGGCAGTGGGTATCGTTCTCTCTATCATCGGTATTTTTGCCGTCCGTACTAAAGAAAATGCAGGAATGAAGGAATTACTCGGATCATTGGCCACAGGAACCAATTTAAGTTCGGTACTGATTGTCGTTGCCACTTTCCTTATCCTCTGGGCATTAGGTTTGGAAAATTGGGTAAACATTTCCTTTGCTGTGGTAGTGGGATTAATAGTAGGTATCGTTATCGGCCGTTCCACCGAATATTATACTTCTCAATCGTATAAACCCACACAACGGTTGGCCGAAAGTGGAAAGACCGGTCCGGCCACCGTTATCATTTCCGGTATCGGACTAGGTATGGTTTCCACCACCATCCCTGTACTGGCAGTAGTAACCGGTATCATCTTGTCCTACTGGCTCGCTTCAGGATTTGATTTTGCCAATATTTCCATGGGATTGTATGGCATCGGTATCGCTGCCGTAGGTATGCTTTCGACATTAGGAATCACCTTGGCTACCGATGCTTACGGACCGATTGCAGACAATGCCGGCGGTAACGCTGAAATGAGCGGACTGGGCAAAGAAGTACGCAAACGTACTGACGCCCTCGACTCGTTAGGTAACACGACTGCCGCTACAGGCAAAGGTTTTGCCATCGGCTCCGCAGCTCTGACCGGACTGGCCCTGCTGGCATCCTATGTAGAAGAAATCCGTATCGGATTAACCCGGTTGGGGCAAACCATTCTGGAATTACCAAACGGCATTACCGTAGATGTTCATAACGCCAGTTTCACTGACTATATGCTTTATTACGATGTAACCCTGATGAACCCCAAAGTGCTAAGCGGCATGTTTTTGGGCAGTATGATGGCATTCCTGTTCTGCGGTCTGACCATGAACGCCGTAGGCCGAGCAGCCGCTCACATGGTAGAGGAGGTGCGTCGCCAGTTCCGTGAAATAAAAGGGATTCTGACAGGAGAGGCAGAACCCGACTATGCCCGTTGCGTACAAATATCCACCAAAGGAGCACAACGTGAAATGGTATTCCCCTCTCTACTGGCTATCATTGCCCCTATCGCTACCGGACTGATTTTTGGTGTTCCCGGTGTTATCGGTCTGCTGATAGGTGGTTTGTCCTCGGGCTTCGTTCTTGCCATTTTTATGGCCAATGCGGGAGGCGCATGGGATAATGCGAAAAAATTTATAGAAGAAGGTAATTTCGGAGGTAAAGGAAGCGAAGTACACAAAGCAACGGTTACCGGTGACACAGTAGGTGATCCGTTTAAAGATACATCCGGACCCAGTTTGAACATTCTGATTAAACTGATGAGTATGGTCGCCATTGTAATGGCCGGACTGACAGTTGCTTGGAGTTTGTTCTGATAGAAAAACGGAAAGCCGCTTCGGAGGAGGCGGCTTTCTAATTTTAAAAAAGATTCTGATAAACTATTTTTAAAACTTCCCCAACACTTCCATCATTGCCGGACGACGTTTGTATTTTATCCGGAACTCTGCCACCAAGCTTTTCACAACAGCCTGTCCACCGTTTAGTTTACGTATGCAGGATAATACCCGTGCTATAAATTCATAATGCTCCCGTCCCAGATTCCGTTCAGCATAATCATTCAATAAAGAAGTATATATAGCAATCAATTTCTCAGAATGAGTGTCCTTCAAATAATGGGCATATTTCATCAATGCTTCCAACTGATTGTATCGGACTGACGACAGCAAAGAGAACAAGCTGTCATTATCCTTTTCTTTCACATAAATTTCAGCCTTATCATTTCCGACAAAAGAAAAATAGTCACTTAACTCGGCTTCTTTCATCATCCTATCCAGAAAACTTTTCCATTGTTCTTTCGGTACCAGAGTTTTAAGTTTGCTGTAATATATCAATTTATCACTACCCACCACAAACAACAGACGACATGTATCAATTACCTCAGAAACCCTATGAGTTATTTCATAAATATCCAATTTCATTTTCAGCCATTCACCCACAGTGCCAGAATGCATTTCTCTTTCCGCTATTTCTATTCCGTCATTCAGCAAACAAATGGCTTCATCATATTGGCAACGGGCAATCAATTTATCAACCTCCATTCTTCGTATTTCAGTCAGATAAAGATATTGACGAATCGTATCATCCGCCTTTTGTTCTTCATTCTGTTCTAACAACAGATTGACCTTACGAAGGACTAACTTATAGATATCACAGGTTCCCTTTCTTACTTCAAGAAGTTCATCAATCAATTCCAACGCTTTTTCTGCCGATTGAATCGAAAGATTGATCTGCATCATCAATTCGTCTACATCATAAAGATCATATTCACGAAAAATAGATATTTCAGCAATCTCACGCAAGCCCTGAAGTATCTCCATCTTTTGTGCCTGAGTGGTTTTAGGATGTTCAATCACTTTCAGGAGCAAATCTCCTGCCTGTTCACAATAGTCAGAAGAAGAAATACCATCATCATACAAAAGTTCATCATCATAGTTTTCACCGATGAAACGAAGTACTTGAAGAGCTATGGCAATAGAATTATCCATAGCTTCCAAATTCAAAAAGAAATCCGCTTTCTCCAAAAAAGTGTCCATCTGATTGAAAATAGTTTTCCAGTCACGGTCGTAATTATCATAACGATTGTGATAACGAGACCTTTTATGGTAACCAGATCCTTTAAAAACTTTTTGAATTTCAATTCTGTAATCTTTTCCCTTTGATGACAAAGATAGCTCCTTAGCTATGAAATGATTTGAAAGTGCCGTTTTAAATTCCAGATTCGTTGAAGCATACTCACAGATAAATTTCGAGAGTTCCTGCGGATCAATGAAAGACAACAGTCGCTGTATGTCTACCAAAGACGGACAAGGCTGCTTACCCACTTCTTTTATTTCCTCCAAAACAGGGGTTTCCTCCGCTTTGATTTTCATCTTCGAGAAAATACTATTACCCGCCTTTTTTCTATTGTCGCGAATTGCCAACAATGTCGCTACGACATGTTTGCAGATTTCTCCATCATACGGACAATCACAGTACCAAGATTCTATCTCGTTTCCATCCATAGATATCTCCACATTATAATCGTCTGTTCCTTCTACAGTCGCAGTCCATTCACCGGGTGAGATTTCTTCCAATTCGGAAACAGCGTCTGTTTCATAATACTCTTCCCCACGCATCCATATTTTATAGGGAACAAAGTCCTCAAAATTATCCAATGTAATCATGTACAATACTTCGGTATTTTTTATCGGTTCGAGTGTCCCATTGTCAAAGAACGCTCATAACATTCTGCATTCTCCAACAAACAGGTTTTGCTATTGATAGACTGTTCCATCAAAACAGCCACAGATTACCCGGATTCGCACAGGTTCAATCTTAAAGTTTTCAGCTTAAACACCCGTGTGAGCCCAAGTAACCTGTGGTAAAAAGACTTGTGATGCATTCATACCCACAAAGTCAAATTCATTACAGACTGTTCTTAGTCAAAACATTACAATTAAATTTGTTCAATATCTCCACACATCTCTCCACATTAGACGGACGGATAACCACATGTGCCGTATCTCCCTGAGCAAAAGCATACATATATTCAATAAAGATATTCTCTGCTGCCAGATAGTCCAAAACTTTAGCCAAAGAACCTGCCACATTCGGGCAACTGATACATACCACATCGGTCAGCATCACGGCAAAATTCTCGGCACGAAGTACTTCCACCGCTTTTTCCACATCCGAAACAATCAGGCGAAGTATACCGAAATCAGTAGATTCCGCCATGCTGAACGCATGCATATTGATATCATACTTTGCCAATGTCTTGGTTACGTCATTTATTCTTCCGGTTTTGTTTTCCAGAAAAACAGATAATTGCTTGATTGTCATATCGCATACTTTTTTATTTTAAAATCCGATTGTCTATCACACGTTTACTCTTACCTTCACTACGGGCAATGCTATTAGGTTCCATCAGCTTCACTTCGGCACTGATGGAAAGGACACTTTTCAGTTTGTCGCTCAACGCTTTCTTCATGGCAAGCATACTTCCCATATCATCCGAGAAGAAGTCTTTGCGGACTTCCACTTGTACTTGCAAAGAGTCGAGATTATTCTTCCTATCCACCACCAGCATATACTGAGGTTCAAACTGAGGCATATCCAAAATAACACTTTCCACCTGAGACGGGAAAACATTGATGCCACGGATAATAAGCATATCGTCACTACGGCCTACAATACCCGACATACGGATATTGGTTCTTCCACACGGACATTCACCCTCCATCAGGGAAGTCAAGTCCTTCGTACGATAACGCAATAACGGCATCCCCTCCTTTGTCAAGGTAGTAAACACCAATTCTCCCACTTCTCCATCCGGAAGACGTTCCAGCGTTTCAGGATTAATGATTTCAGGATAAAAATGATCCTCATTGATATGCGAACCATGTTGCTCCTGACATTCGTAGGAAACACCGGGTCCCATAATCTCACTTAATCCATAAATATTATACCCTTTCAATCCCAGCCGCTCTTCTATCTCCTTACGCATACTTTCCGTCCATGGCTCGGCTCCGAAAGCTCCGATACGGAGATTGATATCATTCTTGGTCAATCCCATACGTTCCACCACTTCTGCCAGATAAAGAGCGTATGAAGGAGTACAGGCAATCCCCGTTATACCCAAGTCGCGAATCAGACGGACATGCTTTTCCGTATTTCCTGTAGAAGCCGGGATAACAGTCGCCCCCAGATTCTCCACCCCATAATGTGCGCCCAACCCGCCTGTAAACAAGCCATAGCCATAACTGACAGAAAAGGTATCATTACGGGTAACCCCGTATGCTGAAAGACAACGTGACATCACTTCGGACCATACAGACAAGTCACGACGCGTATATCCCACAATGGTAGGATTCCCGGTTGTTCCCGAAGAAGCGTGCACACGTACAATTTCCGAAGCAGGAGCAGCCTGAAGACCATATGGATAATTATCACGTAAATCCTGCTTGGTAGTAAAAGGAAGTTTTACGATATCTTCGATAGTCTGGATATCATCCGGAGACAAATCCATCTCCTGCATCTTGTTACGATAAAAAGGAACATTATGATAAACCAAGTTCACCAACTTGTTCAGACGTTTTCCCTGCAGAGCGCTCATCTCGTCCCGACTCATGCACTCTTTATTTTTATTCCAAATCATAATAAATAATTTTTCAATGTGCTAATCTGCCAATGTACTGGCACACAAACCCACTGTATGGCAATCGGCACATTATCCTATTAGCACATTATTTTCAATGATCTTCATGAAAAGCTCTCATGCGTTCCTCCATCACCGGATAAAGTTCATCGCGCATCCGTGACGTACAGGCGCGGACACCTTCCTGCTCGCTGCCGGTAGTAGAAAGCGAGATGCTGCTTACCCCATAATACAATAACTCCCGGAGCAATTCACCCCCTGTCATATTTCCGTAACCAATGGTAAAGAAGAAACCATCTCCCACCACCTGGGTAGCATCATAGTCATATACGATATGGAAACCATTGTCGGTAAATATTTTCTTCATGCGTTCCGCACGACGGGCATATTCGCGGGTATCTTCCACAAAATTGATTTTACCTTCGGTAGACAGACGAAGCATTTCAGCGTATGCATACTGAGTGGAAGCCGTACATCCCGAAGTAATCATATAAAGAATGGAAGCAATCAGCGTAGGACCGAACACCCCTGCATCTTTATACCGTTCTGCCAAGGCAGGGAACTGGCGGTCGAACAGTTTGTCGCTGATACATGCCAATGCCATACGCTGTCCGGCATAACTGAATATCTTGGAAGAAGAAAGCATCAGGATATAATTATCCGTATATCTTGCCACAGTGGGCGGATAAGGCGGTTCGAAAGGATGCCCCATATCCCGACGGAAATCCATGCAGAAATAAGCCAGATCTTCCATGACAATCACATCATACCGGGTTGCCAGTTCACCGATTATCTGCAACTCCTCCTCTTCCAGACAAATCCATGCCGGATTATTCGGATTAGAATAGATAATCGCTGCTATATCGCCTTTACTCAGGAAACTTTCCAATTTCTCACGCAAGGCCTGTCCACGATAATGATAGATATCAAACTCTTCCCACTCCACGCCGATAATGCGAAGCTGGGATTTCTGAATAGGAAATCCGGGATCAATGAACAATACCTTGTCTTTCCCCGGAATACGCTGCGTACAGGCTATGAACGAGCCGAATGAACCCGCCACCGACCCGGTGGTAGGCACACAAGCGCGCGGAGAGATATCCAGATTCAAGAAAGCTTTTACAAAACGGGAAGCCTCCTTTTTCAACTCGGGCACTCCTGCGGCAGCCGGATATTGCGATCCGACTCCCCTGTCCAAAGCAGCTTTCTCCGCTTCAATCCCTATCTGATTGGCGGCAAGACCAGGAGATCCCTGATCCATGCGGATAAAAGGAATCCCCGTTTCCTTTTCCAGATACTGGGCTACCAACAACACATCACCGATAGTAGCCTGTGCAAGATTGGCGATGTGCAGTTCCTTCACCGCCTTCTCCACTAATTCTTCACTAAATATCTTCATGGCATTACCAGTTCTTTACCGCATTCAATCCTATATCAAAAGCCTTCTGATTCATTTCAACAATCTTCTCACCTTTTGCAGCAAACACACGCCCTATGCTTTCGCGCAACTGTTCCGGTGATACGATTTCAATATACTTCGCAGCCATGCCCAGCAGAATCACATTCGCGCATTTAGGCATACTGTTTTCTTTTGCCATATCCTCTATTTCCAACTTCACCACATGCGGAAGACTCTCCAAAGCCCTCATCAGATCCACTTCTTCAGGATAGTCGGGAATGTTCTTGAAAGGATTAGCGGAAGTAATCACCCAACCTTCTTCCTGCAAGTAAGGCAGATAACGCAACGCCTCCATCGGTTCCATGGAAATAATCAGATCCGCCTCACCCTGAGCGATCAGATCCGAATAAATCGTTTCGTCGGACAAACGCAGATTGGACTGCACATCTCCTCCGCGCTGGCTCATACCGTGTACCTCGGCCTGCTTCAAATTGATGCCTTCTGCCGTAGCAGCTTCTCCTATAATAGTAGCGATAGTCAGGATACCCTGTCCTCCTACGCCCGAAAGTATGATATCTTTTCTCATGCCTTATCTGCTTTTTTCTGTCTTAGTTTACGATTCAATGTCTGGATACACTCTCTGCGCGGAATAATGACAGACACCCCTTTATATTCTATTTCCTCACGAATGGTACGGGTGATTTCTTCCATATTCTTTGGTAATGGAACCACCACACGCACATGTTCGGGTTCTACCCCTAATCCCAGGCAGATCGCCTCGAATTTGTTCGTACCGGCAGAATCCTGTCCACCGGTCATGGCAGTAGTCAGGTTATCCGAAATCACCACCGTAATATTGGCACGGTCATTCACCGCATCCAGCAGACCGGTCATACCGGAATGAGTGAAGGTCGAGTCACCGATAACAGCAATGGCCGGAAATACCCCTGCATCGGAAGCACCTTTGGCCATGGTTATGGAAGCACCCATATCCACACAACTGTCGATAGCACGGAACGGGGGCAACGCACCTAATGTATAGCAACCGATATCACCGAAAATGCGTGCATCCGGATATTCCGCAGCCACCTTGTTCAATGCATCATACACATCCCGATGACCACATCCCTGACACAATGCAGGCGGACGCGGCATCACCACCTGAGACTTGCCAAACGGACGTTTGATTCCCCATCCGATCGCCTCGCCCACATTATCCGGAGTCAATTCACCAGTACGCGGCAAAGTTTCCGTCAAGCGTCCCTTTACCTCATAGTCCGAGGAAAGTATCGCTTTTACCTGCTCTTCCACAAACGGCTGGCCATCTTCCACTACCAGAACATATCCGCAGCGGTCTGCCATCGTCCTGATTTCTTCAGCCGGCAACGGATACTGCGAAACTTTCAATACCGGAATATGGCAACTGTCCGTATCCGCCTCCTTCACATAATTATAACCGATACCACAGGCTATCACTCCGAATTCATAATCATATTCGGGATTCAACCCTTCCAGATAATTATAAGGAGATTTGGAGGAAACTTCTTCCAGCTTCTCCTGCTTTTTCACTAAATCCAGATATTGTTTACGCGCATTACCCGGCAGCAATACCCAGTGGGCACGTTCATGATCAGGATTCAACTGATTTTCCTCACGGATATCGGCTACTTCCACACCGGCACGCGAATGTGCCAGACGGGTAACCACACGCATCAGCACCGGCAACTTCAGTTTTTCCGAGAGTGTATATGCGTAATCCATCATATCGTATGCTTCTTGTTGGGAAGACGGTTCCAGCATGGGAATCATAGCAAATTTTCCATAAAAACGTGAATCCTGCTCGTTCTGTGACGAGTGCATGGAAGGGTCATCGGCAGCCAGCACCACCAGACCACCGTTCACGCCGGTTATGGCAGAATTGACAAACGCATCGGCAGCCACGTTCATGCCTACATGTTTCATACATACCAAAGCACGTTTTCCTGCGTATGACATACCCAATGCAGCCTCCATGGCCGTTTTTTCATTGGTACACCAAGTGCTGTGCAATTTTCTTTCCTTTGCCAAAGGATTATTCTGGATAAACTCTGTGATTTCAGTGGACGGTGTACCCGGATAGGCATATACACCCGATATGCCGGCATGTATCGCTCCGAGGGCAATTGCCTCATCGCCCAACAATAATTTCTTTTCAGCCATTATCTATTATTTTGTTAATTGTTTCATATCAATGTAAAGGGGTCTGCATCATCCAATACCGGGAATTTCTTCCTGAAAGCCTGCAATGCCTCCATATCGATATCAGCCGATACCGCACTTTCCCTGCTCCACGGACATTCGGCTATCGTTTTTCCGTAGGGATCGATGATGGCGCTGCCACCCGAATATTCACAGGCAGGATCAGTTCCCATGCGGTTCACTCCGGCCACATAGCACTGGTTCTCAATAGCCCGCGCCCGAAGCAGAGCGCTCCAGGCATCCACACGGGGAGTGGGCCAGCTTGCCACATAAAGTATCATGTCGTAATCCCCCAGGTTGCGTGACCAAACAGGGAAACGGAGGTCATAACATACTTCCAAAAGAATACGTACCCCACGGAAGTTCACCACCACACGCTCTGTGCCGGCAGTGAAACGCTTGTGTTCGCCCCCGAAGGTGAACAAATGTTTCTTATCATAATGCTGCACGGCTCCGTCCGGATGGACAAAGTAAAAACGATTATAATAGTTTCCATTCTCACATACAGCTACACTGCCTGCAATAGCACAATTCCGCTCGGCTGCCTTACGCTTCATCCAGTGCAGGGTTTCACTGTCGGCGCTCTCCGCAATTCCTTCGGGTTGCGTACAAAAACCGGTGGAAAACATTTCGGGTAAAACAAACAGATCAGCATCCAGCAGACAGCTTATCGCTTCGTCCGCCCTTGCTATATTGGCCTGTGGATTGGCCCATTCTATATTTCTCTGTAGAATTGTTATTTTCATTGTTTTTCATATTATAAGACCCACAAAGGTAACAAATATAATAAGATAGCAAGCATTTTATTACTAACTATTTCCTTTCAC
>OJPU01000507.1_pt1 | contig 15093 bp, 18 predicted proteins | sample 1598561 | NCBI WGS metagenome assembly OJPU01 (sample SAMN03922500, study PRJEB24848) | human gut metagenome | isolation source: stool sample | host: Homo sapiens | place: Germany | collected 2011-11 | reverse complement strand
ATTGTCCCAGTCGCAAATATGCACTTCGTCCGGTTTGATATTGGTCTGTCACATCACGACATTCTCCCATCGTTCTTATCAGATCATTTTTTATTTCCACAACTGCCTGACAATCTGCCATAAAACAGCCGTTTTCAAAATGGTGATATAAACTTCGATAATCCAAATTAATTGTTCCACAAGTTGCCATACAGTCATCTGCCACACTCATTTTTGCATGACAGAAACCAGGAGTCCACTCATAAACACGAACACCATGTTTAACTAATCCATGATAAAAAGAACGAGTTACATTATAAATGAATTTTTTATCAGGGATACCAGGTGTGATAATTCTTACGTCTACCCCTCGCTTAGCAGCCAGACATAACGCATGCGTCATTTCATCTGTTATGATTAGATATGGAGTCATAAACCAACAATATTTTTCAGCTTTATTTATCATACTGATATAAACTTCTTCTCCGACCTGCTCATTATCCATAGGACTGTCTGCATAAGGCTGAACAAAACCTGTTTGCTGTGCTTTATAATCGTAATGAATAATGTATTTACTAAAATCAGTATCATTCGTAGCTTTTTCACTAACAGCATTCCACATTTCTAAAAATGTCACTGTAAGCGACTGAACAGCATCTCCTTCTAAACGAATACCTGTATCTTTCCACTGTCCATACGGGTGTGTGTAATTAAAATATTCGTTTGCTAGATTATATCCACCTGTAAATCCGACTTTTCCATCAATAACTGTTATTTTTCTATGATCACGATTGTTCAAAAACAGATTTAAACCTGGCATAAACGGATTGAATACACGGCAATGAATTCCTATTGCCTCCATTTTTTTCACAAAATCTGTGTTAATAAAGCCTATAGAACCCATATCATCGTAGAATACTCTAACTTCCACACCTGCTTTTACTCGCTCTTCCAGAACATCTTGAATCTTATGCCATGCTTCAGCGTCTTCTATCGCATGATATTCCATAAAGATAAACTTTTGTGCTTTCTCCAAATCCTTAAGCTGTGCCTCTAATCCTTTCACTGCTTCATCAAAATACACAATATCCGTATTCTGATAGATTGGATACTGCGAATTTCTTTGTATATAACTTGCAATATTTCCTGCCTTCGGAATCGTTTCGTTTATTCTGTTTAAGCACTCCTGATTATCGGAAAGCATTGGTAACAATTTGCTATCAATTTCTGCATATCGCTCACGCATTTTATGTGTGCCACCATTCAAACCAATCAACAAATACAGGCCTACACCCATAATTGGGAAAATTAGAATTAAGATGACCCAAGGCATTTTCATAGAGGATGTCTTATCTGATGCATACAATCCCAAAACTAAAATTCCACTTAAAATCCTTGTAAATAGATTTATGATTTCTGCATATTCATTTAAGCGTGTTACAATAGTAATAATAAAAACTACTTCTAGAAGAATGCAGACTATGGAAAAACACAATCGTTTTACTCCGTTTTTTGTTTTCGCTTTTCCTTCTAAAGTATCTTGTTTCATATATATTCCAACCTTTCTACTCGATCAAATTCTGCTTAAATTTCGTGGAACATACCAATTTTGTCTTTTATTCTCTGCATTTCATTATCTGCTTCAATGATAGCTCTTGCAGAATGGAGTAATTCTTCACTTATCTCATCATAGCCAGGCATTTCTTCAATTCCTTTTTTATAGCGAAGTTGATGTTCCAACGTTGCCCAGAAATCCATACCATTGGTTCGAATCTGTAATTCTACACGCATAGGTGTTTTACCCTTAGCAAAAAATACTGGTATTTCAACAATCATATGATAGCTTCGATAACCATTCGATTTTGGATTTTTTATATAATCTTTTATTTCAATAACTTTAATATCATCCTGTTTGGTAATCAAATCTGATATCATATAAATATCGTCAATAAACGCGCAAACTATTCGAACGCCTGCTACATCATTGAGATATGTCTGTATATTTTCTGTTGTAAATTCATATCCCATCTTCTGCAGTTTATTGTAAATACTATTGGGCTTCTTAATTCTTGTTTTTATAAAAGAAATAGGATTTCGATTGTTCTCAACTGAAAATTCATCATCCAAAACCTCAAGCTTAGTTTGTATCTCCCGAATAGCACAACGATACATCATCATTAAATTATAAAATTTTGTAGCATTATTTAAAAACTGTAGTGATTCCGGACTGTTCATCCTGAGTTTTTTTACTTCATCTTTTGTCATGGAACTTTCCTTTCTACCTCATCCCTGATTTCAAAACATTGCCATACTTCAGCAAACGGTAAGCAGCCGTTATCGCGGTAAAGGTCTTGCCCGCACCTGTTGCCATCTGTACCAGCGCCTTGGGGCGGTTATCCGCAAAGGACTGATCCAAGTTGTTGATGGCGTTAATCTGGCACTTGCGGAAGCCGCTGGTGTCCAGCGGCGGGAAGTGCTTCATGTTGTTCCGAATGGTATCGGGCTGCCTTAGCAAATCCCGCAGCGTTTCCGGGCGGTGGAACGAGAATACTGTTCTGGAACGATACTTGATGTCCTTATAATCGGTAAAACGAATGATTTTGTCCGTTGCTTCATAGGCAAACCGAATGGCATACTCGTTCTTTATCCATTTGAAGGTGCTGTTGGCATAGCGGCCCGACTGCACTTCCACGTCCGTGATATGCTCTCCGGCTTCTTCGCGCTTGGCTTCGACTACGCCCACGGGCTTACCATCAACAAAAAGGGCATAATCGACCTCACCCGTACTGGTGGGGAACTCACGAACAGCCACACCAAGAGAAGCGGAGAGATTCAGCCGTTTCATGTCTTAAATCACCCAGCCGGATTGATTCAGCTTTTCATCAATCGCAAGACGCGCCTTTTCTTCCGGGGTCATGTTCTTCGTCATCCCTTTCGTCTATATACTCCATAATGTCACCGTAATCGACATTAAGTGTGCTGCATATTTTTCCAAGGACTGTAAGCGTGACTTCTTCATCTCTGCGGAGTTTAGTCATTGTGTTCGGTGCAACGCCGGAGGCTTTCCGCAAATCGGCTTTGCTCATTTTTCTATCGACTAATAGTTTCCATAAACGGTTATACGAAACAGCCATGATGCCCTCCTGCGTATACTTTATTATGATTATACCATTCATTGCCGCACCTCGCAAGAGTGTGCGAAAGTTTAGCAAAGCAATCGGCAAAATAATCTTCAATTTCAGTTTCTTCCATTACTATCCCGACTTTATAACTTCTTGAATGCTATCTGAAAAAGAAAAACCGCTGTGCAGCCGACAGCGGTTCATCGTCATATTCTGTTTTCAGAACAGCCAAGCAAATAATGCTGCTGCAGTGACAATCAAGGCACTTCCTGCCAGCGATAGCAGCATCGGTGCTGCAAACAGGCATAACAGCAGCGCCACAAGCGCCGAAGCTGCCGCCTGTGCATAGCTGCCATCTAACAGTGCAAGGAAAGCCGCAAAGCCGCCCAGCCCGGCAAGAATCATACCAATACTGCCGCAGATACCATACAGAAGATTAAGTACAAATCCCGTCGCATACAGCAGCGCAATCACTGTCAACGCAAGTAGGCGTACAATCCACAGTACAACGATGTTCTACCAGTTCCTTGACCTTTTTCAATGTAAGCATTTTGTCCACCTTTCTGCCGTTCGGCTCCGGGTGAACTGAAAAAAGCAGCAAAAATCGTCTCAGATTCACCCGTTTTTTTTAAACGGGAATCTAAGATTCCTCTTGCTGCTTTCTACTTTTGGGAAGTCCCTATACTAATAGGAATCCGCAGGGGCATTTTGGAATACAGTTTTAAAAATATTTTTTGAAAAACAAAAAAGGCCGGAACAGGATGAACTACTTGCAGGCGCACTTCTGCGCTGCTTTCGCTCATTCTGTTCCGGCCAATATCACATATTGCTACGGTATCGCTCTAAACAAACAGATATTATATTGTAGACCCAAAAGAACATCTGATGGAGCTGGTCGGCTAACTAAGTGCCGCCTAAAATTCCACCTCTGCACTCTCAGTGTCCGATGAAGGATTCTGCTTCAGGCGTCTTTCCGTTGGTTCTCTGCTGTGAAAAATTCGATACTCTTCACGGGAAGGCCGTGAATACACTCCACCAGAGATTCAGCAGAAATATAATCTTCACAGCCACCACGCTTGATCTGAAGCATATTTTTCCCATCAACGACACTGCGATTTCCAATCCGCAATCCCTTCGGAGTGCGGATCTCATGTTCTCCATTACTCATCTTTTTTTCACGGCCTCCTTTTTCTGGTTTGAATTTCACTTTTTCGTTCATTCCGTTTCAACTTAATGACTCTTCTGAACTTTTCTTGAATTTCACCTTTTTCACTTGCATATCTACGCAATTTCCGGTATAATAGCCATAAAAGTTGAAAGAATATAGCATAATTATATGCAAGTAGTGTCGCGGTGTCAAGTGGAAAATGTGAAATCTTATTGCACATTCTGAATTGAATATTTACAAATTCCGTTGCACATTGTCACAGTACGATAACTGCTCCATAGAAAGGTTGTAAACATGAAATTTGGAGAGAAAGTTCGTGATTTACGAAAGAAAAATTCCTTAACACAGGACGAATTGGCAAAGTGTCTGGGTGTCAGCAAACGAACAATCATCGGATGGGAACGTGATGGTCGTTATCCTCGCAATGTTGAAATACTTGAAAAAATGGCCGATATATTCCATGTGCCTCTGACCTACATACAACCGGATCAGTCTTTATTCATTGAACGCGCTGCAGCAACCTACGGAAAAAAGGGCAAAATAGAAGCCCAGCATCTCGCATTCGAGCTTACTGAGCTTTTTGCCAGCGGAGAGTTGACCGCGCAGGATATGGACGGCATCATGTATGAAATGCACAAAGCCTATTTTAAGTACCGCGAGCAAGAACGAGAAAAGAACCGGATATTGAACCTGTAAAATTCCGTTCCATTCACTATGCCATCCTCGAAAGGAGAGCACATTATGGATTCCATTCTTATTTACCAAGCAGCCAATGACCTCGTCCAAAATACCGGCACCCGCAACATCAAACGGATTGCGCGAAGCTGCAGTCTGGACATCAGTGAAACACCCCGCTTCAAAGATGTGCTGGGTTTTCTTTCACTCCATTTTGATAAGCCATTGATACTTATCAACAGTCATCTTGATTCGCAGACAAAGCAGATGGTCTGCGGGTACGCTCTGGGGCATTATCTGGAGCATCAGATTCTTATGGACTTGCACACGCTGAATAAATCTCTGGCGATTACAGATAAGGAGATCTGTCTTTATGAGCCGAATGCTTTTGCATCCCACCTGATGCTGGACAGTGAGGAAGTCTATCAGATGACGAAACGCAAGATGAATGCTGCTCAGATTGCCACTGCCAAACGCATTCATATCAATCTGGTATTGGTGAAACTTCTTGAACTGCATCATCTGGGGTACGATCTACGGCACTACCACGCCCAGCACCATGCGTTTATCAAAAATCTCAACCTTCCGGCACATTTTCAGTTTGATGTTGCCGCCGGATGACCTTATGTTCATATAATCCTAAAACCCGTAATGAACAAGCCACAATGAGCGTTCATTACGGGTTTTCTGTTATTTCAGTTTAGCGAGGATTTCATCGGCACTCATGCCCTCGGCAAGCAACTTCTTCAGAACGGATTCCGCTTCTGCTTTCTTTGCTTCTTCTGCAGCCTTAGCATCTGCCTTTGCCTTCTTTGCTTCCAGAGTGGCCACTTCTTTTTCGGCCTTCTTCAAAGCAGTCTTCTTCTCTTTCAGGTCAGCCTTTAAAGTGTCAATGTTGGCGGTGATGGATGCAATCTCAGCAGTCAAGGAAACAATAGATTCCTGCTTCTCCGCGATCTGAGATGCGTAGTCATTGGTGGTATTGGTTTTTGGACGGTTTTTGCTGCCTTTTGTTCTAGGCATAGGTGATAACCTCTTTCCTTTTTTAGTGGTTTAAGTATAGCACTGTGTTTGGGTGAGGGCAATATTACTTCTTACCTGAAATCTTTTTCTTCTCGCTCTGCGACACCATCTTTTTCACAGTGTTGGCCTGTGTGTATTGTAGCATTGCTTTCATTCCTTCATCAACGCCACCTCCACCAGTTGCTTTTGAGCCACCACCTATGTTTGACATTTGAGCCATCCTTTTTGCTCCACCATGTAATTTATCCATCGGAGTTCCGGTACTTGCTGTGGGTTTGTTTATTCCATCTACTATTTGCTTTCCTCTTTGGCTAAGAATACTGTCTGCTGCCCTTTCCAAAGAATTATTGCTTTTTAGAACTACTTGTGTATTTTTCTGTTTTCTTTGAAACAGTGACAAGATTCCCATAATACACACCCCCTATTCTTTTGGGTAGTATGATTCATTTTCGACTATCTTTTCTCACATCTTCGCCGATTGTAAGATCGTTGCCTGCTGCTCACCACGAAGAGGTGTGTGATTATCAGAGCAGCATAGGGAGCTCCTGCTCCCAGTATATCACAATTTCATCCAGTTTTACAGACGCTTTCTTACCTTCATCACCGCATAGTACATCAACCCGCCTAGTACTCCGCCGACTGTATTGTAAAAGATGTCTGATAGCTGGAACGTACCAAGCCGCAAGAGCAACTGCAGCATCTCTATCATCAGAGAAAAGCCAAACGCTATCTTACCGCTTTGCCACAGTATCTTCTTCCAACCGTTTCCAATCTTCTCTCTGAACGTCCATATAACCATGCTGGTGAACGGCACCATCATGATCACGTTCTCAATGCACTCAGTTGTAAGTTTCTGCTCGCCGTTCACGGTCTCCCAGATGCCCCAGCCACCCATGACATTTGACAAAGGATTTAGCCACAGGTTCCGATTCAGCAGCGTTCGGAACAAGATCATCGATGTCACAAAAGCCAAGAAGAATAGTTTCCGGAAGAACGCACTCTCCTTGAACTTCTGATACCAAATCACTATGGCGTTCTTCCAGCCTTTGCCGGCTTCTTGAGGTTCATAAGCATATAGATAGAAAAACATGGCTAGGAAGGAAAGCAGGAGTGAAAAACCAAACGGCTCATATAGCGCAGTCAGGATGTTTGTGAGGATCTTTCCGAATAAATCAATCGTTTCTTTCATCATTGTTTAGAGATCACTGAACAGGTCGGCCTTATACACGCCGTTCTCCAGCATCTTCTTGAAACTGTCCTTTACTGCTGCAACGTCCTCATGGTAGGTCATTCCGTACCAGGTGTCATTGGTCTTCAGAACTTTCACAGACATCTTTCCCTGCTCCAGCAGTTCACCAATGAAGATAGGAATCAGATACTCTGCTTTCAGCGGATTGCTGGGTACTTCTTTCTCGAAGAACTCCTTGAAGCCCTCCTCCAGCACATCCAAAAAATCAGGAGTCAAGCCCCACATATTCATGGAAACCAGAGAATTCACATCAACCACTACGCTGTCTGCTTCTGCTCCGGTTGCCGTCTTTACAATGTTCTTAGTCTCAACAACCTCAGTCAGATTGTTCTGCTCGTCCATTTTGCAGATACCACGAGTCACGCCGCCGTTATCGGACAGTGTGTTTTTCAGCACAAAGCCCGCCATGCAAGACTTGCCACCATTCACCAGATACTCATGAACAGCCTTGAAGCCTTCCTTGCCATAGTAATCATCTGCATTAATGACGATGAACGGAGTATCAATCACATTTTTCGCTGCGAGCACAGCTTGACCCGTTCCCCAAGGTTTTGTGCGGCCTTCCGGCAGAGTACCCGGAATATCATTGATATCCTGGAAAGCATAGTCCACTGTTACATCATGAGAAGCACAAATAGAGGCAATGCGATCACCAATCACCTCTTTGAACTCTTTCTCGATATCCTTGCGGATAATAAATACTACATGATTGAAACCTGCCTCGATTGCATCATGGATCGAGTAGTCCATGATAATATGTCCAGCATCATCCACCGGCTCTAACTGCTTGATTCCTGTTCCAAAGCGGCTACCGATACCGGCTGCCATAATAAGTAATGTTGTTTTCATAACTTTTTCCTCTTACTAACTTTTATTCTACTGTCACACTCTTCGCCAGATTTCTTGGCTTATCCACATCCAGACCCTTGGCTACAGACACATAGTACCCCAGCAGCTGCAGCGGGATCACTGCCAAACTACCAACGAAGTGCTCATCCACCTTCGGAACATATACAGTGAAGTTCACCTGATCTTCGATTTCATACTTGCCATAAGTAGTGAGCCCCATCAGATAAGCACCACGGCTCTTGCACTCCAACATATTGCTGATAGTTTTTTCGTAGAGTTTGCTTTGGGTCAGCACGCCGATGACCAGTGTTCCCCGCTCGATTAGACTAATGGTTCCGTGCTTCAGTTCGCCCGCAGCGTATGCTTCGGAATGGATGTAGCTGATTTCTTTCAGTTTCAAACTGCCTTCCAAGCAGACTGCATAATCAATGCCACGCCCCACGAAGAACACATCATGTGCGTTGGCATACTTTGCTGCGAACCACTGGATGCGCTCCTTATCTTCCAAAGTTTTCTGCATCTTTTCTGGGAGAGTCAGCAGTTCAGAAATATAGTAGCTGTACTGCTCCTCCGTAATTTTTTCTCTTACCTTTGCAAACTGAACAGCCAGACAGTACATGGCCGCCAGCTGTGCGCTGTATGCCTTGGTCGTTGCAACAGAGATTTCTGGACCAGCAAGGGTGTAGAACACTTTGTCCGCTTCACGGGCAATACTGCTGCCTACCACATTGACGATTGCCATTGTGGTTATGCCTTTTTCTTTTGCAAGTCGCAGTGCAGCCAATGTATCTGCTGTCTCGCCAGACTGGCTGACAACGATTACAAGTGCCTTCTGATTGAGCGGCATCTTCCGATAACGGAACTCGGATGCGAGTTCCACACGCACTGGGATATCCGCTATATCTTCCAGCACATACTGAGCAGCCATGCCCACATGCCATGCAGAGCCACAGGCAACAATATAGATCTGCTCAAAGTTTTTAATTTCGTCCTCGGTGATCTCCACACTGGACAGGTCGATAGCGCCGTTCTTGATCACAGAGTTAAGGGTATCCTGAACAGCTTTCGGCTGTTCATGGATCTCTTTCATCATGAAATGCTCAAAGCCGCCCTTTTCCGCCGCCTCTGCGTCCCACTTAATCTCTGTCGTCTGCTTCTCGATTTCATCACCGTTCAAATCGTAGAAGTGAGCCTCACCCGGAACGAGCCTTGCGAACTCAAGATTGCCGATGTAGTACACATTGCGAGTGTATTTCAGAATTGCAGGGACATCCGAAGCTACATAGGTTTCGCCATCCGCAACACCAATGATCATCGGGCTGTCCTTACGTGCCACCCAAATCTCACCCGGATAGTCGCGGAACATCAGCTCAAGAGCGTAGGAGCCACGAACACGAACCATCGTCTTTGCAATGGCATCGATTGGGCCGAGGTTATACTTTTTATAATAATAGTCCACCAGCTTGATGACTACTTCAGTATCCGTCTGACTATAGAACGTATAGCCATGCTTCAACAGCTTTTCTTTCAGTTCAGTATAGTTCTCGATGATACCGTTATGTACGCCAACAACCTCAGACTCTACTGTACCTGAACCAGAACGGGTGCAATTACCTGAAACATGCGGATGCGCATTGGTTTGACTCGGCTCACCGTGGGTAGCCCAACGAGTATGGCCAATACCACAGGTTCCTTTTAATGCCTTGCCGCCATCTGTTTTCTCGATCAGATTGGACAGGCGTCCCTTCGCTTTCACGACTTGTGCCAGATTTTCTCCGTCACGGACAGCCAGTCCGGCTGAGTCATATCCTCTATATTCCAGTTTTGACAGACCATCCAGCAGGATCGGTGCTGCCTGTCGATTTCCAGTAAAACCAACGATTCCACACATAGGTTTATCCCTCCCGTTATTTAATCTATTATACTTTCCCTTTTACGCAAAACGACTCCGGATAATTGCCAGAGTCGTCATTGACTTTACGCCTTATATCCCTTTTCGCAAATCACGTTGACCACTTCATCAACATACTTCTGGCATGTATCGTGGTCAGGTGCTTCCACCATAACACGAACCACCGGCTCAGTGCCGGACTCACGCACCAGAATACGGCCGGTATCGCCCAGAGCCTCAGCAACTTTAGACACTGCTTCCTGCACTGCCGGATCATTCTGAGCAGCCTTCTTATCAGTTACACGGATATTCTCCAGCACCTGCGGATAGATCTTAAGCGGTGCGGCCAGCTCACTCATAGGCTTCTTCTTCGCCAGCATGACCTCCATCATCTTCAGACTGGTCAGGATGCCGTCACCGGTGCTGGCATATTTGGAGAAGATGATATGACCACTCTGCTCGCCGCCAATGCGGCAGCCGTTCTTAGCCATGTACTCATAGACGTACTTGTCGCCCACAGCGGTCTTGGCGTAGCCGATGCCCTTCTCATCGAAAGCCTTATACAGGCCAAAATTGGACATAACCGTGGTAACGACGGTAAGCGCACAATAAATGACGTCCTGTGAAAGCAACGGCGCCTGTGAGATAATAAGGGTATCAAGAATTACCGAGAATTCCTGGTAATTATCAGGAATTTCTAAAAAGTCATGGACCTTACGCAGAAGCAGTTTTCGAATTTAATGAATGGGTTAAGCATTGTAAGCTAACATTCCAAACCAAATATAAACATTTTTCCCTCACATATTTTCGAACAGCTTTCTCCTTAATTCTTCACAGGCTTCATATCTTTCTCGATATAAATCCTTCATCCATGGAGCTTCGTCTCGCTTCTTTTTAGCCGGAATTCCGACAAGTAGGCAATTTTCTCCCTCAGATTGATTAACGACGGCATTTGCTCCTATTGTAGTATAGTTTCCGAGATCAATGTCACCTAAAACTTTTGCTCCTGTAGACAGATAAAATCCATCTCCAATTGTTTTCCTTCCTGCGGTAACGCAAGTGCTTGTATGAAGCACGGCATAATTGCCTACTCGATTCCCGCTTCCAACAACAATTGTCCCATAGTGCGGTATAACCAAGCCGTAGCCAAATACATTTTCCGAAATAGTAAATCCTAGTTTCATACCAAGTTTGCGAAACCTGTATTTATAATAGTACCTCTGCACCCCCCCCGATTAGAATAGTACTCCACTTTACGTAATGCCGTCAAGTATTCCATAATCCAATCCGGACGAATAAGAGAAACGACCTTCATTAACAGCGATTTTTCAAAGTAGCCTCTATTCATCATAGAATCTGCACAAATATAAAACTGTAATTCCAATTTACTATTTATCATATAAAATCTCTTTTTATCCTTTCGTTCAAAAACACACATTCCTAAATAGTCATCGCTAAATGGTGAATACAAACCCAGCGTTCATGTACATAATAAGCATATGCCCGAGAATTAATCGGTTATAATCTTATATCATTATGCATAAATCGGTGCAGTAGCGGCGCTTGCACGGAGTTTTAGCGACACCGTATCGGGAAAATAGCGACACTTTGTTGGCCTAAAGCGACATCTTGAGAACTTTGCGGTATACTTGATTTCCACGTAGATTTACGTGACATCAAAATACCGGAGGTTAAAAATGGTAAACTACCGCGAGATTCTCAGGCTTCATTCATTGGGGTAAAGTCAACGCACAATTCGAAGTTCAGCACACTGTTCAGACAATACTATTCGTACTGTTTTGGAGGTGGCTAGTCAAAAAGGCATCCAGTGGCCTCTTGATGACGACATTACCAATGCCGATGGAGCGGATGCTCTTCCCGGACAAGTACAAGAGTGTTTGCTTGTACATTGAACCGGACTATCCGTACATTCACCGTGAGCTGGCAAAGCACGGCGTTACCCTGACCTTGTTGTGGGAGGAGTACCGCCGTAAATGCTACGATGAAGGCAAGAAGCCGTACATGTTTACGCAGTTCGGCGAGAAATACCGTAAATGGGCCCGCGTCACCAAGGCAACCATGCGTATCCAGCACAAGCCTGGAGATGCCATTGAGGTGGATTGGGCTGGCGATACAATCCCCATTTTCGATTCTGTAACCGGTGAGCAGAGCAAGGCTTATCTATTTGTAGCAGTCCTGCCCTGCAGTTACTTCGCCTATGCAGAAGTTTGCGGTGTAAGCGCACAATAAATGACGTCCTGTGAAAGCAACGGCACCTTTGCCCCTCCTATTATTCATTTTTCTATGATACTTTTCCACTTACACAAAACGACTCCGGACACTGCCAGAGTCGTCATTGACTTTATACCTTATATCCCTTTTCGCAGATCACATTGACCACTTCATCAACATACTTCTGGCAGGTATCATGGTCAGGTGCTTCCACCATCACACGAACGACCGGCTCAGTGCCGGACTCACGAACCAGAATACGGCCGGTATCGCCCAGTGCCTCAGCAACCTTAGACACAGCTTCCTGCACAGCAGGATCATTCTGTGCAGCCTTCTTATCGGTCACACGAACATTCTCCAACACCTGCGGATAGATCTTCAGCGGTGCCGCCAACTCGCTCATCGGCTTCTTCTTAGCCAGCATGACTTCCATCATCTTCAGACTGGTTAAGATACCATCGCCGGTGCTGGCATATTTGGAGAAGATGATATGACCGCTCTGCTCACCACCGATACGACAGCCGTTCTTCGCCATGTACTCGTATACGTACTTGTCGCCCACAGCAGTCTTGGCGTAACCGATACCTTGCTCATCAAACGCTTTGTACAGACCAAAGTTGGACATGACAGTCGTAACCACAGTATTGGTCAGCAGCTTGCCACGCTCTTTCATATAGCAGCCATAGATATACAGGATATGGTCGCCAGTGATGACATTACCCTTCTCGTCCACGCACAGGCAGCGGTCGGCGTCACCATCGAAGGCAAAACCAACATCCAAACCCTTCTCCACAACAAACTTCTGCAGACCCTCAATATGCGTAGAACCGGCGTTGTTGTTGATGTTCGTGCCATTCGGCTTGTTGTTTATGACATAGGTGTCTGCACCCAGCGCATCGAAAACGCTTTTAGCGATGTTCCAAGAACTTCCGTTGGCGCAGTCTAGGCCAACCTTGACACCCTTGAAGGAATAGATGCCAAGACTGATCAGATAGCCCATATAACGGTTACGGCCTGCCACGTAGTCCACCGTGCAGCCGATGTGCTCACGACGAGCAAAGGGCAGTTCCGGCCAGTCCTTATCGAACACATGGAGCTTTCCGTCGATATAATCCTCCACCAGCAGCAGGGTCTCCTCTGGCATCTTCTCGCCGTAGCAGTCGATCAGCTTGATGCCGTTATCATAGTAGGGATTGTGGCTGGCAGAGATCATGATGCCACAGTCAAAGTCATCCACACGAGCAATGTAAGCCACAGACGGCGTGGTCGTAACATGCAACAGATAGGCATCTGCACCAGAAGCAGTCAACCCAGCGACCAAGCTGTACTCAAACATATAGGAGCTACGGCGGGTATCCTTGCCGATGACAATGCGAGCAGAATCGGTGTCACCATTGCGTTCACGCAGTGCATTATAATACCAGCCAAGGAAGCGCCCTACTTTATAGGCATGATCTGCTGTTAATGTAATTCCGGCTTCACCACGGAAGCCATCTGTTCCAAAATACTTTCCCATCTTAAATCTTCCTCCTAATACTATTCTTCTAATTTAAACGTATAGTATCTCATGCACTAATATCAACGAGTGCCTCGTATTCACCAATCTACAAATATTCAGTTTTTCAATAATACACCACCCTTCCTCAGTTATTGATTACCCGCTAAAGTACAGTTTACAAGGGACTACACAGGGTAGGTATCTGACGGGAGGTGTGCCGCCCGTCAGATTTTCCATGTGATGTTCAAGCTGTCGCTTGTGGCGGCTACGGTGGTAATCATCAAATCCACCACACGCCGCTTGTCGTCAAAAGATACATTGTCCCATGTGTCGAGGTAGCCGGAAATCTGATTGACCTGTTCCGGGCTGATGGCTTCCACCGTCAACTCCGCTATCCTCGCCAGAAGTTCCTGCTTGCGCCCGTCCAGTTCCGCTATCTTCACATTCACATAGGAGAGCAGCACATTGTTTGCGCCCGTCAGACTGTCCACCAGCTTTTCAATCTCGCTGTCCACATGGAGAAGTTCCACTTGCAGGGCGGCGATTTTCGGGTTTGCCTTTGCCGCTTTCTTCCTGCCCGTCAGCGTCTTGTGCTTTTCCAGCTTTTTCACCATCTGCTGGTAAACCACCGCTTCCAGTTCCGAAGTGATGATTTTCCCGCACCCGGCACAGCTTTTATTGTCCAGCCGCTTTGTGCAGCGGAGATATTGCTTTCCCACAGGATTGTTAATGCTCATAAGGGCATACCCGCAGTTTCCGCACTTGATTTTTCCCGCCAGCCATGTATGGGTGGCTTTTCGGGCAGACTGGATTTTCATGTTGTTCATCAGCTTCTTGCGGCAAGTCAGCCAGATGTCGGAGGGAACAATGCCCTCATGGGGAGCCAGTACCAGCATTTGGTCTTTCAAGTCGTTCTTTTTGCTGGGCTTCACATCTCGCCCTTGATACAGATAGCAGCCGTTCATGCCAGTAAAATCGGCAGCGTCATTGACAATGACCGTCCCTTGACTTTTGAAAAACTCGTACACATCAAGGTCTGCCTGCACATAGACAGGATTGCGTAACATCTGCGCCAGCGTGGGGCGTATCAGCTCTTTGCCGTTGAATAAAATTCCCTGTTCGGCAAAGTACCGGGTAATGTCCCCGTAGGAGGTTGTGGGCTGGGCGTACATCTCGAACATCAGCCGGATATTTGCCGCTTCGTCTGGGTTTACCACCAGCTTCTTTGTGTTGATACCGTCCATCTTGATTGGCTCTGTATGGAAGCCATAAGGGGCTTTTCCACCCATCTTAAACCCTCGCTGGCTGCGGGAATAATAAGCGTCCGTCACCCGCTTCTGTATCGTTTCCCTTTCAAGCTGGGCGAACACGATACAGATATTCAGCATCGCCCGCCCCATCGGGGTG
>OJPU01000492.1_pt1 | contig 15434 bp, 12 predicted proteins | sample 1598561 | NCBI WGS metagenome assembly OJPU01 (sample SAMN03922500, study PRJEB24848) | human gut metagenome | isolation source: stool sample | host: Homo sapiens | place: Germany | collected 2011-11 | reverse complement strand
TCCGAGCTTGGCATATTGATTTCATTTTTTCTGTTTTCACTCATATGGACGGTGATGTGCTTATGCGTATCTAATTTTGATAATATTTTCAAGAAAATTGCGGACAGTATTTTGCTTGGCTTTCTCGGAAATCTGACGATAACTGGTTCAGGACATTACAGCGGAATAATCGTTGCATTTTTTGAAATTCTCACAGCCTACGCATTTATATATCTGTTTAATCAGACCGTTGTATATAAAAATCTGAATGTTCCCGAAAAACAGAAAAGCAAATTACTTCACATTGTTTCATTGTGCAATGTAACGGTTAATAACAATAACTAACTATTTACAGCAAAAATACAAGGGCTTTACATTATGCAATAATTTGTAAAACAACCTATATTTACTTTACATAATCATGGGTGAATACTGCTAAAAACAAGCTGAAATATTTGTCATATTTTCCGAAAATAATGACAAGACAATAACCTATATTGCTTTTGCAGATTGTTATATTTATACTTAAGTAAGTATTTATAGAATTGAGGTTCAGACTATGGAAGGAATAATGGTTGAGTTCATTCTTTGGACAGATAATCCCAAAACTGATATTGATAAAATTAGTCATTATATTGGTATCCAACCAATTGAAAAAAAGAGAATGGGCGAGATGAGATATATAGGTCCGAATAAAAATATAGAAAAAATTAATGAAGAATCAAGTTTATTGTATTCAACTGACTACATAAAAACAGTTGAGGTTGAGCATGCAATGCCCAAGATGATTGATATGCTCAAACCAAATATGAAAAATATTATCAGCGTAATAAACCAATATAAACTGCATGCTAAATTTTGTGTTGTTGTAGATTTACCCGAAAAACCGATTATATATTTTTCATCGGATGTTATTAAAGCAATGGCACAATTATCGGCTGAAATTGAATTTGATATGTACATAGGGTGAGATGAGATATTTATTATGATAGATTACAGTAAAGTCAATCCGAAAAAGTTAAACGGCAACAAACGTATTGTAAAGTCATATTTGATATATTTTGCTTTTGATGTTGTACTGGCAGTTGCTATATTCTTGCTCACATTATTTAAACTGATTGATAGTTCTGATAACACGGTAAATACTGTGATATTTATATTAAGCGGAATATTGTGTTTGTGCCTTTATGCTAATAATTATTATAAATCGAAAGATTGGCGATTCTATGAGAGCCTTCGTTCTGATACGCTTACAAAACTGATTGCACTATTCTTTGTCATAAATGGTGTGTTGCTGCTTTTGACATTTAATTTAGCGGGTGTACATATTTCAATAGTAGCATCATGGGGCGGCGCATCATTATCTATTCTAATTAATAATATAGTTGCTTATTTAGATGACTTAAACAAAATGTACACAACATCGAAATATGATACGGCTATAAAATTTTTGAAATTTTGGTCAGTATTTATATTGTTTGCTATGTTTGCATATGGTTATTCAAGCATTGGCAGATATGAATATATGACTTTTAGATAAAGAAAATATTGATAAGTATTGCTTTTTACAATGTCTATTGATACAATACAATCAGAATATGTATTTTCATTGCGTAAGAAGCGTATATACAAAAAAGACCGACTTCAAAATCAAATTTGAAATCGGTCTGTAAATTTTAAAAATATCCGAACGGAATTTATACTATTCGATTACATCTTCGGCTATAACAGCCTCCTGCCTTTTTGTAATCTGATGGTCTTCATGCAAAACAATGCAGTATGTAACAGTTGATATGAGTGCAAGAATAAGTACAACCGCAATAAGTCTTTTGATGTATTTGCCTGTCCTTATTTTCTTGACAACATAGGGAATCCCCGTTATTGTTCATTGCCCTTGTCCTCTTTTAAAATATTTAAAATGCTCTCTACACCGCTGTATGCATTATGAAAACTTTCCAAAAGGTTTTCATAATATGCCCGACCTTCGTCCTCAATATGATAATAAATTCGTGTGCGCTTTTTGCCGACAAGCTTTGAATATTCGCTGATTTTTCCTTCGTTAACAAGCTTGTAGGTGACTGCGTAAACGGTGTTCTGAGATATGGACAGGCATCCGTTTGATTTTTCTTTTATGAATTTTACAATTTCATACACATAACTGTCATGCTCACACAAAATGGCAAGAATCAGTATGTCCGTAATTCCGCTGAAAAAATAATTTTGTTTTCCCATAGATACCTCCCGATATACATTATACACACTTAATCACTAAAAATCAATCTAATACATTCAAGAAGAATTTAATATGAGCAGTTATTACAGAAAAGCCTTTTGTTGCCGACATTGTGATTTTTTCGTCAATAGTATTCGTAAAAACCGAATTGACCAAAAAAATTTATTTGTGTATTAATCTCATCAGCCATGATATCACCATACACATTATTGATTTCGTTTGAATTCTTTTTGATATAGTCAAATATGAAAAGTAAAATAATAGATCGGCAGTTTTGATATTTGCATTTTGACAGTAACAAACTCTACAATAAAATAGGGTAGAACAACTGCTGAAAGGAGGCTCGAAAGAGACTCCTTTTTAATGCTTGAACAGAATACAAATTTATTGTGATGATAAACAGCGTTACAGCTATGTAAAAATTTTTATAGAGATATAATGATGAAATATAAAATATCGAAATAAGAATAAACCTCCTGCACAGAGTAAAATCCGTTGCAGGAGGTTTTGTTGTACGAAAAATTATATGGGCTTAATTATTGGCATATTTGTTGGAATCTATATGTAAAATTTACAGAACCTGAAAATATGCATTATTGATACTTTGTCGGGACAGGCACACATCAGTTCTTGCTGTTTGCAATTGCCTGATCAATCAACTTTTGCAGCTTTTCAGACTGCTTTTCGGAGGTTATTGCACCGACAATCGGCTCTCCCACAATATTACCGTTTTTATCGACAACATAAGTTGTGGGGTAGGAGTACAATCCGGATGTAAATTCTCCGGCTTTACTTTTTGAATCAAACCAAATGTTTTTGTAGGTCACACCCTTTTTTGCCAGAATATTCTTTGCATCAGAGATAGCCGTTTTGTCACCGTCAAGTGTAAATGAATTGATTCCGACTACTGCTCCGCCTTTTTTTGCAAGCTGTTTATTCAGAGCTTCCAGGTCGGCAAGTTCTTCCACGCAGGGATTGCAGGTGGTAAACCAGAAGTTTACTACAGTAACGGTATTTTTTGCAAAAAGCGTACTGCTCTTAACTTCGTTTCCGTCAAGATCCTTGCCGTCAAATGTCGGGAATTTCTTCAGATCATCCTTTTCGATGGGCTTACCGTTTTCCGCCGGAACGCTCATATCTCCATCAGACGGTTTTTCTCCGCATCCGGGAAATTTTTGTTCCAAAAGCGTCAGCTTTCCTTCAATTTCCTTAATCTCTTCGGCGCCTTCATTAAGCAGCTTCAACTCATCTGCACTGAACTGATCCTTGATACCGTCAATCGTTTTCAGAAGAAAATCGCCGTAGTTTTTGCCGTCCTCATTCATCGCCATACCTTTATCGGCTGAAAGAAATACCTTTTCCCAAAGTTTGCTGTTTTCGGAAAGAATAGCATTTTCCTGTGCCATCAGTTTTTGATGCAGGTCGGCGGCCTCGTCTTTTGTTTTCGGATTCACAGCTGTCAGCATAGCCGTTTCGCTTTTCTTATTTGCAGTAGTATTCGTCGTATTGCCTTTGGCTGTGCCACAGGCGGCAAAGCTTAACAACATCATCAAGGCAGTCAGTAAGGTTAAAATTTTTGTTGTTTTCATGGTGTTTACTCCTTTTCTGTTTCAATTTCTGTTTCAATTTTTTGTTTTGCTGTTTCCGCTTTTTTAGCGGGACAATCATTTTCTTTTCCTTTGCCAAAGCCGTAGCAAAAGCTGACCGCCTCGACAGGACAGGCACGGATACACTTACCGCAGCGTATGCATTCGGTATGGTTGGGAGTTTTGGTTACATCTACATCCATCTTGCATACTTTGGCACACTTTCCGCAGGAAATGCATTTGTGTTTGTCTACTTTCATTCCGAAAAGCGACACCTTGTTAAGCAATGCATAAAATGCACCGAGAGGACACAGCCACTTGCAGAACGGTCTGTAGAAAAGTACACTCAGTACGATTACCGTAATCAATATGCCCAGCTTCCACGAAAAGAGCGTACCCAGTGCGGCACGGATTCCCGAATCAATGGCGGCAAGAGGGATTGCCCCCTCGAGTACTCCTTGAGGACAAAGATACTTACAGAAAAAAGGATCTCCCATACCTACATCATTTGTAATGAGCATTGGCAGCAAACCTACAGCAAAAAGCAAAACTGCATATTTTATGTATGTCAGCGGCTTCAGCTTTTTAGTGGAAAGCTTTTTTGTCGGTATCTTGTGTAACAGTTCCTGGAGCCATCCGAACGGACACAAAAAACCGCAGATAAAACGCCCGAGCAGAACTCCTATCAATATGAGGAATCCTGTGATATAATACGAAAAACTGAATTTTGACGAACCCACTACGGCCTGAAACGAGCCTATTGGGCATGCACCCGATGCCGCAGGGCAGGAATAGCAATTCAGTCCCGGAACGCAAACAGCCTTTCCGTTGCCTTGATAAATTCTGCCCTTCAATAAATTCGGCAGATGAATATTACTCAGCAAAGTTGCTCCTGCTTGAATAAGCCATCGAAAGCGTGAGAGAAACTGCGATACACTGCCTCTTTTTTTCTTCGGTTCTTTGTTATCCAATTCCCACACACTCCAAACACAGCCGGATTGCCTTGCTTAACACGGTTTCTGCCTCTCCACGCAGAGCTCCGTAACACAGCATCGTAATTCCGCAGATAATCAGTACGATCTGAAATACGGCTTTTTTCTTTCGAGTCAATTCGGTCACTCCTTTCTTTTGTGCTCTCATTGTAGCACAGAGGATGTAAAATCCCTGTTAAGAACGAAAACTTAACAAAAACTTTATGTATGAGCGATATAATGATATAATTAAATTATCAAAGAAATATGAAAACACAACAAGGAGAGTTTCTATGCGTATTTTAGTAATTGAAGACGAGCGTGCGCTGTGCGAGACAATTGTTCGCAGCCTTAAAAGATTGGCATACAGCGTTGATTTTTGCTATGACGGAAACAAAGCAAATGAGTTGCTCGGAATAGAAAAGTACGATCTTGTTTTACTTGATCTGAATTTACCCGGTGCAGACGGGATGACGGTACTGCGAACTCTGCGACAAACCGACAGAGATACCGGAGTGTTAATTCTTTCGGCACGCTGTGAGGTTGCCGACAAGGTGGAGGGACTGGATGCCGGAGCAAACGATTATCTGACAAAGCCTTTTCATTTGGAGGAGCTTGAGGCAAGAATACGCAGTCTGACTCGCCGTCGGTTTACACAAAACAATGTTGTTTTGAACTGTGGAAAGGTTGCTTTTGACACCAAAGCCCGTGTTGCCGTTGCTAACGGTCAGGAGCTGTCACTTACCCGAAAAGAAATCGGAATACTTGAATATTTACTTCTTAATCAAGGTCGCCCCGTCAGTCAGGAAGAACTGCTCGACCATGTTTGGGATAACAGTGTTGACAATTTCAGCAATTCAATAAGAGTACATATATCTGCATTACGAAAGAAACTGCGTGCGGCACTCGGCTATGACCCGATTCGCAATCGCATTGGTGAAGGATATGTTATGGAGGAAGAAAAAGTATGAAAAAGCTATCCTTGCAATGGCGCATAACTCTGATGACAGCACTTCTTATCGGAGCCACCTGCATTTTTATGAATGTTCTTATCGGCTATTCCGGCAGCCATTATATGGATTCCATAGGCTCTTATGTTACAGGTTACGGAGATACGGACAAAGGAGAACCTGACTTTTTCGATCCCGAGCACGAAAAGCTTGATCGGGAATTGACTATTGTAATTAACGGAGCACAGGAATCCTTTATCGCTACCAATTGGTATATTACGGCGGCGGCAACATTGTTAGGCGGTGTGCTTGCGTATTTTTTAAGCGGGCATGCACTGAAGCCTCTGCGTACTTTTACCGCTCGGGTTGAGAAGGTTCAACCTAACAATTTGACGGATATGAAGATAACCGAAGAAGTTCCGCCTGAACTGAGACAGTTTGTCAAGTCGTTCAATCGGATGCTTGACCGTCTTGATGAGGGATTTACCGCTCAACGACAGTTCACGGGAAACGCCGCACACGAGTTGCGCACACCGCTTTCGCTTATGCAGGCACAGCTTGAACTTTTTTCGGCAGAGCATCCCGAGGTATCGCCTGAAACGGCGGAGTTCCTCCGATTGTTGCGTGAGCAGACCGAACGAATGACACAAATGACAAAAACCCTGTTGGAAATGAGTGAGCTGCGCACAGTATCGTGTGCCGACCGCATAGAGATAGGACCTATGGTAGAAGAGATTTTCACTGACCTTGCACCACTTGCAGAGAAGAACAATGTTACACTTGAAAGCACGGGCGACGCTGTTATGACAGGCAGTGATACGCTGATTTACCGTTTGTTATATAATCTGACCGAAAACGCTATACGCTATAACCGTTTTGACGGTACAGTGAATATTACCGTAATGCACAAAGACAATCAGCTTGTTATTACGGTTGCGGATACCGGCTACGGCATCCCCGAACAATACAGAGAAAGTATTTTTCAACCCTTCTTTCGTGTGGATAAATCCCGAAGCAGGGAATACGGCGGAGTTGGATTGGGACTTTCTTTGGTGTGGGAAATCGTTGCACTGCACAATGGTAAAATTCGTGTGGAAGAAAGTTCGGAAAAGGGTACTGCTATAGCAGTAAAGTTTCCGACAGATGCGATAAAAATTTAATATTTTGCGATTTTTTCTTAGTTAATTGTTGAAATTGCCGTAGCTCTGTGCTATACTATAATTAATTAATCGATTAGTTATCAAAAGGAAGCGAACTTTATGAGAACAACAGAGGAACAGCACAACGAGCGTAAGAGGGAAATAATGGAAAAATGCTTTGAATGCTATGCTGAAAACGGATTGACAGGTACGGGCATCAAGGCTTTGGCGGCAGCGTGTGGCTGTACAACGGGAAATCTGTATTCCTATTTCAACAGTGTTGATGAACTGATTATTGAATCAACTGCATACTGTATGGAAAAGGTAGAGGATGATTTTATGGAAAAAGCTCCCACCGACCCGAAGGATGTTGTTCGATTTGTGAAAGAGGTTCCGTATTGGACCGCAAAGAAGCACGGCAAAAAATATCGGCTGATGTATCAGGTCTATACCCATCCGAAATATATTGAGCACGGCAAGAAATTCTTTGAGGGGGTAAATGAGCGCTATACCGAGTATGCAAAGCGACTTGAGCCGAAAATCGGCATTCCGTACACGGTGATTACACCGCTCATTTTTATATTTGTCCGTGCCTGTGTACACTATGCTATGTTTGAGGATGAATATTATTTAAAAACCCAAATGGAGGTCTTAAAACAGGGTGTTGCCCTGTTTGCTGATAAATACCGTTCACAATATTTGAGAGGAGGCAATGATAAATGAAAAAACGAATATACTGTATTACCACCGCACTCTGTCTTGTGCTTTGCATCGTACTTTGCATTGCATTTGCTGCCGTATGCAGCAAAGCGGAAAATAGCAAAACCCTGTTGCCGGAGGTGCGAAACAACGGCACAGCAATCCAATGGAGAGATACCGCCGAAGAGGAATGGCACGATCTTGTAGCTCTTAACACGCTCAGAGGTACTGACGGAAAAAACGGCACTGACGGAAAGAACGGTCTTGACGGCAAAGACGGTACTGACGGAAAAAACGGTCTTGACGGCAAAGACGGCACTGACGGTAAAGACGGTACTGACGGCAAAAACGGTCTTGACGGCAAAGACGGCACTGACGGAAAGAACGGTCTTGACGGTAAAAACGGCGTTGACGGAATAAACGGCACTGACGGTAAAGACGGTACTGACGGCAAAGACGGTGCTGACGGCAAAGACGGTACTAACGGAATAAACGGTCTTGACGGCAAAGACGGTACTGACGGAAAAGACGGTACTGACGGTAAAGACGGCATTGACGGCAAAAACATAGAGGTACAAAGAACAACAGAATATATACAGTGGCGCTATGAGGGAGAAGACTGGCAAAACCTTGTTGCCATTTCCGATATAAAAGGACCCACAGGGCAGAACGGTAAAGACGGAGCAAACGGAAAAACACCGGAGTTCCGTGTAAATGAAAACAATCTTCAATGGCGTTATGTCAGCGATGAAATATGGTTAAATCTTTACGATCTTTCAAATTTGAAAGGTCTTGACGGAAAAGACGGAATCGACGGAAAGAACGGTGTCGATGGTCTTGACGGCAAAAACGGTGATACGCCGTTCATCGGTGAAAACGGCAACTGGTGGCTCGGAATGACCGACATTGGCGTAAAAGCCGCAGGTGTTGACGGTGAAAAAGGCGACAAGGGAGATAAAGGAGATGCCGGACAGAACGGTAAGGACGGAGCAAACGGAAAAACACCTGAGTTCCGTGTAAATGAAAATAACCTACAGTGGCGTTATGTCGGCGATGAAATATGGCTTAACCTTTACGATCTTTCAATTTTGAAAGGGCTTGACGGCGCAGACGGCAAGGACGGTATAAACGGCAAAGACGGTGTTGACGGCAAAGACGGTGCTGATGGTAAGGACGGAACAAACGGACAAAACGGCGCTGACGGCAAAGACGGAAATACCCCGTTCATCGGAGAAAACGGCAACTGGTGGATTGGAACGACCGATACGGGAGTGAAAGCCACAGGAGTTGACGGTGAAAAAGGAGACAAAGGAGACATCGGTGAAAAAGGCGAAAAGGGTGACAAAGGAGATAAAGGCGACAAAGGCGATGCAGGTCAGAACGGCAGCTGTTCGGGATATTTTTACGGAGAGGCGGCCTCTCCGATTAAAGTAGTACTGAAGAATAACAGTCGTGCCAATATTACTGTCTACCAAAAAATAAACAAGGGCGGCTTGATTTCATCCTACATGAATAATATTACACTCAAAAAAGGACATATTTACAATGTCTGCTTAAGCGGTTCTCTCGAAGTCGGTTCAAACGAAGCTAACAAAAGCGGCAATTACTCTATTCAGATGACAGACGGTTATGATGACGATCTGTGCAGGGAGCTTACACGAATAAAAAGGGACGGGGCAAAAATACCGTATACCAATGATCAACATTCCTTTAATTTCAACAGAATGTATGATGCGTCAAATAAAGACATTACATTGCAGTTGTGGTTTGAAAATTCGGCATACAATACTTATCTCGGTGGCTTTAGAGGCACTATTACAATAACCGCTCTTGATTAAATTTATATAACGGAGGTGGCGAAAAATGAAAAAACGAATACTTAGTATCCTGCTGACTTTATGCATGACGCTCTGCCTTACGCCGATAAGCGTATTCGCCGAGGAGGTTGGGACAGAGGGCTCTGCTGCGATACAGCTTGGTGCAGATGCACTAAGTGTGTTAAGTAAAAATGTAAACACAGCGACCGCACCGACTGTGTATTTTGGACAAAACCATGAAAATAATCCCGCTGCATGGCGAGTTATCGGCTATGACGGAAGCGGTGTTACAAGCTCAAAGGGGGATATTACCCTGCTTGCGGCAGGCGCTATGGGGGTTATACCATTTGTCGATGCCATATTAAACAACGAATACGCACCGAGCAATTTGAAAGCCACAATAGATGCGCTTGCGGAAAAGCTGACGACAGAAGAAAATGCTGCCGTAAAGAAACGGGCGCTTACAAGCGGAAGTTACGACGGAGAGAATACCGACTGTGTAGCAGGAGGGCAGGTGGATAACGCTGTATTCTGGCCACTTTCCGCAAAAGAGGCTATTGCTGTAAACAACGATCTGCGTGCCTTGGATCCTGCACATCCGAATTGGGTGACAACCGGTTGGTGGCTGCGCTCCCCCGGCTCCGATAAATATCGTCTCGCCGTCGTGCGTAGTGAGGGTTCTGTCCAATACTCTGGGTTCTCTGTCCTCATTTTCAATAATCATCGGACTGTTCGTCCCGCTTTTAACTTAAATCTGAACTCTGTCCTTTTTGCATCTGCCGCCGTGGGCGGAAAGCCTGACGGAGGATTGGCAGAAGTTTCCAAATACAGCGGAAACGAGTGGAAATTGACGCTTTTAGATAGTAGACGCAATTTTGCTGTAACGGAAAAAACTGTCAGCGCCGCCCCCAACGATACCGTTACGCTGAATTACAAAGGGGCGACCACAGGGAAAAATGAATATATCTCTGTCATCCTGGCGGATAACAACGGCGCACAGTATTACGGCAGAGTAGCACAACCTACTGCCAAAAGCGGAACGGTTGAAATCAAAATCCCGTCTGACATTGCACCGGGCGACTATACCATGAAGGTATTCAGCGAGCAGTATAACGGTGACTGCAAGACCGACCTTGCAAGTGCTTTTGCGGATGTCATGCTGACGGTGGAAAGTCAGCCTGACGAACAGTTTACCCTCGCCCCTGGCGGCAGATACTATTTTGATCTGTCGGCGATGAACATCCCCGGAACGGTAAACAGCAATTTGCCTGACAGCACCCTGCATTATGTGCCTTTTACCTATGCAGGCACGGTGGACGCCTATGTGCTGAAACCGGCATCCAACCATGTAGAAGATTCCTCCGAGCAGGCCTCTGTGACCAAAGACAAGAACGCACAGTACGGATATGCTTACGAGCACAGTCTGTTCATTGCCGACTACAGGGTTACTACCGACATCAGCTGGATCGACCTGAACAATGCAGGTTTCATTTTCGGTAAAACCAACACTGCGGGCGGCATAAACTACACCCTTCGCGCACCCACAATGGGCAGTATCTATAAGAGTCCTATGCGCGGAGTTCCTGCCAACAACGAGTGGGATCAGATTCTCACCAAGAACTCCGATTTCATAAAGGAACTGGGTAACAATCATAATATCTCCCTTTTCTGGGGGCAGGACACCTCCCGTTCTTACGGTTTCGACATTCGTAAAACCACACGCAATTCAGTGAATAATTTTATGGGCACGGTTGAAAGCAGTAATTATGGTATCTGCTTCCGCCCCGTTCTTGAACTGCCGACAGATCTTGCCGCCGACAGTCTGAAAATAGTAGAGCTGCGGACGGGTAAATTTATGCCCGGTGAGCAACAGAACTGGATCAACATTATCGTGAAAAAGGGCGAGAGCTTTACTGCACCCTCTGCCGAGGGACTGCCCCGCCCGGACGGCATTTCGGAAGACGCGCAGCTGTATTGGTCGGATGAAAATGGGAACTGCTATAAACCCGGCGATACCGTACCTGCCGATGTTTCCATGCTTTCGATCACTGGCGACTATGAGGTGATTTACCTCCCCGGCACATACGGCACCGGCAGTGCGGTGACGGATATGAAACCCCACAACAATATTCTTACCCTGCGCGGCGCTTTGTTCACCCGCGCGGGCTACACGCAAGTAGGCTGGGCAACCGTTGACGGCGGCGAAAAGGTATATGGCTTTGAAGATATTTATACCAAAAACGAGGCGCTGACGCTCTATCCCGTGTGGAATACGAATAAATACACAATAACCTTTGATACCAACGGCGGAAGTGAGATTGCACCAATTACACAGGATTACGGTACAGAAATTACCGCCCCTGACAACCCAACAAGAAAAGGTTATACCTTTAAGGGGTGGGATAAGGAAATCCCCGAAACCATGCCTGCGGAGAATATAACGGTTAAAGCACAATGGGAAATCAATCAGTACACAATAACCTTTGATACCAACGGCGGAAGTGAGATTGCACCAATTACACAGGATTACGGTACAGAAATTACCGCCCCTGACAACCCGACAAGAAAAGGTTACACCTTTAAGGGATGGGATAAGGAAATCCCCGAAGCCATGCCGGCGGAGAATATGACGGTCAAAGCACAATGGGAAATCAATCAGTACACAATAGCCTTTGATACCAACGGCGGAAGTGAGATTGCACCAATTACACAGGACTACGGTACGGAAATTACCGCCCCTGACAACCCGACAAGAAAAGGTTATACCTTTAAGGGCTGGGATAAGGAAATCCCCGAAACCATGCCTGCCGAAAACATTACAATCACGGCACGGTGGAAAGATACAGAAAAGCCGACGGGCGAAATTATCATAGGCACAAATAAATGGAATCAATTCTTAAACGAGCTTACCTTTGGCATATTCTTTAAGGATACACAGGAGGTAACTATAAATGCCGTAGATAACAGCGGAGTTGTGTTTGTATCCTATTTGGTAACAGATAAGGAGCTTTCCGAGGCTGAACTGAACTCTCTTGTATTCCGTGCATATGAAGAACCGTTTTGCATAGACCCCAACGGAGAATATATTATTTATGTAATGCTTGTTGATGAAAATATTAACATAACATACCTTCGCTCCGACCGTATAACGCTTGATAATATTCAGCCTGTAATCAGCGGTATTGAGAACGGCAAGACCTATTGTGAGGCACAAACCGTTACTGTTGATGAGAAGTATGTTGATACCGTTACCGTAAACGGTACGGTGGTTACGCTTGATGCAGACGGAGGTTTTGTTCTCCATCCGACAAACGGCGAGCAGAAGATAGTTGTTACCGACAAATCGGGCAATAATGCAGAGATGACCGTAACAGTCAACAACGGTCATACCTTTGGCGAATGGGTATCTGACAATGACGGTAAGCATACCCGAAAATGTATCGTGGACGGATGCGATGCGTTTGAAACCGAAAATTGCTCAGGCGGCAATGCCACCTGTACCGAAAAGGCGGTATGTGATGTCTGCGGTAAAGCCTACGGAGAATTTGACGGAACAAACCACGAGGGCGGTGTACAGGAGTGGACGACAAGAACCGCTTTTAATCACGAACAAAAATGGAACTGCTGTGGTGCTGTGATTGTGGCAAGTGAAGCACACGAGTGGAAAAACGGTGTGTGCCGAGAATGCGGATATGTATGTCTGCATAATGACGCAGATAAAGACCATATCTGCGATTACTGCAAAAAGACAATCTCTGCTAATGAAGATGCGCCAACCGAAGAAATCAAAAAGGCTGACACCGTAACGGCTAAATTGCCTGATGATTCAAAGTCCCCTCAGACAGGCGACAACAGCAACCCTATTATGTGGATTGCATTGCTGATTATCAGCGGCGGCGTTATGAAAGGAGTAACGGCATTCGGTAAGAGTAAAAAACATTCTGCCAAAATTAATAAGTAATATTTTACGCTCTGTCATGGAAATATAGTGAATACGGCACAGTAGGTATAGAAACCGCTGTGCCGTATTTCTTTCAGAATGACTGCTTTTGAAAAACAGGCACTTTCTCGTTCATCATACGATAAGCAAAGACAAAGAATAAATCCGCAATCCGGAATTTAATGTCAATACTTACAAAAATCGGCACACAAGTTTGTCAATAAATTCGTATAGTTGCATTTGTTTTTATTTATGATACAATTAAAAGCAACAAACTTAACAGATTCTTATGCAGATAAAATTGCGGTAAAATTCGGAAAATATGCCGATAGCCTTGTACGGAAAAGTAAAATTGTTTCAAATTGCTATTGCACTTTTGTGATTTTTTCTTATATCTCTTTTATAATAAATCAAAATGTGATACAATATGACTGATAATCTGAAAACGGAGTTGATTAAATGAATTTCATCAACAGAAATGAAATTGCAAACGGTGTTTACTTTACAAACATTAAGGACAGCCGTTTTAAAACTATGAAAATCAGCGTGAATATTGTTGTTCCGCTTTCTGTCGAAACAGCATCGGAGAATGCGCTTGTGGACGGATTGCTTGTTCGTTCATGCAAAAAATATCCCGATTTTACTGTTCTCAGCAAAAAACTCAGCTCACTTTACGGTGCAGACCTCACTTCATCGCTTTCAAAACACGGTGAAAGTCAGGTAATTAAAATTTCCGTATCAGGTCTTGATGACAGATATTCTCTTGATGATGTCAGCATTGCCAAAGAACTTTCGGAGCTTTTGTGCAGCGTAATTTTTGAGCCGAATGTCAAGAACAACGCTTTTATTGAAAGCGAACTTGAACAGGAACGCAGACAGCTTCTTGATGTGATTGATTCGGAATTCAACGAAAAGCGAATCTATGCAATGGGACAGCTTATAAAGCATATGTGCAAGGATGAGGTTTTCGGAATCAAGCGTTACGGTACAGCCGAAAAAATCAAGGCCGCAACTGCCGAATCACTCTGCAAGGCATGGCAGAATCTTCTCAAAACCGCAAAATTTGAGATTCTCTATATAGGCGACAGCCCTGCCGATAAGGCAAAGGAGGTTTTTGCGAAAGCCTTTGCAAATATCGAAAGAAATGTTGTGACTTCATCTACTGATGTTGTTAAGAATGTTTCAAAAGAAAAACATATTACAGAGGAAATGGAGCTCTCACAGTCAAAGCTTGTCATGGGATTCAGAACACAGATTTCCGCAGGTGATGAAGAGGCGGTTGCCGAAAGACTTATGTGCGCTGTTCTCGGCGGTACTGCAAGCTCAAAACTCTTTAACAATGTTCGTGAAAAGCAGAGCCTTTGCTATTACTGCTCGTCCTCCTATGATTCAATCAAGGGCATAATGTACATCAACAGCGGTGTTGAGGGCGAAAATCTTGAAAAAGCCGAAAAAGCTATTCTCAAAGAAATTGAGGACATGAAGAACGGCGAAATTACAGATTTTGAAATTGAGGCAACAAAGCTTGCTGTTGTTAATTCGTTCAAGTCAAGCAGCGACAGCGTAAGCGGTATTGAAAACTGGTACACAGGAAGAATCTTTAACGGCGACCTTGAAACTGTTGAAGAAGTTTCCGCAGAGGTAAATGCCGTTACAAAAGAGCAGATTGTAAATGCCGCAAACAAGCTCTTGCTCGATACGGTTTATGTTCTCAAAAATAAGTAAGGGAGGCGTACAGAATGAATATTACAGAAATTAAATCGGAAATTGCAGGCGACAGCTATTATAAAGTTGAACATCCATCGGGACTTACAATTTTTGTTTATCCAAAAGAGGGTTACACTTCTTCATATGCAATTTTCGGCACACGCTACGGCAGTATCAATACAAAGTTTTCCGTTAACGGCGGTGATATAATTACAGTTCCCGACGGTATCGCCCATTACCTTGAACACAAGCTTTTTGAAAGTGAAGAAGGCGATGCGTTTGTAAGATACGCAAAAACAGGCGCAAATGCAAACGCATATACAAGCTTTGAAAAAACCTGCTATCTTTTCTCATGTACCTGTCTCTTATACACATCCCCGAGCCCACGAGACTAGGCATGATCTCGTATGCCG
>OJPU01000489.1_pt1 | contig 15510 bp, 9 predicted proteins | sample 1598561 | NCBI WGS metagenome assembly OJPU01 (sample SAMN03922500, study PRJEB24848) | human gut metagenome | isolation source: stool sample | host: Homo sapiens | place: Germany | collected 2011-11 | reverse complement strand
TATAAGAGACAGTTATTATACACTTAATCTTTGTGCTACTGCAAGCAAATAATAAAAATAAAGTGCTTAATCTGCGGCGGACAGTGTTTTTAGGACTAATCCGAACACTGCTTGCTGCTGATTAAGCACTGAAAGTTTACCATGTGAAATATGTATAAGCTGTAAAGAGAGTCAGAATGATGATTTCGCAAAGCAGGACTGGCTTAAGCGTTTTGAAAAAGTTGGCTTTAAAATAATCGACGGTGATAACAAGACACATATGCGTCGGTGTGAGCATCTGTCCGGCAATACCGAAGGCCATGGCAACGCCGGCCAGGTTCAGGCTGCCTGTCTGCATAGCGGCGACAATGGGCATAACGATGGCCACGTGTCCTTGCGACATACCTGTAAGCACGCCGATGATGAAGCTGACGCAGGCGATGATAACAGGCACCGGCAGCGGTGAGCTTTGGAAGGCTACGACGATTTCCTGCAGCACATGGGTGACGGTCAGAATCTGAATGAAGTAGAGGATGCAGAGCACATTGAAAAACATTTTGATGTCCAGCGCACCGATAACAACATCCTTGAGGCCAACCTCGCGCTTAGTAAAGCGCAGGACCAGAAACAGGCAGGCTGTGACCAGGCCCATGCCGGCGGAGGCATTAAAGCCGCAGAATACTACGAGAATAAAGGTGATAATGACAGGCGAAAGCGCCAGCCATAAATCCTGCATACCCTGACTGTCATTGGAAATTGCTTCAGTACGGCTGCTGTCCGCTTTGATGGGGCGGATGAGAACAAACCAGCCTGCGGAGAAGGCCAGTACGGTAAGCCATGCCAGATGCAGGATGAATTCACCGTAGCTGACACCGGCAATGTTGCAGGCCATTATCATACCGGGGATAATCGGGCTGGAAAATTCAAAGATATGGCGGAACCAGAAATTGATGGCTGCCTTGTGGTCCTGTTCGATAGGCAGATTTTTGCTGGCCTCCTCTACAATGGGAGCCGAAAAGCGCGCGCCGCCCAATGACGGTAGTAGTCCTAAGAAGGCAGGCATCACGGCCAGGGTTACCTTAGCGCTGGAAAAGATGCGTTGCAGCGCCTGCACCATACCGGCCAGTGCACCGCTGGTACGCAGCTCGATTTCCAGGCACATGACAAAATAGAGGGCAAAAAGAATATCATAGGTGCGCGGCATTGTTAATGTTTCGCGTAATGCCTGCACCAGATACGGCAGCTCCAGTGCTTTCATCAGCCAGATAAAAATACCGCTGGTGAGCATACAGGGGCCGATGGGAATGTGACGACGCAGCATGAGGATAATCATGAGCATGGCGATTGTAAGCAGAAGAAATATATTCATAAACAGTTTTTCCTTTCGGTTGCGTAATTGTTGGCAAGTACCAAGTAATTGCTGATGATGTTTATTTATTATACACCCTGCTACAAAAAAATCATAATAAAACTGTAAAAAATCTTAGTATGGGATGCAAATAATGCTATAATGTAAGCAGAGATACAGAAACGGAGGTCGGATTATGCAGATAGAAAGATTAAGGCTGAAGAATTTCCGTTGTTACGATGAGCTTGATATTGATTTTGAACCTAGGCTGACAGTTATTGTAGGTGAAAACGGCAAGGGCAAGACGGCGATTTTTGATGCGCTGGCAATTGCTCTGGAGCCCTATCTGCGCAGCTTTGATGCCAGTGGCCGGCAAATTACTCCCCAGGATGTACGGCGTGTGCCTGTTTATAAAAAGGATATGCGTCATATTGATGGTATGGAATGCCATTATCCGGTAGAAATTAAGCTGGAGGGTGAGGTTTACGGCAAAAAGCTTACCTGTACCCGCCGCCTGCTGGAGGGGAATGTGCCTGAGGATGATGCTGATGAGCTGTGCGAACGTGGATGTGCATTGGCGCACGATGCCAAGGAGAACGGCAACAGGCTGCTGCCGGTGCTGGCCTATTACGGTACTCAGCGTATTTGGGTAGACAGCAAGCTGATGACAAATTTTCATAAATCGCTGATGGAACGCAATGTAGGCTACGAGGAATGCCTGGAGCCGTCTTCTTCCTACAGCACCTTCGGGAAATGGTTTGAGTACGTTACCAAGTGTGCGCAGTCAGAGCAGCAGTACAGCGCAGAGGTGAAGCGCAATGTGATGCTGAAGAATGCTATTCAGAACGCTGTAGACGTGTGTCTGGAAAGTACCGGCCTGCGTGATTTGTATTATAATTATCGCCTGAAATGCTTTGTTGTCAGTCATCCCGATATGGGTGAAATGGTGGTAGATGAATTGAGCGACGGCTTTCGCAGTATTATCAGCATGGTGGCTGACCTGGCCTATCGCATGGCGCGTCTGAATCCGCAGCTGCGTGAGGATGCGGTAACCAAGACTCCGGGGCTTGTATTGATTGATGAGGTAGAAATGCATCTGCACCCGCTGTGGCAGCAGACGGTACTGCTGGATTTGCAGAAAACCTTCCCGATGGTACAGTTTGTAGTGACTACGCATAGTGCGCAGGTGCTTAGCAGCGTGCCGGCAGAGAGCATACGTGTATTGGCTTGGGGCAAGCAGTTCGAAGGCGTGCGCCACGTAGATTTTTCCTTGGGCGCCAACAGCTATCAGCTGCTGCAGGATATTCAGAATGTGAGCCCACGTCCGCAAGCTCTGCCGATTGTGCAGGATTTAAAGCGTTATCTGCAGCTGGTGAGCGAGGATGCCTGGGATACGCCGGAAGCGTTGGAGCTGCGCAAAAAGCTGGATAAATGGTCCAAGGGCAAGGAGCCTGCTCTGCTGCGTGCGGATATGGATATCCGTATGCGTCAGTTCCGCAGGAGGCGCTCATGAAACGTGTTTATAAAAGCAAGGAAGAACCGGAGCTTCTCAGGCAGTACAGGATGCATAATCCCGAGGAAACCTGGGAGCATTTCCGCCGTCGCTGCCGCAAGGGCTATAAACAGGTGCGGGAAGCAATTTTGCGTGACCAACACGGCCTTTGCGCCTACTGCGAGGTCGGTATTAAGCTGGCGGAGGAGGAAGGCGAGGTTGATGACTTCCGCGTGGAGCATTTTTATCCGAAAAACGCCACGCAGGAGCATGGGCACAACTATCATCTGGATTGGCGCAATCTGTTGGGCGTGTGCCACGGCGGCAGTCAGCCTTATGTGCCTGATCCCGAGTGGCGCTATTCCAGCCAGAAGCGTGACCGCAGCTGCGATGTACCCAAGGGTGGGCGTGAAATTACAAAGTATATCCTCAATCCGCTGAAGATTCCCGGAAAAATCCGTCTGTTCCGTTATGCGGAGCATAGCGGGCGGATGTATGTAGACGAAGATACCTGCCCCAAAGATTTGCAGGGGAAGGCGCGCAGCACTATCCGCGAGCTGAACTTGAACGCACCGCGGCTGATGCGTATGCGCCGAGAGGTAATCCATACACTGGAGGACCAGATAAGTGATGAGCTTAGTAAGGGCCGAGAGCTGGATGAAGTTTTGGAAATGCTGGCAACCATCTGTCTGGTGCCTGATTATAATGGTGTGACGCTGCCTTTCTTTTCCGTTATCCGTTGGTATCTGGGCGAGGCAGCGGAAGAAGTTATCCGTTCGAGCGGTGCTAAGCTGTAGCATTTAAATCCTGTCTGCAATGCAGGCAGGATTTTTTTGTTTGATGAAGAATAATATAAAATGGTTCTTGAACAATGAAATTTTGCTAAATACACTATAAAAAAAGGAGAATAGAGAAATGCAAGTTACAAATAAGGCTTTCAAGGCTTACGATGTACGTGGTGTTTACCCTACGGAGGTTAATGAGGAAATGGCTTACCGTATGGGACGCATTTTTTCAGCAATGTTTGCTGCAGAAACTGTTGTTGTCGGACATGATATCCGCCTGAGCGGCAGAGCATTGGTAGATGCGCTGACAGAGGGACTGCGCCATGGCGGCACCAAGGTTATTGATATCGGCCAGTGTGGTACAGAAATGATTTATTTTGCTACCGCGCATCTGAAAGCAGATGGCGGTATTATGGTTACTGCCAGTCATAATCCTAAGGAATACAATGGCATGAAGCTGGTGCGTCGTGATGCGCGTCCTGTTTCCAGCGATACCGGTCTGACGGAAATTGGTGAGATGGTTGCTACTACAAAGCCGTTTGCACATCAGGTGGTAGCAGGCAAGACTATGGGTGCCTTGGAGCAGCTGGATATTATGCCTGCTTATATTGAGCATTTACTTACTTACGTTGATACGAGTGTGCTCAAACCGATGAAGATTGTTGCTAACCCCGGCAATGGTGGTGCCGGTCCGATTTTGAAGGAGCTGGCTAAGCATTTGCCGTTTGAGTTTATTACGCTGAACGAAACGCCTGACGGCACTTTCCCCAATGGTGTGCCTAACCCGCTGCTGCTGCCAAATCGTGAGGCTACGGCCAAGGTTGTGCGCGAGAGTGGTGCTGATTTGGGTATTGCCTGGGATGGTGATTTCGACCGCTGCTTCCTCTTTGACGAGAAGGCAGATTTTATCGAGGGCTATTATATTGTCGGCCTGCTGGCGGAGGTTTTCCTGCACAAGGAGCCGGGTGCGAAGATTATGTTTGACCCGCGCCTTACCTGGAATACGGAAGCTATTTTGCAGCGTGACGGCGGTGTGCCTGTACGCTGCAAGAGTGGCCATGCCTTTATGAAGGAATGCATGCGCAACAATGACGTGCTGTACGGCGGCGAAATGAGCGCGCATCATTATTTCCGCGATTTCTCCTGCTGCGACAGCGGCATGATTCCCTGGATGCTGGTTACCGAGCTGATGTGCCGCAGCGGCAAAAAGCTAAGCGAGCTGGTAGGCGAGCGCGTTGATATGTATCCCTGCAGCGGTGAAATCAACCGCAAGGTTGCTGATTCCGCAGCAGTACTGGCAGAGCTGGGCAAAAAATATGCTGACGGCGAGCAGGATCACCTGGACGGCCTGAGCGTTGCTTATGATAACTGGCGCTTTAATGTGCGTGTATCCAATACGGAGCCTGTAATGCGCCTGAACGTAGAAACTAAGGGTGATAAGGAGTTGCTTGCTGCGAAGACAGCAGAATTATTGGAAGTTATTGGCGGCGAAGAAGCTTAACTTTCCTGAGTATCCGTGTTTTTTCGTAAAGCACTGCCTGCAGCGTTGCTGCTATGCATATATTTCATTTGAGTCTGTAAAGGAGATAAGATTAAATGTTTAAACCTGTACGTAAAGCCGTTATTCCGGCAGCAGGCCTGGGCACACGCTTTTTGCCTGCTACCAAAGCAACTCCGAAGGAGATGCTGCCTATTGTTGATAAACCGACCATCCAATATATTATCGAAGAGGCTCTTGCTTCCGGCATTGAGGATATCCTGATTATTACCGGCCGCAGCAAGCGTGCCATTGAAGACCATTTCGACCGCAGCATCGAGCTGGAGCTGAACCTGGAGGCCAGCGGCAAAACCAAGGAGCTGGAGCTGGTTCGCAAAATTTCTGATATCCGCATTCACTATATCCGCCAAAAGGAACCGCGTGGACTTGGCCATGCTATTTTGTGCGCTAAGCATTTTGTGGGCGATGAACCCTTTGCTGTATTGCTGGGTGATGACGTTGTTGACAGCCAGGTGCCTGCGCTGAAGCAGCTGATCGATGTCTATGATAAAACCGGTGCCAGCGTTTTAGGCGTGCAGGAGGTGCCGCAGGAGAAGGTATCTGCTTATGGCATTGTTGCCGGTGAACCGACTAGTGAAGCACGCACTGTTAAGGTAAATGATATGGTAGAAAAGCCTGCGGTAGAAGAAGCGCCTTCCCGTCTGGCTGTTTTGGGCCGTTATGTAATTACACCGGAAATTTTCCCGATTCTGGAAAAAACCGAGCCTGGTCGCGGTAATGAAATCCAATTGACTGATGCACTCAAGGTTTTGGCTAAAGAGCAGGCAATGTATGCTTATGATTTTGAAGGACGTCGCTATGATGTGGGTGATAAGCAGGGCTTCTTAGAGGCAACTGTAGAAATGGCGCTGAAGCGTCCTGACCTGCGTGACAAGTTCCTGACCTATCTGCAGGGAATCGTTGCCAAGGAGAGCAAATAATTAATGAATATCCTTGTTACCGGCGGAGCAGGTTATATTGGCTCCCATGTAGTGGAGGAGCTGCAAAAGAGCGGCTTTACTCCTATTGTTTATGATAATTTTTCTACTGGCCATGAGGCAGCTGTGCCGGACGAGGTGCAGCTGGTAGAGGGTGATATCCATGATGTGCGTTTTGCCAAGCACATTATGGAGCAGTTTAAAATTGACGCGGTGATTCATTTTGCTGCCAGCAGTCTGGTAGGCGAATCTATGACCGACCCGGCCAAATATTATTTTAACAATGTTGAAGGCAGCCTGCATCTTTTAGAGGCTATGCGTGGTGCCGGTGTGGACCGCATGGTATTTTCTTCTACCGCAGCTGTTTACGGTGAGCCGGCAGCAGTGCCTATTACCGAAGACAGCCGTCTGGCACCGACCAATGTTTATGGCCGTACCAAGCTGGCAATTGAAGGCATGCTGGCGGATTATGACAATGCCTACGATATGCGTTATGTGGCTTTGCGTTATTTTAACGCTGCGGGTGCTTCTCTTACGCGTGATATCGGCGAGGACCATAGCCCGGAAAGCCATCTGATTCCGCTGATTCTGAAAACGGCGCAGGGCGTGCGCAAGCATGTTTCTATCTTCGGTACCGATTATCCGACGGCTGATGGTACCTGTGTGCGTGATTATATTCATGTCTGCGATTTGGCGAAGGCGCATGTGCTGGCACTTAAGCATCTTTTGAGCGGCGGCAGCAGCCGTGTGTATAATCTGGGCAGTGAAAACGGCTTCAGTGTACGCCAGATGATTGACAGCGCCAAAAAGGTTACCGGCGTTGACTTCCCCGTTGTGGAGGAGGCGCGTCGTGCCGGTGATCCCGCAGTGCTCATTGCTTCTTCAGCTAAAATTCGTGATGAGCTTGGCTGGGAGCCGCAGCACAGCAGTGTAGATGAGGTTATCAGCACTGCGTGGAAGTGGCATAAGGGCCATCCGCACGGCTATTGCGGCTAAAAGTAAAACATAAAGTATAAACTAAAAACCGGTTTCCTCTGACTTTTTAAGCCGAAAGAAACCGGTTTTGTTATGTGCTGAGAAAGCTTTTCTTAGCAATAACTGTCTAAGCTAAGCAATAACATTGCATAGCAGTCTGCTTATTTGCGTTTGTTGAGGAACTTGCCGATGTCGAAATGCTTGCCTGCCAGCAGGCAGTCGATACGCGCGGTAACTACATCGTTATTGCTTAGCTGGCGTGCTTTAATAAGCGAGCGGCGGATGGCAGGCGTGATAAATTCCTGTCCCCAGTCATCGACAATACCGCATGCGATGCCGCGCGGCAAATCGAAGATAGATTCCAGGGCAGCGCAGATAATAGTATCGCTTTCACCCGGATGTGTGTTGAGATAACGCAGCGGTACCAACAGGTCGTTTTGTTCTACGCAGTAGCGTGGCAGGTCCGCTTCGATTTGACGCAGTACACGCTCGGAGCGCTGCTCGCCTTCGTAGGAAAGCAGGTACGGGAACAGCGGTGTTTCGTCCGGATGCGCCAGCCAAAAATCGAAAAGCCGCGGCCAAATGTCTATATCAAGCTCCACTGCCAGGTTGCACAGCTGGTAATCGAGCTTATCATCCTTGATTAAATTATTTTCTATTTCCGGCTGCCAGTCCTTGCGGTAGATGATTTTTTCGCAGGCGGCAATCTGTTCATGGCATTGATTAAGAGTGAGCTGCATATGGTTCTGCTCATCGCAAAGCTGCTGCAGCGCCGTAACGTAGCTGATTAAATCAAGTACATCCTCCGGTTTGCTGACATGTGCTCCCGCCTGTTCAAGCAGACAGGTAAGCAGCTTGTTCAGATGGATATCGCTGATGTTGAATTGCTCTTCGATTACCTCTGCCGGGAAATGGTTGAGCATAATCAGATAATTGCCCACGATGATGACAGCGCTTTTATACTGTGCGTAGTTAAGCGGATGTGCCAGCTGTTCCTCTAAGTGTGTTTCTCTGATGAATTTGACGGACAGTGGCGGATATTCTACATCGATATCGGGACCGTTTTGCAGCAGCCAGAGGCGTTCCTCCTCATCACGGCAGTGGCAGTCGGTAATGCTGAAAACCTTGCCCCAGCCGCTGGTGCAGCGGATAAGCTCCCAGATAGCGTTTTGCGGGTTGAAATTGGTTACGCGGCAGGAATATAAAAAGGCGAAGGTAAATTCCTCGCAGTGCGCTATGCGCAGCAAATCCTGCCACAGCTTTGGCTCCTGCTGACAAATTTTTTCCATGCCGTACATGCCGAAAAGCAGCAGGGCGAATTTTACCTGCTCGCGTCCGTCAGCGTTATAGAAAAAGCGTCGCGCCAGGTCGAAGGCAACACTGTTGATATCGTTTTGGTCCAAGGCTTCAATAAAGGGATCGCAATATTCCGCAAAGGCCATGCCCTTCAGTTCATTGTACAGTTTGCTGCGTTGCTGGGTAGTAGGCTCGTTCAGATAGGCTTGCAGCAGCTTCAGCAGTACGCTGGCGGATTTGGGATTGGGCAGGTTGCCCATTGTGTAGTGAAAGGCATCCTCGGAGCCAAGGGGACGGGGAATGGTGGCGTAGCGGTCATCGCACAGATTAGTAGCCGTAAAGCGGCCATGCTCGTCCAGATGGCTGTTTACGTATTGATAGATTGTCTGCTTCATGTGCTCACCTCTTAATAAAAATATGTATTGCAGCAAATAATGCTGTTTTTAAAAAAGCAAAGAGTAACTATATCATAACATAGAGGAAAAATAATGACCAGCAAAAAAAGTAAGGCTGCCGTAGCAGCGGAAATCCGCCACGGCAGCAGCCTTAAGTTTAAGCGTATGTAATTTACATTTGAGTTTTGATTTCCAAGAGGCAGTCGCCGCTTTCTACGCGTTCGCCTGCAGCTACATGGATAGCGCTGACGATGCCGGAAATCGGTGCCGAAAGCGTGGTTTCCATCTTCATAGCTTCGGTAACAATCAGCGGAGTGCCCTTGGTAACGGACTGGCCTTTTTCTACTAGCACCTTGACAACGGAGCCGGAAAGGGAAGCACCGATTTCACCCATGTTGCCTTTTTCGGCTTTTTTGCGGGTAACAGTGGTGGTCTTGGCGTTGCGGTCCTTGATTTCGATTTCGCGCGGCAGGCCGTTGAATTCGAAGAAGACGGTACGCATACCGGCAGCATTGGCTTCGGAGATGTGGTCAAGCTTGATAACGAGCACTTTGCCCTGTTCAATCTCAACCTTGATAACCTCGCCCGGAGTCATGCCGAAGAAGAAGGTAGGAGTATCGAGAACGGATACATCGCCGAATTGGTTGTAACGGTTTACCCAGTCGATGAATACCTTCGGATAGAGGCAGTAAGCACTGACTGCTTCGTCCGTAGTAGGTGCTTCCAGTTCTTTGAGCTTAGCGCGTACATCCTCAAAATCTACTGGAGGCAGTACAGCGCCCGGACGCTCGCTGATGGGAGTGCGTCCCTTGAGCACCAGCTTCTGCAGCTTTTCGGGGAAGCCCTGGTACGGAGTGCCGATGCGTCCTTCGAAGAATTCTACAACGGAGGCCGGGAAGTCCAGAATATCGCCTTTAGCGTAAACATCTTCTTCCGTCAGATCGTTCTGCACCATGAAGAGTGCCATATCACCGACAACCTTGGAGGACGGAGTAACCTTGATTAAATCGCCGAACATCATGGATACGCGATGATACATATCCTTGATTTCCTCCCAGCGATGGATGAGGCCCAGAGCCTGTGCCTGCTGTTTGAGGTTGGTATATTGTCCGCCGGGCATTTCGTGTACGTAAACCTCGGGGTTGGGGAAGTTTTCTGTTCTGTCGGCAGCCTTGTAGTAGGGGCGCACGGTTTCCCAATAACGGGACAGCTCGTTCATAGCGTCTACATCAAGACGCGGTTGACGCGGATGACCGCTGAGTGCGTAGTACAGGCTGCTGCCGCTGGGTTGGGAGGTACCATTGCTCATAGCGCTCATAGCAGTATCTACGATATCAACGCCGGCATCAATAGCACGTGCGTAGGTGTAGATAGCGTTGCCGCTGCCCTCGTGAGTGTGCAGATGAATAGGTACGTTGACATAGGATTTGAGGCTGCTTACAAGGCGGTAAGCTGCTTCCGGCTTCAGCAGGCCGGCCATATCCTTGATGGCGATGATGTTGGCACCGGCTTTTTCCAGCTCCTTAGCCATATTGATGTAGTAATGTAAATCGTATTTATCGCGGTTGGGGTCGAGAATATCACCGGTGTAGCACAGTGCTGCCTCTGCTACCTTGCCGCATTCGCGGACGGTGTCAATCGACAGGCGCATATTGTCCAGACCGTTGAGGCTGTCGAAGATACGGAAAACGTCGATACCGTTCTTGGCTGCCAGCTTGATGAACTGCTTAACAACATTATCCGGATAGCTGGTGTAGCCTACGGCGTTGGCACCGCGCAGTAGCATCTGGAAGAGAATGTTCGGTGCAGCCTGACGGAACTGTGCCAGACGCTGCCAGGGACTTTCGTCGAGGAAGCGATAGGCTACGTCAAAGGTAGCGCCGCCCCAGCATTCAAAGGAGAAGAGTCCGGGAAGCTTGCCGGCGGTATCGCGCATAACGCGCAGCATATCGGCAGTACGCAGACGGGTTGCGAAGAGGGACTGATGCGCATCACGGAAGGTGGTATCTGTGAGCAGAACCTCCTGCTGTGCCAGTACCCATTCAGCCAGACCTTCAGGTCCGCGGGTATCCAGAACATGCTTAGCACCCAACGCCAGAATGCCGTTGTAGGGTTTGGGCATATTCAGCGGTGCAAAGTCAGGCTTCGGCTGTACGCCGACGTTGGAATAGCCGTTGACGGTGATATCAGCAATATAGTTCAGCAGCTTATTACCACGGTCCAGTGTTTTTTCGAAGACGAACAGCTCCGGTGTATTGTCAACAAAGTCGGTAGTGTAATCGCCCTTGATGAAATGCGGGTTCTGCAGTACATTTTCCAAAAATTTGATATTAGTCTTAACGCCACGGATACGGAATTCTTTTAAGCAGCGCAGCATCTTAGTAATTGCAATCTGGTGAGTGAGGCCCCAGGTGGTAGCTTTAACCAGCAGAGAATCGTAGTACGGAGTGATAACGGAGCCGGTGAAGGCATTGCCGCCGTCCAGACGGATGCCGAAGCCGCCGCCGCTGCGGTAGGTAATCAGCTTGCCGGTATCGGGCATAAAGTTATTGGACGGGTCCTCGGTGGTAATACGGCATTGAATAGCGTGGCCGATGATTGTCAGCTCATCCTGCTGCGGAAGGGCGATTTCCGGGCCGTGCAGGTTGTAGCCCTCGGCAATTTTGATTTGTGTTTGCACAATGTCGATACCCGTAATCTGCTCGGTAACGGTGTGCTCCACCTGAATGCGGGGATTAACCTCAATGAAGTAGAACTTGCCGTCTGGAGTAGCCAAAAATTCTACGGTGCCGGCGCTGATGTAGTCAACATTTTTCATCAGCTTGACAGCAGCCTCGCAGATAGCTTTGCGCTGTTCTATAGGCAGGGCGAAGGCCGGAGCAATTTCAACTAGCTTCTGGTGGCGGCGCTGTACGGAGCAGTCGCGTTCAAACAGATGCATTAAATTGCCGTGGGTATCGCCGATAATCTGTACTTCAATGTGTTTCGGATTTTGCAGATATTTTTCCAGATATATTTCATCATTGCCAAAGGCTTTTTTAGCTTCACTTTTAGCCATGTCGTAGGCAGTTATGGCTTCTTCGGCGCTGTGAACAACGCGCATACCGCGGCCGCCGCCGTTGACTGCTTTAATGATGATAGGATAACCGCATTTTTCGCCAAAGGCCAGTACCTCATCGAGGCTGTTTACTGTACCCTTGCTGCCGGGAATCATGGGGATGCCTGCCAGCTCGGCTTGCTTACGGGCGTTGATTTTGTCGCCGAACATTACCAGGTGTTCCAGACGCGGGCCGATGAAAATCAGGCCTTCCTCAGCACAGCGGCGTGCTAAATTACTGTTTTCGGATAAAAAGCCATAACCGGGATGGATGGCATCTACGTCATGCTCCTTGGCTACGCGCAGAATGTCTTCGATATCAAGATAAGCGTCGGTCGGACTTTTGCCTTCGCCTACCATGTAGGCCTCGTCGGCTTTGTTGCGATGCAGGGACAGGGTGTCCTCCTTGGAATATATAGCAACAGTACGGATTCCTAATTCGTTGCAGGCGCGGAAAACGCGGATGGCGATTTCGCCGCGGTTAGCAACTAAAACTGTATTAATTTTAGGCATAAGTTTGACCTCCTTAGATAGTTACATGCTAATTGTATAGAAAACGGCATGTAAATTCAAGGGATAGGACGCATGTATACAAGTATTCTTGCAGGGGACGAGGAGAGTGTGATTTTTTAACACTTTTTGTGTTGACGATACAATCAGCTTCACATTTTTTTCGTTTGTTTATTGCTATAAATAGGTATACAATAATACTTATAAAGCATAGCGAGGAGATGAAATGATGAACGATAACAATGATAAAAAACGGCCATTGACGTATTATTATATGCTGATGCTGGTTTTGATTCTGGTATTCAATTCCGTAATCATGCCAATGTTCTTCAACCCGAAAATGAAGGAGGTTTCTTATAATAATTTTCTTCAGATGGTGGATGAAGGCAAGGTATCTAAGGTAGAAATTACCGATAAGCGTCTGGCTGCGGTTGATAAGAACAACGAAAAGGAAATTTATGTTACCGGCAGGGTGGAGGACCCGGAGCTGGCCAACCGCCTGATGAAGAGTAAGGTAGAATTTACGCAGGTTGTGCCTAAGGAACAAAGTCCTCTGGTAACCTTTTTCACCAATTGGGTACTGCCGATTCTGATTTTCTTTGGCCTGGGACAGTTATTTATGTACTTCATGGGCAAGCGCATGGGCGGCAACGCCATGAGCTTCGGCAAGAGCAATGCCAAGGTCTATGTGGAAGCGCAGACAGGCAAAAGCTTTGCCGATGTAGCAGGTCAGGACGAGGCTAAGGAAGCACTGATGGAGCTGGTGGATTTTCTGCATAATCCAGGCAAGTACAAGGATATCGGTGCTAACATGCCGAAGGGTGCATTGCTGGTAGGCCCTCCCGGTACGGGTAAAACCTTGCTGGCGCGTGCGGTAGCAGGTGAAGCCAAGGTGCCGTTCTTCAGCATCAGCGGCAGTGAATTTGTAGAAATGTTCGTCGGCATGGGCGCTGCCCGCGTGCGCGATTTGTTTAAGCAGGCGCAGGAAAAGGCACCTTGCATAGTATTTATCGATGAAATCGATGCCATCGGCAAACGCCGTGATAACGGCCAGTTCGGCGGCAATGATGAACGCGAGCAGACTTTGAATCAGCTGCTGAGTGAGATGGACGGTTTTGACGGCAGCAAGGGCGTAGTAATCTTAGCAGCTACCAACCGTCCGGAATCTCTGGATAAGGCGCTGCTGCGTCCGGGACGTTTTGACCGCCGCATTCCTGTTGAGCTGCCGGATCTGAAAGGTCGTGAGGCTATCCTGAAGGTTCATGCACGTAATGTGCGTATGGCAGACAATATCGATTACGGTACGTTGGCGCGGGCAACAGCCGGAGCCAGCGGTGCAGAGCTCGCCAACATTATCAACGAGGGTGCGTTGCGCGCTGTAAAAATGCATCGTAACGTGGTGGAGCAGGAAGATCTGGAGGAATCCATTGAAACGGTTATCGCCGGTTACCAGCGCAAGGGCGCGGTAATTTCTCCCGCAGAGAAAAAGGTTATTGCCTACCACGAAATCGGTCACGCACTTGTGGCTGCTATGCAAAAGCACAGTGCTCCGGTTCATAAGATTACTATTATTCCACGTACCAACGGCGCTTTGGGCTACACCATGCAAATCAGCGAAAATGACAGCGTGCTGATGACCAAGGAAGAGCTGTTCAACAAGATTGTAACCATGACCGGCGGCCGCAGTGCTGAGGAGGTTGTTTTCGGCAGCATTACCAGCGGCGCTTCCAATGATATTGAGCAGGCTACCAAGCTGGCACGCAGCATGGTAACACGTCTTGGCATGACGGAAGAATTTGATATGATGGCTACCGAGGTTGTGGGCAATCGTTATCTGGGCGGTGACGCTGCCCTGCAGTGCAGTGAAACTACAGCCGGCAAGATTGATGCCAAGGTTTTGGCGTTGATTAAGGAGGCTCACGCAAAGGCACGCACGATTTTGCAGGACAACAGAGATAAGCTGGATGTACTGGCACAGTACCTGCTGGAGAAGGAAACTATTACCGGCGAGCAGTTTATGGCTTTGCTGCAGCAGGAGCAGGCTAAGGAAGCTGCCGGAGAGAACAAGCCGGAAGTATAAAATAAGTGCAAGCTTAAACGCAGTTACGTATTCCGTAAAACGGCAACGTGACTGCGTTGTTTTTTTTGCACGCAGCGGTAATCGCGAAAAAAATAAAAAAATTAAAATTAGCTATTGCTAACTGTAAAAATATGTGCTACAATAATCGTGAAGTTAGTGATGGCTAACCAATGTATATCGTCCCTTCCTGATTTTGCATTGCAGCCTTGACCTTTGACCTTGACAATTTCCTTAAGTGCATTGGTTAGCTCCTCTACTTTTAAACAAGCTGCTATTTGCTTTTTAAGCAAATTCATATTTTCTCCTCCAAAAACAGACAGAACGCTGAAAATCCGTTAGGCAAGCGGGTTTCGGCGTTCTGTTTTGTTATAGGCGCAACACTTCTGCAACACTTTATAATTTGTCCAGCATTGCGGCAAGTGCGTTATCTTGGTTTTTGTATAAGTGTCCGTAGGTGTTCAGCGTGGTTTTTATATCGTCATGCCCTAGCCGTTCAGATACGGCCTTTATGTTTGCGCCGTTGTTTATCAGCAAGCTGGCGTGACTGTGTCGCAGGTCATGCACTCTGATTTTTTTTACATCAGCGCCAGCGGCTGCCAGCTTAATAACGTAGGCAAGGTGGTTTCCGTTCAAGCCAATAAAAATAGTATCTCGTGGCTGTGGTTCGTATAGTGTCGCTATGTAGGCATTTAACACGGCACTAGCCTTGCAAGGAATAGTGACTGTTCTTCTTGACTTTGGTGTCTTTGGTGGCGCTATTACATAGCCTGTGGCCGTGCGTGACAGTGTCTTTGTTACTGTTATGGTATTGGCTTTGTTATCATAGTCTGCGATTGTCAGCGCCAATAATTCACCAACACGCAGGCCGCTATAAAATAATACTGTCAAGGCTGCTTTGTCCTGCAATGCCTGTACCTGTTCAATAGCCTTTTCGAATTCTTCCAGCGTCCAATAGCTGGAGCTATCTGCCTTGCGTTTTCCAATACCGCCAGCAATGCAGGCTACGTTCCTTGCAAGGCCGTAATATTTTACGGCGAAATTAAATATCTGTCTCTTATACACATCTGACGCTGCCGAC
>OJPU01000422.1_pt1 | contig 17935 bp, 13 predicted proteins | sample 1598561 | NCBI WGS metagenome assembly OJPU01 (sample SAMN03922500, study PRJEB24848) | human gut metagenome | isolation source: stool sample | host: Homo sapiens | place: Germany | collected 2011-11 | reverse complement strand
GATGTGTATAAGAGACAGCCATTTTCAGCACGGCATTAGCTGCGCCGAGGTCATCGGCGGATACAGCCGCGAAAAGATGTACCTGCTGCACGCCGTTGTCTCGACCTACGAGAGTCAGGACATTATCAAGCTGGTGTGCGACATTGATCCCGGCGCCGTGATCAACGTGTTCCACACGCTCAACTTTGTGGGCGGCTGGTGGGGCGGTCATGTCGACGAGCCCATGCCCACGGCCGTTCCCGATCCCGACAAGCCCGCACGCATGGCCAGCAGGCAGGCGCGCCTCAGCGAGCAGGACAGCCTGCAGCAGGACGACGGCAGGTAGGGTATTGGCATTTTGCCGGTCTGGCGCAACCCTTCCGAACGAGCCCCTCGAAAGCCTCGCTGCTTTCGAGGGGCTTTCGTTTTCCCAGATAAAACCTACCAAAATGAAGCTGTCGCTTTTTGGTAGGGAGGGTGTATCGTTTTATCATTATGAGGTAACATGAAACTAGACGTTATATACGTATTAGTTATTTCGATATTTCGATAAGAGTGATTAGATATGCCTGCGCCTAAAAATGCACCGCTTTACCAGCAGATTTACGACGAAATCAAGGATGCGATCGAGAAAGGTGTTTATGCGCCCAAGGAGCGTATTCCGTCCGAGCTTGAGCTGGCCGAGCAGTACGAGGTGAGCCGAATTACGGTGCGCCGCGCCGTCGAGGAGCTGTGCTCTGATGGCTACCTGGTTAAGCAGCAGGGCCGTGGCACCTTTGTTTCCACGCCGCACATCAATCGCCAGTTTCACGCTTCGACGCTGCAGACGTTTACCGCGCTGTGTGCCGGCAACGGCATGAAGGCCGGTGCGCACGTGATCGATCGCCAGATTGTGCCGGCGCGCCAAAACGAGATGGAGTTCTTTGGCCTGCAGAAGGATGCGCTGCTGCTGCATATCAAGCGCGTGCGTACGGCCGACGGCGAGCCCATCTTTGAGGAGAACATCTTTGTGCCGTTCGATGCCTACCGCGAGCTGTTGACGGCCGATCTTGAGGACAAGTCGATTTTTGCCGAGGTCGAGCGTGTTGGCGGAATCCCGATTGTCTCGGTTGGCTACCGTACGGTCGAGGCCGTTCGCGCCAATGCCGAGCAGGCGGCCGAGTTGGGCATTGCTCCGCACGATCCACTGCTCAACCTGCGTGCCAGCTTTACCGGTCCCAATGGCGAGCCGGTTCTGATGGGTAAGCAGTACTACGTGGGATCGCGTTACGTCATGGTCATGTAAGTTACGCGGTTTTACCAAACCGCGTAACGGCTCGACGCTGCAAACGCCCCTAAGCGGCAATCTGACGTTCAATCGTCGGTCGCGTACCGAAGTACGCTTCCCTCCTCTTTCACGTCACCTTGCTCGCTTAGGGGCGTTTTCGCTGACTTATGCTCAACCAGCGACGTTTCCGCGCTTGTCGGGATAGTCATTGGGGACGTTCTTAAACGACTAGTCATTCAAGAACGTCCCCAATGACTACCGTTCCTTTCGGATTGCATCGCCCGTGGCCGACAGCCGTGCGGCACCGGTCCGCGTGGCGGCGTATAATCGGCGGCAGATGACTTGGACGTTAGGAAACCATGACCGATAGCATGCAGCAGATGGCGCTCGACACGCTCGGCGCCTATTTTGGCTACACCTCGTTTCGCCCGGGGCAGGACCGCATGGTGGATGCGATTCTTGCAGGCCGCGATGCGCTGGGTGTTATGCCCACGGGCGCCGGCAAGTCCATTTGCTACCAGGTGCCCGCGCTCATGCTGCCCGGCATCACCTTTGTGGTGAGTCCGCTGCTGTCGCTTATGGAGGACCAGACCCGTGCGTTGCTCGCGGCGGGTGCGCGACCCAGCTATCTCAACTCCAGCCTTACTCCGGCCCAGCAAAATACCGTGCTCAAACGGGCACGCGAGGGCCGCTACCAGCTTATGTACGTGGCGCCCGAGCGCCTGCTCGAGCCGCGCTTTTTAGCCTTTGCGCAGGAGGCTGCGGCGGACGGCGGCATTGGCGTGCCGCTCGTGGCCATTGACGAGGCCCACTGCGTGAGCCAATGGGGCCAGGATTTCCGCCCCGCCTATCTGCAGATTCGTGAGTTCATCGATTCCCTGCCGCAGCGCCCCATCGTTGCGGCCTTTACCGCTACGGCGACCGAGCGCGTGCGTGCGGACATTCAGCAGATGCTCGGCCTGCAAAACCCCGCGACGGTGGTGACGGGCTTCGATCGCAAGAACCTCTACTTTGGTTGCGAGGAGATGGGCGACAAGGCCAAGACTGCCTGGGTGCGCGACTACGTGATTGCGCATTCGAGCGAGAGCGGCATCGTGTATTGCTCGACTCGCAAGACGGTCGATGCGCTGGCGGGCGAGCTTGCCGAGGCGCTGGGACCCAGCGGCATTCGCGTGGGACGTTACCATGCCGGCATGGGCAACGACGCCCGCCGCCAAAGCCAGCGTGCCTTTATCGACGACGACATTCAGGTGATGGTTGCCACCAACGCCTTTGGCATGGGCATCGACAAGCCCAACGTGCGCTACGTGATTCACAACAACGTGCCCGAGAGCATCGAAGCCTACTACCAGGAGGCGGGCCGCGCCGGCCGCGATGGCGACCCGGCCAGCTGCTACTTGCTGTGGAACGGCAACGATTTTCGCATGCGCCGCTTTCTGATCGACCGCGGCGATGCTGCCGATGAGGCGCTCGACGACGAGCAGCGCGCGTGGGCGCTCCAGAATCGATATCGTCTGCTCAGCCAGATGGAGGGCTACTGCAATACCACCGGCTGTCTGCGCGAATACATGCTGCGCTACTTTGGCGACGAGGCCGCGGCCGAGCATGCGGCAGCCGCCGCGGGCGGCACGGCAGACGACGCCGCGGGCTGCGGCAACTGCAGCAACTGTCTCACGCAGTTCGAGGTCGAGGACGTCACCGATATGGCCCGCGCCGCCGTGCGCTACGTGGCCACGCGTCCCATGCGCTTTGGCAAGTCGCTCATCGCCGATGTGCTCCACGGCGGCAACACCGAGCGCATTCGCCAGATGCATCTGGACGAGGACCGCGGCTACGGTGAGCTGTCGAGCGAATCGGTCGGGCGCATCAAGGACATCATCGGCCAGCTGTGCGGCCGCGGTTATCTGGCCACCTCGCAGGGGCAGTACCCGGTCGTGGGGCTGGGTCCGCGTGCCGTCGAGGTCGAGGATGAGGCGTTCGCCTTTACCGTTAAGCGTCGTGCGTCCAAGCACAAGGCCTCGGCCCGCGCCCGCCGCGCCGTCGATCTGCTGCGCGAGGAGGCCGAGCTGGATCAGCGCCCGCGTGTTGGCGACGATACCGAGCTGTTCGAGCGCCTGCGTGCCCTCCGCAAGGAGATCTCGACGGAGCTGGAGATGGCGCCGTACATGGTCTTTTCCGACAAGGCCCTGCGCGGCCTGTGCCGCCTACGCCCACAGACGCGCGACGAGCTTATCCAGGTCAACGGCATCGGCGAGAAAAAGGCCGACGCCTTTGGCGAGCAGTTTATGGCGGCGATTGAAGAGTTTGAGTCCGAGCATGCACGGAATGGAGCATAACGATGGCATCCGATGATAAAACCGAGCGCACTGAGGTGTCCGCTGTGCCACTGTACCAGCAGGTTATGGACGACCTAAAGGGCGAGATCGCGCGTGGCGTGTACGCATCCGGCTCGCGCATTCCTTCCGAGATGGAGCTCGCGAAGTACTACGGCGTGGGACGCATCACCGTGCGCCGCGCCATCGAGGAGCTGTCGCGCGCGGGGTATCTCAACCGCCAGCAGGGGAGAGGCACGTTCGTGTGCGCGCCCAAGCTCAAGCGCAAGATTGTCCAGAAGGGTGACGTTCAGAGCTTTTCCGAGGGTTGCGCTGCCAACGACATGGTGCCGGGTGCGCGTCTGGTGTCGCGCACGGTGGTCGCGGCGACGCACGAGGATGCGGCGTTCTTTGGCGTGGAGCCCGGCTGCGAGCTTATCGTGGTCGAGCGCGTGCGCACGGCCGACGGCATTCCCGTCATGCTCGAGAACAACGCCTTTGTGCTCGCCGACCATCCCTACCTGCAGACGCTGGCCGACGAGGACCTCACCGATAACTCAATCTTTGCGCTCGTTGCCGAGCATTCGGGTCGCGCGCCGCTCAAGTCCGACCCCTGCACCGTGGAGATTGCGCTTGCCGATACTCAGACGGCCCCGCTGCTGGAGGTGCCGGTCGGCGAGCCGCTCTTCTATATGGAGGCCTACTTTACCGACGCCGGCGGGCGCCCTCTACTGCTCGGCCGCCAAAAGATCGTGGGCTCGCGCTACGTCTTTGACATCTAACGTCCACAGATAGAACAATATAGAACAAATTTGCTGAGATGACTTCACGGGCGTTGTTACACGTGCTATAAATAGGACAACATAGAACGACAGCAGGTACGAGCTGTCGTCGTTCAAAGCCGCCCCACAAGGAGGAGCATCAGCATGAACGCACATGATCTGGTTCAGGAAATCATCGAGCGCAAGGGCAAGATCGAGAACGTCTTTTGGATCGCTTGTGGCGGTTCGATGATCGACCTGATGCCGGCCAACGAACTGCTCAAGCGTGAGGCCACCACGTTTACCTCGACGGTCTACAAGGCGCGCGAGTTTTGCCTGATGGCTCCCAAGAGTCTTGGCGAGAAGTCGCTCGTCATCGCCTGCAGCCACAGCGGCAACACGCAGGAGGTCGTCGACGGCTGCGAGATGGCGCTGGCCGCCGGTGCCGAGGTCATTGCCCTTACCGACTGCGAGGGCTCAAAGATCGACAACGGCAAGTGGACTACCTGGGTCTATCCGTGGGGTGAGGGTGTGTCGCAGGCTGAGGTGCCGCAGGGCATCGGCGCTCTGATCGCCGCCGAGTTGCTCGACCAGCAGGAAGGCTACGAGGCACTCGCCGACATGTATGAGGGCCTCAAGCAGATGGATGCGCTGCTGCCCGCCGCCCGTGAGAAGGTCAACGCCGAGCTGGGCGCCCGCTTTGCCGAGCTCTGCCAGCAGCACAAGTTCTTCTATATCCTGGGCTCCGGCCCCAACTTTAGCCAGACCTATGCCATGGCGATCTGCTCGCTCATGGAGATGCAGTGGCAGCACTGCTGCTACATCCACTCCGGCGAGTATTTCCACGGTCCTTTCGAGGCTACCGAGCCCGGCGTGTTCTACTTTGTGCAGCTCGGATCGGGCGAGTGCCGCCCCATGGAGGAGCGCGCGCTGGCGTTCCTCAACACGCACACTGACACGATTATGGTGCTCGACGCGCTCGAGTACGGCGTGGGCGAGGTGCCCGCCAGCGTGCGTTCGTACCTGGAGCCGATCTTCTTCTACAACATGAGCTGCGAGCTGCGCGCCGCCCGCGGCAAGGTGTTTGACCACAGCCCCGAGGTTCGTCGCTACATGGGCATCGAGCAGTACTAGGTAACGGGAAAAGCAGTCACCTTCGATCCGCGAGCGTGTCGCGTGAGTCAAAAAAAGCGGGCCGCGCCGGGAATTTCCGGCGCGGCCCGCTTAGTATCGTGCTTAGATTCGCAAGGTTGCGGCGGCCGGCGGCCTACTTCGCGTCGTATGCCTCGGCTTCCCACCAGTCGAGCTGGGCGATGTTGTCGCGGATGTGCTGGCAGCTCTTGTGGAAGCCCTCGAGTTCGTGCTCGGAAAGGTCGAGTGTGTAGACCTCCTCGACGCCCTCGGCACCGATCACGCAGGGCAGGGAGGTAAAGATACCCTCCTCGCCATACTGGCCGGTCATAAGCGTAGAGGCCGAAAGCACGGCGTGCTCGTTGTGCAGCACGGCGGCGCAGACGCGCGCGGCGGAGTTGGCAACGGCGTACTCGGTGCACTGCTTGCCCTGGTAGGTCACATAGCCGCCCTTGCGTGCAAGCTCCTCAACCTCCATGTGGTCGAAGGCGTACTTGTCGGGGTTCTCGGCCTGAAGCTCGTTGAGGTTTTTGCCAGCGATGGTTGCGGCCTTAAAGGCAGCCAGCTGGCTAAAGCCGTGCTCGCCGATCATGTAGGCGTCGATGGACTTGGGGCTCACGCCGACCTTCTTGGAGATCTCGGTGCGCAAGCGGGCGGAGTCCAGACCGCAGCCCGAGCCGATGATCTTCTTGGGATCGTAGCCGGTCAGGTGCCACAGCTCGGTGCACACGACGTCGCAGGGGTTGGAGATGCTCACGAAGATGCCGTCAAAGCCGGCGTCGACGATGCGCTTGGCAAAGGAGCGGGCGGCGTCGGTGGTAAAGAACAGCTCGCCGTCGCGGTTGCCGGCGGCCAGCGCGACCTTGCCGGCAGCGTTGACGATGACGTCGCAGCAGGCAAGCTCCTCGTAGTGGTCGTAGCAGTTGACGATCTTGGTGTTGTACGGGACAAACGAAAGGGAGTCGCGCAGGTCCTGGACCTCGGACGTCACTTTGGCCTCGTTGATATCGCACAGGTACAGCTCATCGGCAATGCCCTGCATGAGCAGGCTGTTGGCGACATGTGCTCCTACGTGGCCCTGGCCGACCACACCGATCTTACGCGTCTGGTACATATACGTATCCTTTCGGCCGAGTTTTTCGCGTCGAACCATTGTAGCGTCCTGCTGCCACTTTGCTAGGCTAAAGCGCCGTAGATTTTTGGACATGCCTTAATCTCTACTTTTGGAGTGATTTGGGCCGCTGACGGCATCGCTGGGCGATGTGCTCGCGCGGATGGGGCCGGTCGTTGTACCATAGCTGCAACTGACTCGTAAGGAGCATCCATGCCCATTCGCATCCCCGACGCCCTCCCTGCCGCCGCGCAGCTCGAGAGCGAGAACATCTTTGTCATGACCGAGTACCGCGCGCTGCACCAGGACATCCGTCCGCTGCGCGTGCTCATCCTCAACCTCATGCCCACCAAGATTGCCACCGAGACGCAGATCATGCGCAAGCTCTCCAACACGCCGCTGCAGGTGGAGGTGGACCTGCTGCGCACCAAGACGCACGAGGCCACGCACGTGAGCGCCGGCCACTTGGAGACGTTCTACCGCACGTTCGACGACATCCGCGACATCCACTACGACGGCCTGATCATCACGGGCGCGCCGGTGGAGCAGATGCCGTTCGAAGAGGTCGACTACTGGCCCGAGCTCTGCCAGATCATGGATTGGTCCACCACGCACGTGCACTCTACGCTGCACATTTGTTGGGGCGCGCAGGCTGGCCTGTACCATCATTACGGTATCCAGAAGTACGACCTGCCGGCAAAGGCGAGCGGTGTGTTCGAGCATTATCTGGTGAAGCCGCAAAGCCCGCTGGTCCGCGGCTTCGACGACCGTTTCTATGCCGTGCATTCGCGCAACACCGATGTGCGCCGCGAGGACGTGGAGGCCGAGCCGCAGCTTGAGGTCGTGGCCGTGTCCGACGAGGTGGGCTTGTACATCGTCAAGTCGACCGACAGCCGCCGCTTCTTTGTCTTTGGCCATCCCGAGTACGATACCGACACGTTGCGCTTGGAGTACGAGCGCGACGTGAAGCGCGGGCTCAACCCCCAGGTGCCGGCGCATTACTTCCCAGGTGACGACCCCACCGCCGAGCCGCGTAACGTCTGGCGCAGCCAGGCTCAGCTGTTCTACACCAACTGGCTCAACTACTACGTCTACCAGACCACGCCCTACGACCTGGCCCGCGCCGGCGAGGAGCATTAGGCTGCGATGGTACTGCTATATCCGTGGCTGATGTGGCGGCGGTTAGGCGCTGATGATGTTGGGCAGCGGCATGTCGTGGGCATCGGTGGGGATGTGGTCGACGCGCTGCTCGTCAAAGGCGATGCCGATGATCTGGCATGTGGCCGAAAGCGTGGGTAGGTAGCGGTCGTAGCAACCGCCGCCGTAGCCCAGGCGCGCGCCGGTTTGATCGAAGGCCACGAGCGGCACGACAATCATGTCGAGAGCTTTGGCAGGCACGATAGGGAAGCGGTTGCTGTCGATGTCCGTGGCCGCGAAGGCCCGCGTAGGGTGGGCGATAAACGGGGCCGCGGACGCATCGTCGACAGCAACTGCCCGCATGCACATGCGCTGGCCACAAGCTGTGGCTTCGGCTGCCGAGAGCATGCACGGATAGGCCACGCGCCAGTCGCGTTTGGCGGCCGCCGCGGCAAACGCGGCAGGATTGACTTCGGAACCCATCGCGGCATAGACGGCAACGATGCGCGGCGCCGCGGCATCTAAGCGGCCCAGCAGCTCAACCAGCCGCGCACAGATATCAGCAGACTTCGCCGCCCGCAAGTCCAAATCAAGAGCATCGCGCTGGGCAATCACCGCCCGCCGCAACTCAGCCTTGTCCATCCCGGCCCTCTCTCCCAAACCTACCAAAAAGGGACAGGTTTATTTTGGCAGGTTTTATCTGGGTAAACAGCAAAAACAACCACGAAGGGGACACATGCACCTTCGTGGCGGTCTGTGCTGTGATGGGCGTCTGCGGCGGTTTGTCTCGATCTGTAACAGTAACTCGGCAAAATTGGACTTAGATGTTACAGATTGAGACAAAGAGCTGGTGCCGTTCGGGAACGTCTCGATCTGTAACATCTGGAGCCGATATTGCCGTCTAGATGTTACAGATCGAGACAAACCGCCGCGGTGGGCTGCGCCGCCTCGCCCAAGCCGCAGAAAAAGGTAGATTTTCAGGCATGTCCTAAAAATCTACCTTTGTGCATTAGCCCAGCAGGTCGATGACGTTGAAGCCGGCGTTGCTCTTGGCGATGACGTCGCGGCCGCCAAAGACGCAGGTGGGTGACTCGGCTGCGATGCGCGTTACGTCGGCGCCGAGCGAGCGAAGCTCACCGGGCGTGGCGGCGAGCATCTGGGCGCGGCGCTCCTCGCGCGCATGCGGATCGAGCCCGGCCAGGTAGGTCGTGTTGCGGCGCTTGGTGAGCGCGTACGGCTTCACCGGCGCGTCCATGCCGCTCACGCAGCTCACGATAAAGCCCTCAAAGGCGGCCTCGTCGGGATCAAAGCTACCGAGCCATTCGCCCGCGCGCGCCACGCGCTCAATCGAGGGGTCGATTGCCGGGTCGCGGTAGGTGTAGAACGCCGCCTGACGCTCGCCGGCCGCGCGGAATCCGCAGCCGTACGCGCCGCCCTTAACGCGGATCTCGTTCCACAGATAGTCGTAGGAGAGCGCGTTGGCGGCAACCGCCCAGGCGCCCGTCACGTCGATGCCCAAGCGACGCGGGTCGCACGCGCTTGCCGCAAAACAGATGTCGCTGGGGATGACAAAGGCCTCGTGGCGGTCGCACGGCGTCGGCACCACGAGCGCGTTGCGGCCGGCATCGGCGCCGTCGCCAGCGCCCAGCTCCAGGTCGCCCGCGGCGGCCCAGTATGCGTTAAAGTCCTCGTCGCTGCCGGTAAAGCTCGCCAGGCAGCCATCGGCCACAAAGATGCGGCCTGCCAGCTCGGCAAGCTTGGTACGCAACCCGTTCACGCGCTCGTCAAAGTGGTCGAGCAGGTCGCGCAGGAACAGATAGAAGTCCACGCCCGAAAGCTGCTCGCGCACCACGGCCGAAGGCGAGCTGTAGCTCATCGCGCGACCGAGCGCCGCCGAGTGGCCGTTGTTGATAAAGCCCTGCTCAAGCCCAATGCGAATCTGCGTGAGCACGTCTCGCACGCGGTCGGCGTCGGCGTCTGCCAAAAGCGTGCTCGACCACACCTCGCGCGGCAGGCTTGCCAGCGCATCGATTTTCTCGGACAGGGCGCCGGCACTCACCAGCAGGTAGGGGCGCACGCCGTCCACGTCGGGTTGGGTCATGACCTCGGTCGTAAAGCTCAAAAAGCCCAGCTTGCCGGCGAGCAAGTTGTCGAGCTCCTCGGCCGAGTGCTCGCTCGTGGGTAGCTGTTTGAGCAGGCGGCAGAGCAGCGTCACATAGGGCAGGTCCTCAAACGCGACGCGGCTCAGGTCGAAATACTGCATGGCGTAGGCCAGACGGTTGGTGGGGATGTCGTGGCGCAGGCAGGGGATGGGCGCTGTCGTGTCCACGACCAGCGGCGGCTCGGGGCGCGCCTCGCCAATGTCGGACACGCGCAGGCGCGGCAGCGTGGCCTTGGCCTCGGGCGTGTCTTCCGCCTCCTGCGCGGCACGCAGCGCGGCCGTGCGCTCGACCACGTCGGCCAGCTCGGCATCGGTCATGGCATCGCGTTTGGCTGCCAGCTCGGCGGCCTCGGCACCCTCTGAACCATCGGCGGCATCCACCGGCACCAGCTCGACCAGCGCCATGTGATTGTTCTGCAGCACCAGCTCGCGCAGCAGGTCCTCAAAATAGCTACCGTCCAGCTCGTCGCGCAGTTCCTCGTACACCGGGCCGTACTTGAGTGCCAGCGTCGCGGCGTCGTCATCGTAGAGCCAGGTGCTCAGCGCGTCGCACGCAATGGCCACGCCGTCGGCGATACCGTAGTCGCGCTGGCGCAGATCGTATTCGTTGCTGCTGATGATGGCCTCCAGGCGCTCGCGCGGAACGCCGTGCTCGCACAGGTCGCGGCAGGCGTCCTGGAACACGCGGCGCAGCTCGCGCGCCACGCCGGGCTGTGCGTTTTGCAGCATGATGAGCTCGTAGGGCTGCAGGCTCTCGGCCGCGGTGTAGCTCACCACGTTGCCGCCCAGGCCAGCGGCCAGAATGGCCTTCTTAACCGGCGCTTCGTTGGAGCCCAGCAGTGCCTCAAACAGGATATCCGCCGCGATCGTGCGTTTGCGGTCGAGCGCGCTGCCCAGCACCAGGCCCAGGCCCACCAGGGCGTTCTCGGGTGTAGTGGCCATCTCGACGCGCTTGTACTCGCAGGTCACGGGCGCCTGCACGCCCAGCGGATTGGGCGCCAGCGTGGACGGGTCCTCGCCGGCGGCGACGGCAGCGTCCATGCGGCGGCTCGCGGCACTCGGCTGCGACAGATAGCGCTCGTCCAAAAAGGCCAGTGCGCGGTCCACGTCCAGGTCGCCGTAGAGTGTGATGTAGGAGTTGGAAGGATTGTAGTGGCGCGCGTGCGTGTCCAGGAACTGCTCGTAGGTGAGCGCGGGAATCGCGCGCGGGTCGCCACCGCTCTCGTGTGCATAGGCGGTGTCGGGATAGAGCGCGGCGTTGACGGCATCGTCCAGCACACTCATGGGGTCGGACAGCGCACCCTTCATCTCGTTGAACACCACGCCGTTATAGCGCAGCGTGCCCTCGCGCAGGCTCGCGGAGCTGCTGTCGACCTCGGTGTCCTCCGGCAGGTCCAGCTCGTAGTGCCAGCCCTCCTGCTCAAAAATGGTGGGCTTGGTATAGATGGCCGGGTTGAACACCGCGTCCAGATACACGTCCATCAGGTTGTACAGATCCTGCTCGTTGGTGGTGGCAACGGGGTAGATGGTCTTGTCGGGGTAGGTCATGGCGTTGAGGAACGTCTGCATGGAGCTCTTGATCAGGTCGACAAACGGCTCCTTGACGGGAAACTTGGCCGATCCGCACAGCACCGAGTGCTCAAGAATATGGAACACGCCGGTGGAATCGGCCGGCGGCGTCTTAAAGCCAATGGCAAAGGCCTTGTTCTCGTCGTCGCACGCCAGGCACAGCAGGCGAGCGCCCGAGGTAGTGTGTCGCAGCACGTAAGCGTCCGAGTCGAGCTCGGGCACGGTCTCACAGCGCTCGACGGCAAAGCCGTGGCAGGTAGTACCGGGTACCAGCAGCGCGGCAGCAGCGGCGCGCGGATCGGTTGAGGTGGTGGGCATATGCAGTCTCCTTTGACGCCCCAGCGGGGGCGAATCGAGTCGAATCCTCGAGAGTATACCCATATGGGGCCGCGACCCTGCGGCGAACTGGAGACGATGCAGCCGGATTGGGCATAGGTCCCGCGTGCCCGCCGCACGAGCGTGGAAAATTGGACACTCGCCAAACGAGAGTGGATATCCGGACGGACGAGCGAGGATTTCCGGATACCTATCGAACGAGAGTGGATATTTGGACGGAATTTGCCGCAAAAGCCCCAAAAACCGTCCAAATATCCACTCTCGATATCCGACCGTCCGAAAATCCTCGCTCGTCCATCACTCGCGTATCTCTCATCTCTCACTCATCTCTAATACGAGAGATAACAGAAAGACGAGAGATAAACATGAGAGATAACTGAGCAGCAAAGAGACAAGCAATCATGGTATTGTCTCAATACCGATTGTTCTACCAGCAAAAATATGTATAAATGAAGCAAATGGTAGACATTCCATCTCTATCTATCTCTTATCTCTAAGCCGAGAAATAGAGAGATAGATGAGAGATAATTACGAGAGATAACTGAGAGACGAAGGAAATCCATTCGCGGCATTCTTCGCAGAACCGAGCGAAAGGACGTGCAGATGAACGAAAACGAGCTGACCGGTCTGCTTGAGTCTTTAAGGCGTATGGGCTCGGATGATCTTAACGTCGAAGTGAAGGAGAGCGCCACGACGCTTTCCCGCGACGTGTGGGAAACGGTGAGCGCATTCGCGAACACTGCCGGCGGAATCATCGTGCTCGGAGTGAGTGAGCGCGCAGGTTTTGTCCCGGTTGAGAACTTCGAGACCGAGAAAGTGCTCAACCAATTTGTGTCAGGCATGGGTGATGCGGGCGGTCGAGGAAAGCTGGCCAATCCGCCCAAATACACGATCGAGCGAGTGGAGCTTCAGGGCGTCATCGTTCTCGTCATTACGATTGAGGAGCTCGATCCGTCGAGCAAGCCCTGCTATGTCATAGAGCGGGGCGCCCAGGGCGGCAGCTACAAGCGCATCGATGACAAAGATGTGCCGCTTTCATCGACCGAGGTGCTCGCATTGGCGTCATACGGTCGAGCGACTCCGAGCGATCGCGACGCGGTGGCGGGTGCGGGCGCGGACGATCTCGACGAGACGCTGGTCGACCGTACGATAGATCGGGCTTTCTCGTTGACGCCCCGGGCAATGCGCGGCGCGCCGGACAAACAAACGAAGCTGGAGCGCCTAAATATCCTTGATTCCCAGGGCAATGTTACCAAGGCTGGACTCCTAGTTGTGGGCACCTACCCTCAGCAGTTCTATCCCAAGCTCTTCATTGACGTGGCTGTCCATGCGGGAACTCAGAAGGGCATGGCGGGGTCGCTGAGGTTCATGGACCGCACAATCTGTGAGGGAACGTTGGGCGAGATGATCTCGGATGCTGTCGCGGCCGTCGCCAAGAATTTGCGGCGAACCTCGACCGTCCAAGGTGTCTCGCGTGTCGACTCGCTGGAGATTCCCGAGGAGGTTCTGCGCGAGGCAATCGCCAACGCCGTAATCCATCGAGAATACGGGGATCGGTTCTGTGGACAATCGATTGCCGTCGACGTCTTTGACAATCGTGTCGAGGTGACGAATCCTGGCGGCCTTTACGGGGGAAAGACTCGCGAGAACTTGTTTGACGGCAGCTCCCGATGCCGTAACGCGACGCTCGTGAAACTCATGTCGATTGTCCCGCTGCCGGATGGCGCAGGTTCGCCGGCTGAGGGCAATGGCTCGGGCATCCCGATGATGATCGATGCCATGCGCGCGCATGGTCTGGCCGAGCCCCTGTTCTGCCCGGGGCTCGATCGGTTCAAGGTCGTACTTTACCGTTCAAAGATCGAGCCGGTCGATCATGGCGGGGGCTTAATTGTGACGGCACTCAAACACTACGGCGAGCTGGGGACGCGTGAGCTGGCAGAACGCACGGGGCTTACAATTTCCCAGGTTAGGTCGCGCGTCAACGCGCTCATTGCTCAAGGCGAGCTTGAGCCCACGGCGCCGTCGACAAGCCGCAACCGCAAATATCGACTGTCAGAGCGCGTGGAATAAATGCGTTAGTGGACGAGGCGACTCAATAATCGACCCTCGATTGGCGCCCACTAAGGTAAAGCGGTTGTTGCCCAGTCGACGGTGATGCTAAAGACTCGGCTTACGCCGGTATGGCCCCGAACCCGTCCATCAAGAACAGCCTAAGAACCAGCTTGATGACATATCCCGGTTTGACTTCAGCCGTGCCAAAGACGCTGCGTTCGGCGAGCTCGCTGCAGTATGCGTAGATATCGCGGATAAGGTCCGCGCCCGAAAGCGTAAACATGTAGCCTGCGTCCGAAAGCTCATTGGGCGCGGCGGGCAACTTGGCCATGTGGCAGAACGTTTGCAGGTCGGGCGCCATAACATTCTGGTAGTCGAGGTGGCCGCTGGTATCCTGTGCGGCAAGCTCCAATTGGCGCACAAAATCCAGCGCCGCCGCTAACACAAAGCTCGGCGTAGGCGCATTGACGTCCTGGGTGGTCGCCACAAGCCTGCCCGCCGCCTGCGTGATAAGCCAGGCGACCTCGCGCTGGCAGCGCACGGCCTTGCGCGTAACCGGCTTGATGGACGAAGAAGAAACGCTCCCCTTAGGTGGATTCGAAGCAGCCATAAGGCCCTCCCATGAACGACCCGGTCCAACAAGCCCGGATGAAACACGTGCTACATCAGTATACAGGGAAGTGGGGTAGCGGGGTACAAGCGCGCCAGCGGCAAACCGAGAGCATCAACGATGTGCCGATCGCGGAATGAGATCTCGTAATAATTGACTCTCGGCCATATTATTGAGGGGCATAACTCGCGTTCGTATGGTTGTAGGTGCTGGCGATGAACGACATTGACCTTGCTGTTCCGTTGATGGATGGACCAAGCTATGACCGCGCCTGCAGTCTCGTGCCTTCCGAATACGTTGAGGCATGGGAGTGGTTTCTGGGTGAGGAACAGCGCGGCGGCGTTTGGACCAGCCTTCCGCACCACACCAAGGAAGATAGCCCTCAGTATCAGTATCGTTTGAGAATTGGCTCGGACTTCTTTCCCGTAACGCGGGATTCAGGGATCTTCTGGCCGGGCCAGGATCGGGTGAAGCAAGATCCCAATAAGATCTTTGCGCTTTCGGTCCATAACTCTAAAAAGAGCTTCTACACCGATGTACCTCCGCTCTATTTGGACGATGGTACGTGGGTCATTAAGTATTCGGTCCAAGCGCCAGGCGCCGTTGGTTCTCGAGACCAGAATTACAACAGTAAAATGCTCAACTGCATGGAATGTGGCGTTCCAGTCGGAGTCATATTTGCAACCGAGGTGGGCTACAAGGTGCTCGGCCTTGCGTTTGTTGAACGGTTCGAGCCCGAAAACGGATGGTTTGTTCTGCACGGTCCTGTTCATAAAGGCGGACCGGACCCCCGTTTTGCGCCCGACATGAGCTATCTGAAGCACATGCCCGTCGATATTGAGTTTGCCGGACAGGGTACGACCGACGACGAAAAGGTCCGCTATGCGTTAAGGCGCGAGCGATTGGGGCAGCAATGGTTCCGCAAGCAGCTCGTTGCCGCCTATGATGGCCGTTGCGCGGTGTCGGACTGCGGCGTCAGCGAAGCTCTGGAGGCTGCACATATCGAGAATTACTCGGGACCCAAATCGCAGGTTGCCAGCAACGGCATTCTGCTTCGGCGCGACTTACATGCTTTATTCGATGCTCATCTGATTTCGTTTGAGCCTGTTTGCGGCGAATATCGGCTGTGCGGATCGTACCTGCTGGATAAGACCGGCTACGCTTCCTTTGCGGGTGCGACGCTAAGGCAGCCGAATGAGCGTCAGTGGCGACCCAATGCGGTGTTTCTTGAGGCCCATCGCATTGAGTTCGATCGCTCGGAAAAGAAGCGTGAAAAGGCGGGGCTTCTGCCGTATTAGCGTATTTGGCTTTGGCATTCTTTGACGATCGTGTTGTTTGATCGGATCGCGTGGCGATGCAATCTCGCGCATGCCCGCCGGTGCATGCTCTTCCTGTTTTGTATAGCGAGAGGGGAGCGTGTATGAGCTGGCGAGGCGATATTGTGATGGGGAAGTACGGAAAACTGCCGTGTGCCCTTATAGACAACAATATGTTTCCGAGCGTAGAGGTTGATTGCGGGTCGTTTGTCGTCACCTGCCCTTGCTGCGGCTCGCAAATACCGTGTCTCGACATTCGGTTCATCGATGCGCGCGACAGGTTCAGCGACGAAGTGAGAAAACAGACAGGCGTTCATATGCCGGTGTATCCGGAGAAATGCCCCGTTTGTGGCCTCGATATCGTGTACGACGCCGGCGACGAGGGATAGGTGATGCGGAGGAGCTGACTGTGAAGGCCTCTCCGTCCCTACAAATAAATCCCCTCACCGAGCTGCTTGTGGAACTCGGCGTGATGGTCGCGTGCCCAGGTAAAGAGCGCCTGGTCAAAGTCGGTACGCGTGGCCGGGACGCCAAAGACGCCGGCAACTTCGACGCGTATAAACTCCAGTGCCGGCAGCTTGTTGATGGCAGTGAGGGCAAACGGGGACGAGGGCTCCTCGAACAGATAGCGGCTGCCTTGCAGCGCGTCGCAACTGGTGCACGTGTTGCCGAGCGACGGGGCTTTGGAGGCTCGCGCGCCTACGGGCTTGTAGCCGCAGCGCTTATGAAGGTAGTCGCGGATCTCGCCCGGCACGCAGCCAAGAGCGGGCACGATGGCGAGTGCGTTGGCGTTGGCCGTGTCGATGGCAATGTGCCCGGCTTCGTTGGGCGCGTGCGCGATGGCGATGCTTTCGTCGTTATCGGCTCGATAGGGAATGCCGAAGGCCGCGACCGAGGTCTCTTTGTGACACTTCCAGCACTCGCGCTTGCCCAGTACTAGATATATATACGGCGCAGAGGGGTCGGATCGGTCAATACCGGGCAGCCACTCGGCAAAGGGCTCGGGGTTGACGCCGCTGGGTACATACCAGATTTTCTTGGTCCGGTCCCATTTGGCGCCCAACGCCTTGGCTTCTTCTTTGTGCGAAAAGGGAACATCGAGCTCGGTGCGCATGGTGGCTCCTTGGTGCTGCAGGTGTAAGTGGCTCAAGGATACCGCAGGGCGCAGACATCGTGGCGTTTTGCCGAGAAGCTGTGGTGCGGACTGATTGGTTATACCGATGGATAGATCGGCAAGTAGATGGTCGGCTTTTGGCCAGTTGGGCGGTTGGAGCTGCCAGCGGATTTGGCGACATAAAACAAAACAGCCCAGAGGACATAGCCTCTGAGCTGCGAACATTTGGTGGGCGTTAGAAGATTTGAACTTCTGACCTCTTCCGTGTCAGGGAAGCGCTCTCCCCCTGAGCTAAACGCCCGATCAAGGGTGCGCAAGCGCGCAAGGGATAATATAACGGAGCCTGAACTCGGTGGCAAGAACATTTTTAAAAATCGCTTGCATTGTGGAATTCGGGGGCTTTGTCATATCCATCTCAAAAGTGCCTGCTGCCGTGATTTGGCTGTCGCATAATGCAAGGCCATTGCGGTATCGAGCTATGGAAAGACGCCTGCGGAATTGTCCTACCGATAAGCGGACAAGCCTCCAGCTGGTGCCTTCGCCGTGGTAAGGTAAGCCGAATTGTTTCCAGGCTGTTTCGGGGGAGTGGAATGAGCAAAGAGTGTGTCGAGCAGGTCGAAGGCGCAGGGGCTTCGGTGCCGATGACCGATATATCGAACATTGATGTGCCCGAGGGCACCGACGAGCTCAGCCGTAGCACCCGCCGCGCCTGGCGCGAGCGCCTGAACAGCGCTTCGACGCGCAAGATGATCACGGGCGTCTTGGCTACGCTGGTGGGCGGTTCGTTTTGGGGCTTCTCGGGCACCAGCGCGAGCTTTCTGTTCGATACCTACCACGTCGATACCTTGTGGCTTATGAGCGTGCGTCAGATTCTCGCCGGTCTACTCTTTATGGCCGTGGTTGTTACGCGCGACCGCGAGCGCCTGGTCAAGCTCTGGACCACACCCGCCGATCGCAAGCAGCTGCTGCTCTTCACCGCCTTTGGCCTGCTGTTCAACCAGTTTTGCTATCTTTCGGCCGTGCGCCTGACTAATGCCGGAACCGCGACGGTGCTCCAGTGCCTGCAGCTCGTTATCATT
>OJPU01000407.1_pt1 | contig 18587 bp, 10 predicted proteins | sample 1598561 | NCBI WGS metagenome assembly OJPU01 (sample SAMN03922500, study PRJEB24848) | human gut metagenome | isolation source: stool sample | host: Homo sapiens | place: Germany | collected 2011-11 | reverse complement strand
AGAGACAGCGGCAAGGCCGTGCGCATGTCGAAGCGCGCCGGCAACGTCGTCACCATCGACGATTTGACCGACGCCATCGGCGTGGACGCCTCCCGCTATTCGCTGGCCCGCACCGACTACAACTCCCCGGTGGATATCGACCTGAACCTGCTGTCCTCGCATTCCAACGAGAATCCGGTGTACTACGTGCAGTACGCGCACGCCCGCTCCTGCAACGTGGACCGCAACGCGGCCGCCGCCGGCATCACCTACGAAGGCGCCGACGTGAGCCTGCTCGACACCACCGCCGACGGCGAAGTGCTCGCCGCGCTCGCCCAGTGGCCCGCCCTGCTGCGCGAAGCGGGCGACCTGCGCGCCCCGCACCGCGTGGCCCACTACCTGGAGGACCTCGCCGCCACCTACCACAAGTGGTACAACGTGGAGCGCGTCGTGCCGATGGAGCTCACCGACCCGGAGGCCCGCGGGGAACAGGCCGACGCCATCCGCATCGCCAAGGCTCCGGAACCGGCGCGCGCCGCCGCCCGACTCAAGCTCAACGACGCCGTGCAGACGGTCATCGCCGAAGGCCTCGACCTGCTCGGCGTCACCGCCCCCGACAAGATGTGACCGGCAGGAGATAACGCAAACCATGTCTGTGAGTCCAATCTGGCCGGCCGGATCGGCCGTGAACGCCGAAGGTGAGATCACCTTCCACGGCCGCACCGCCGCAAGCCTGCTCGACGAATTCGGCTCGCCGCTCTACGTCATCGACACCGACGACGTGCGCGCCCGCGCCACGAAATTCGTGCACGCCGCGTCCCACGCGTTCAACAACACCGTCACCCACGTCAGCTTCGCCGGCAAAGCGCTGCTAAGCAAGGAAATCTGCCGAATCGTCACCGAATCCGGCATGCTCATCGACACCTGCACCATGGGCGAGATGCGCATCGCGCTCGCCGTGGGCGTCCCAGGCCGCCGCCTCGTGCTGCACGGCAACAACAAGTCCGATGCGGAAATCGAGCTGGCCATCGAACAGGGCTTCAACAAAATCGTGATTGACGAGCCGGATGAGCCGGCACGCATCGCCGCGATCGCCAAGCGGCTCGGCAAGCGCGCCCGCGTCATGCTGCGCGTCACCTCCGGCATCCACGCCGGCGGCCACGAATTCGTGTCCACCGCGCACGAGGACCAGAAGTTCGGCGTGGCCCTGCTCCCCGCCGGAGCCGACGCGGGCAAGCTTGCTGTGCTCGACGACCTGACCGACGTGACGCCGGCAGGGTCGAACGCACGATTGGGGGAGAACGCGTCTTCCGCCGACGGCTCCGACCACTCCGCCCACGCGGAACGCAAGCTCCAGTACGACGTCAAATACCCGTACGACCTGAGCCACGAGAAGGTCTCCGAAGGCGACCGCAAGCTCGCCGAAGCCATGACCATGGTGGCCGACGGCCCGGCGCTCGCCGTGCTGAAGGACATCTACCACCATCAGGACGTGCTCGAACTGGTCGGCGTGCACTCGCACATCGGATCCAACATCCATGACGCGGACGCTTTCATCCAGGCGGCCAAGCGCATGATGCTGCTGCGCAAGACCTTCTACGCCACCGATGCGTACACCCTGCCGGAGGTCGATCTGGGCGGTGGCTATTCCGTGGCCTACACCGACGGTGAGGATTCCATGGACATCGACGTGGAGCTCGGCAGGCTCGCCGACGCGGTCAGCACCGTGAACCGCGCGCTCGGCATGCCGGCCCCGGTCATCTCCTTCGAGCCAGGCCGCTGGACGGTGGCCCCCACCGGCGTCACGCTGTACCGCGTGGGCACCGTCAAGCCGGTGCAGCTGAACGGTGAAGCCAAAGACAAGGGCGGCAATCCGGTGACGGAACGCGTGTACGTGTCCGTGGACGGCGGCATGTCCGACAACATCCGCCCGGCGCTGTACGGCTCCGACTACACCGCGAGAATCGCGAATCGCAAGGGATCCGACGAGACCAAGCTGTGCCGCGTGGTCGGCATGCACTGCGAATCGGGCGACATCGTCGTCAACGAGGTGCGTCTGCCGGCCGACATCAGGCGCGGGGACATTCTCGCCGTGCCCGTCACCGGCGCGTACGGCCGCACGATGGCCAGCAACTACAACCAGGCGCTGATTCCCGCCGTGGTCGGCGTCGGCGAGGCCGGCGCACACGTCATGATCCGCCGGCAGACGATCGACGATCTGCTGAGCTGGGACGTCAGCGAATAGTCCACGATTGCGTCTCACGGTATGGACGGTTTTCGGGCTTCCTTGCGGGGAAAGCTTCGGAAACCGTCCATTTTCTTGATATTCCGCGGCCTTACGTCATATTGAGACCGTACAATAAGCAAGGTCACACCAATACTTCACATTCAAGGGAGGATGCCTTGGCACAGGAAGATGTTGCGCCGATTCGCGTTGGATTGCTGGGCGCAGGTACCGTTGGTTCCCAGACCGCACGCCTGCTGGTCGAGCAGAAGGACGAGCTTGCCGCACGTATCGGACGACCGATCGAGCTGACCGGCGTCGCCTGCCTCGACCCGGTGGAAACCGATCCGTTCCCGTGGATCGACAAGGCCATCGTGACCACCGACACCATGAGCGTGGCCACCAATTCCGACATCGTCATCGAGCTGATCGGCGGCACCGGCGTGGCACGCAAGTTCGTGCTCGCCGCCATCGAATCCGGCGCCTCCGTGGTCACCGCCAACAAGGCGCTGCTGGCCAAGTATGGTCCGGAGATCTACGCGGCCGCCGAAGCCAAGGGCGTCGACATCTACTTCGAAGCCTCCGTGAGCGGCGCCATCCCGTTCCTCAAGCCGCTGCGCGAATCCCTCGTCGGAGACAAGGTGACGAGCATGCTCGGCATCGTCAACGGCACCACCAACTACATCCTCGACGAGATGACCACCAAGGGCCTCGACTTCGATGACGTGCTCAAGGACGCGCAGGCTAAGGGCTACGCCGAAGCCGATCCGACCGGCGACATCGAGGGCTACGACGCGGCCAACAAGGCCGCGATCATGGCCACCCTCGGCTTCCACACCTCCGTCACCATCGACGACGTCTCCGTCGAGGGCATCACCAAGATCACCGCCGACGACATCGCCGCCGCCACCGCGGAAAACAAGGTGATCAAGCTGCTCGCCGTCGTGGAGAACACCGATGCCGGCGTGTCCGCGCGCGTCTACCCGGCACTGATCTCCAACACCCATCCGCTGGCCTCCGTGCACGGCTCCTTCAACGCCGTGTTCGTCAAGGCCGAAGCCGCGGACGACCTCATGTTCTACGGCCGCGGCGCCGGCGGCGCTCCGACCGCCTCCGCGGTCGTCGGCGACGTGGTCACCGAAGCCCGCCATATCGCACAGGGCTGCACCGGTCCGTCCATCCCGCTGTACAAGGATCTGAAGAAGGCTCCGATCGAGGCGTCCAAGGCCGAGTTCGCGGTCCGTTTCGTGATTCACGACAATCCGGGCGTGCTCGCCGCGATCGCAGCCAAGTTCGCCGACCATGGCGTGTCCATCAACGGCGTGAACCAGGATCTGAAGCCGACGCTGAAGGATCCGGGCTATGACGGCGAGCTGCAGCAGCTGCGTCTGGTCACCCACATGACCGACGAGCTCACCCTGCGCGAAACCGTCAAGGACGTGTGCGAGCTGGATTGCGTGTGCGGAGAGCCGTCGATCCTGCGCGTGCTGAACTGATATCGGATGCGATTCGGGCCCATGATGCGATTGACATGCAAGCCATGCCAAGCCGCCGTCATGGGCCCGAATACGATGCACGGGTGCGGTTCCCCCTGAAATTTGACTCTGGCACTGCCACGGTATACGGTGCTTGATTTGTAATGAAGATGTGACGAAGGACGACGAGAGATGACTCCAGTTACCCGCAAGGTGCGTGTGAAGGTTCCGGCCACCAGCGCCAATCTTGGCTCCGGTTTCGATACGGTCGGTTTGGCCTTGGACTACCATGACGAGCTTGAATTCACGCTGAGCGCCGACCCGGTGAACACCGCGGCGCAGGTGATGATCGAAGGCGAGGGCGAGGACACCCTGCCGCGTGACGAGACGCACCTGGTGGTCTCCACGTTCCGCCGCGCATGCCAGACCTTCGGCCTGGGACGCGTCGGATTCATCCTGCAGGCGCACAACAACATCCCGCAGGCGCGAGGCATGGGCTCCTCCGCCGAGGCCATCGTCGCCGGCATCGCCGCCGCGGCCGCCTTCGCACAGGACGACGACCTCAACCGCGACGCCGTGTTCGAGCTGGCCGCCGCCATCGAAGGCCATCCGGACAACGTGGCCCCGGCCGTGTACGGCGGCCTGACCATGTCTTGGGACATGGAGACCGCGGAAGGTGTCGGATCCGTGCCGATTCCAGGCGGTGAGCCGATGCACAACGGCTTCCACACCATCAATTACCGCGTGGCGGACGATTTGACCGCGGCCGTGTTCGTGCCGGACTACGAGCTGTCCACCGAAAAGGCCCGTCAGGCGTTGCCGACTGAGATTCCGTTCAAGGACGCCGTGCACAACGTCTCCCGTGTGAGCCTGCTGCCGGCCGCCATGAACCCCGCGATGCTGGCCTCCGGCTCGCGTCAGAACGCCAACGCACTGCTGTTCGCGGCCACGCAGGACCGCCTGCATCAGCCGTACCGCGCCTCGCTGATGGAGCCGTCTTGGGCGCTGATCGAGAAGATGCGCTCCCACGGCTTCGCCTCCACCGTGTCCGGCGCTGGCCCATGCGTGCTTGTGCTGCACCATGGCGACGCCCACGAGGAGCTTGAACAGATCGCCGCCGAAGAGCTGGCATCCGGCCATTGGTGTGTGCTGCATCTCGCGGTCGACACCAAGGGTGTGCAGGTGGAACGCGCATGAGCATCCCGCTGATTCTCGCCTCCCAGTCCCGTCCACGCCGTGACGTGCTGTTCTCCGCCGGCATCTGCCCGACCATCCGTGTCTCGCACGTCGACGAGCCTGCCGCGCTTGAACGCGAGGCGGCCGCGCTTGGCGTCACCGTGAACGACCTGAGCGTCGAACAGCGTGTGATGATTCTCGCCACGGCGAAGGCCGAGGCCGTGCACCAGGCGTATCGCAACATCGCCGATACCGCGGCGCACGCGCGCGGGGAGCGCGTGGTCGGCTTCCCGCTCCGGGCGGCAGACGATCGCGACGCATCCTCGGCGGGCACAGCCGCACGCACGGACAGCGCGCAGTCCGCCGACGAGACGAAGACCCGCGATTTCTCCGGCATCGCCATTCCCACCGTCGCCGAGCCGATCGCCGATTTCGTGGATGGCCGTCCGAGCCTGACCCGTTCGAAGGCCGGCCCGCTGATTCTCGGCTGCGATTCCATGTTCCTGCTGGACGGCGAATGCTACGGCAAGCCGCATAGCGAAGAGGTAGCGCGCGAACGGCTGCGTGCCATGCGCGGTGCCACCGGCGAGCTGTGGACCGGCCATTGCCTCATCGACTTCGCGTCGGGCCGCATGGTGCGCGGCGCCAGCAAAGCGACCCTGCACTTCTGCGAATATTCCGACCTGGATATCGAACGCTACATCGCCACCGGCGAGCCGCTGGAAGTGGCCGGATCGTTCACTTTGGAAGGTTTCGGCGGCGCGTTCATCGACTCGATCGAAGGCGATCCGCACGGCATCATCGGCCTGAGCCTGCCGTTGGCGCGCCGTCTGGCGGCGCAATTGGGCGTCGAATGGACCGACCTGTGGAACGTCACCCGCTCCGACCTCGCGCCGGACGCCGAATATGATGCGAAAACGGGAGCCGCGAAGCCGCTGCCGCCCAAGGAGAACGTGCACCAGCCGGGAGACGGCTGGGTCAATTGCGCCTGCGGTCGCAAGCATTGGGGCACGAACGGCGCGTCCGGCGTGCTCTTGGCCCGCCGCAGCGAGACGACCGGTGAGGTGACGCACGTCGTCATGCAGCACCGCGCGGTATGGAGCGCGGAAGGCGGCACGTGGGGCATTCCCGGCGGTGCCACCGCCGACAGCGAAAGCCCGATCGAGGGCGCGTTACGCGAATCGTACGAGGAAGCCAACATCACGCCGGAGGACATCGACGTGGTCGGCTCATACTGCGAGGACCACGGCCCATGGTCGTATACCACGGTGTTCGCCTTCGAAAAGCCGGGGCATCGTGTCGAGCCCAAAGCCAACGACGACGAAAGCATGGAGATCGAATGGGTGCCGGTCGATGACGTGCCCAACCGCAAGCTGCTGACCGCCATGCGCACCGATTGGCCCAACTTCGCGGCGCGTCTGCGTGCTTTGGCGGCCGTGCGGTAGCCTGCGCGCAGTGTGCCGCATCCTTGGAGCATGAGGGTTGTTAGCGCTAACTGAAGTTGCGTGTACAATAGGCGAACATACCAACAGTTATGTGCGAAAGGCGACGGGGCATGGCAGGCAAACGCAATGCGGGCAATAAGCGTCCTTCGATGTTCGAAGTGGCGAAGCTGGCTGGTGTGAGCCACCAGACGGTCTCGCGCGTCATCAACCATTCGCCGGACGTCTCCGACGCCACCCGTGAGAAGGTGCAGAGGGCCATCGACCAGCTTGGATACCGTCCCAGCAACTCCGCCCGCGCGCTCGCCTCGCACCGGTCCCGCACCATCGGCCTGATCGCCGGCGGCCAGCATTTCTATGGCCCGATCTCCACGATTTCCGCGATTGAGACGATGGCCCGCCAGCATGGCCTGTTCGTGACGGTGAGCATGGTGCATGAGGCGCTGTGCTCGCAGGAGGAATTCGACGACCTGTGCCGCACCTTCGACGAGATGAACGTCGATGCGTTCATCTTCCTCACGCCCACCGATGTCATGTTCTCCGCGGCATGCCGGACGCGGATCGCGCAGCCTCGTGTGATCGTCACATCCACGCACGGTGGCATCGGCGTGCAGGACGGCCTGCGGCTGATGAAGTCCGCCGACCGCCGCCGCGTATCCGTCGTCGGCATGGACCAATGGTCCGCGATGGCCGACGTGATGCATCTAGTCGTGGAATACGGGCACCGTTCGGTGCTGTATTTCGCCGGTCCCAAGGAGTGGCGCGACGCGGCGACGCGCCTGCTGGCATGGAACAAGCTATGCGCGGCCAATGCAGTCAATTCCGTGACGGTGCAGTGTGAGACCTGGGAATCCTCTGAAGCGTACGGCAAGATGAACCACATTCTCGACAACATCGGCCGCACCGGCGGCAATCTGCCGACATGCATGGTCTGCGCCAACGACAGCCAGGCCGTGGGTGTGGCCCGCGCGCTGCATGAGCATGGCGTGCGCATTCCGCAGGATGTGAGCCTAGTGGGTTTCGACGACATGCCTGCCATGGACAATATGTTCCCGCCGCTGACCACGGTCCGCCCCGGCTTTGAGCAGCTGGGTGTCGCCGCCATGCGCGAGACGCTGTACTTGCTGGGCGCGGGGGAGGAGAACTCCTTCGGATCATCGCAGCATGGCGTCGGACTGGTGTCGGCGCAGATGGTCAACCGCAGCTCCCTGGGTCCTGTCCGCCGCCGCTAAGGCGCTGCTTCTTCTCGATTTGTTTATATATTCATTGCTCCGATGACACGTCGGATTTGGTGCGTCACGGGTTTGTGCCTACAATAGTGAGCGTTAACAGTGAGCGCTAACATTCAGTTGACAGAGTGGTTGCGAGGCGCTCGGACGCAAGGAGTTCGTGAACTATGACGCAAGAGCAGGTCGCAGTGACCGCCGAGAAGATCCGCGCAGGCAAGACGAGCCTGGGCATCGAGTTCGGCTCCACCCGCATCAAGGCGGTGCTCATCGATGACGCCTACCACACCATCGCGGCGGGCGACTATGAGTGGGCCAGCCATCTCGAGGACGGGCTGTGGAGCTACACCCAGGAGGAAATCTGGAAGGGTTTGCAGACCGCATACGCCCGGATGGCCGGCGACGTCGAAACCGCCTATGGCGAACGGCTGACCCACGTGGGGCACATCGGCTTCTCCGCCATGATGCATGGCTACCTCGCCTTCGACAAGTCCGGCGAACTGCTCGTGCCGTTCCGCACCTGGCAGAACACCAACACCCACGAAGCCCACGAGAAGCTTTCCGAGCTGTTCCAGTACAACATTCCGGAACGCTGGTCCGTGGCGCACCTCTACCAGGCGGTGCTCAACCACGAGGAGCACGTCTCCAAGGTGGACTACATCACCACACTCGCCGGCTACGTGCACTGGAAGCTCACCGGCGAGAAGGTGCTCGGCGTGGGCGACGCCTCCGGCATGTTCCCCATCGACCCGTCCACCCATACCTACGAAACCGAATTCATCAAGCGATTCGACGCGATCGAGGAAGTCGCCGCGCAGCCGTGGAAGCTTGAGAACCTGCTGCCCCGTCCGCTCGTGGCGGGCACCCCGGCCGGCACGCTCACCGCCGAAGGCGCCAAACTGCTCGACCCGACCGGCACCCTTCAGCCGGGTGTCGTCCTCGCCCCGCCGGAAGGCGACGCGGGCACCGGCATGGTCGCCACCAACTCCGTGCGCGTGCGCACCGGCAACGTCTCCGCCGGCACCTCGATCTTCGCCATGGTCGTGCTCGAACACAAGCTGACACGCCTGCATCCGGAAGTCGACCTCGTCACCACCCCCGCCGGCGACCTGGCCGGCATGAGCCACGCCAACAACTTCACCTCCGATCTCAACGCCTGGGTCGGCCTGTTCGGACAGTTCGCCGCCGCGATCGGCCAACCGGTCGATGCCGGCACGCTGTACGGCACGCTGTTCCGCGCCGCGATCGCGGACGATGTCGACGCCGACTGCGGTGGTCTGCTCAACTATCCGTTCCGCTCCGGCGAATTCCTGGCTGGCCTGCCGGAAGGCCGACCGCTGTTCGCCCGCAGTCCGGAGGCGCGCATGAGCCTCGGCAACTTCATGAGAACCCAGCTGTTCAGCGCCTTCTCGCCGGTCAAGATCGGCATGGATGTGATGACCAAGGACGAAGGCGTCGCCGTCGACTCGCTCGTCGGCCACGGTGGCATCTTCACCACGCCGAAGGTCGCGCAGAAGATCCTCGCCGCCGCATTCGACACCCCGATCAAGGTCATGGCCACCGCCGCCGAAGGCGGAGCGTGGGGCATGGCCGTGCTCGCCGACTATCTGTGGCACGCCGGCCAGCCGCTCGCCGACTACCTCGACGCCCGCGTCTTCGCCGACGCGGCCTCCACCACGGAAGCGCCGGACGCCAACGACGTGGCCGGCTTCGAAGCCTTCTTCGACCGCTTCCGCAAGGGGCTGCCGATCGAGCATGCCGCCATCGAAAGCATCCCGCTGGAAACCAAATAACCGTCCATCGCAACAACAGCAAGCCTGACGAAAGGAACACAATATGGCAACGTTGGCTGATTACGGCCCGGAAGTACGAGCTGAAGTCAAGCAGGTGCGCGAAGTGGTCGCCACCCTGCACGAGCAGCTCATCAAGTGGAATCTGGTGGTGTGGACCGCAGGCAACGTCTCGCAGCGCCTGCACACCGCCGACCTGATGGTCATCAAGCCGTCCGGACTGCGCTACGAGTACCTCACCCCGAGCTCGATGGTCGTGTGCGACCTCGACGGCAACGTGGTCGACGGTGCCGAAGCGCCGAGCTCCGACACCGCGTCCCACGCGTACATCTACCGCCACATGCCCGACGTGTACGGCGTGGTGCATACCCACTCCACCTACGCCACCGCATGGGCGGCCACCGGCCAGAACATTCCGTGCGGCCTGACTATGATGGGCGACGAGTTCGGCGGCCCGGTGCCGGTCGGACCGTTCCGCCTCATCGGCTCCGAAGCCATCGGCGAAGGCGTGGTCGAAACCCTGAAGAAGTATCCGAAGTCCCCGGCCGTGCTCATGCAGAACCATGGTCCGTTCACCATCGGCAAGGACGCGGAAGCCGCCGTCAAGGCCGCCGCCATGACCGAAGAGGTGGCGCACACCATGTGGGCCGCCAAGCAGCTCGGAGACATCATCCCGATCTCCCAGGAAGACATCGATAGCCTTAACGACCGCTACACCAACGTCTACGGCCAGCACTGACGCGACGGAAACTGAAACGACAAACCCAACAACGAAGTAAGGAATAATCCAACATGGCAATGGAAAACCCATTTGAAGGCAAGGAAATCTGGTTCGGCGTCGGATCGCAGGACCTCTACGGCGAGGAGGCGCTGCGCCAGGTGGCCCAGCAGACCGGCGAGATGGTCGACTTCCTCAACGCGACCGGCAAGATCCCGGCCAAGATCGTGCTCAAGCCGACCCTGAAGTCCTCCGACGGCGTCAAGGCCTTCATGACCGAAGCCTCCGCCAACCCGAACGTCATCGGCGTGATCACCTGGTGCCACACCTTCTCCCCGGCCAAGATGTGGATCCGCGGCCTCGAAGTGCTGACCAAGCCGCTGCTGCAGCTGGCCACCCAGCACCACAAGGAAATCCCGTGGGAGACCATCGACATGGACTTCATGAACCTGAACCAGGCCGCCCACGGCGACCGTGAGTTCGGCTACATCGTGTCCCGTCTCGGCATTCCGCGCAAGATCGTCGTCGGCCACTACACCGATCCGGAAGTCGCCGAAAAGGTCGGCACCTGGGCTCGCGCCTGCGCCGGCTGGGATGCCTCCCAGAACATGAAGGTCATGCGTTGGGGCGACAACATGCGCAACGTGGCCGTCACCGAAGGCGACAAGACCGAAGCCGAACGCGTGTTCGGCGCTTCGATCAACACCTGGGCCGTCAACGACCTCGTCGCCGCCTACGAGAAGGTCAAGGACAGCCAGGTCAAGGACCTCATCGAAGACTACAAGGCCAAGTACGACGTGGCCCCCGAGCTGCTTGATTCCCGCTACGATGAGCTGTTCATCGCAGCCAAGGAAGAGGCCGCCATGGTCAACATGATGCGTGAGAACGGTTGCACCGCCGGCGTCGACAACTTCGAAGACCTCGGCACCCTGCCGCAGCTGCCGGGCGTCGGCCCGCAGCGCTTCCCGTCCGAGTACGGCTGGGGCTTCTCCGCCGAAGGCGATTGGAAGACCTCCGTGCTGGTGCGCATCGGCGCCGTGATGGGCTACGGCCTTGAGGGTGGCGCCTCCCTGATGGAGGACTACTCCTACAACTTCGTGCCGGGCAACGAGTTCGACATGGGCTCCCACATGCTGGAAGTCTCCCCGTCCATCGGCACCATCGCCAAGCCGAAGCTGGCCATCTACCCGCTGGGCATCGGCGGCAAGTCCGACCCGGTCCGTCTGGTGTTCTCCGGCAAGCCGGCCGACGCCGTCGTGGTCTCCATGGCCGACGAGCGCGAACGCTTCCGCCTGCTCATGGACGAGGTCACCATCGTCGAACCGCAGGGCTCCCTGAAGAACCTGCCGTGCGCCCGCGCCGTGTGGAAGCCGAAGCCGGACCTGAAGACCGCCGTGCAGTGCTGGATCACCGCCGGTGGCTCCCACCACACCTGCATGACCACGTCCGTCGGTCGTGAGGCTTGGGAGGACTTCGCCCGCATCGCCGGCGTCGAACTCGCCGTCATCGACGAGAACACCAACGCCCGCCAGTTCGAGAAGGAGCTGGAGCTGAGCGAAATGTACCACCGCCTCAACAACCGTCACTGAAATAACGGAGCGTTAACAGCACGGCAGGAAACTTGACGTACCTTCGTACGCCGGCGTTTCCTGCCGCACTGTTACCGCACGCGTTATCTCAGCGATACGGGGTGCGCTTAAAAAACAGCACGGCGGGGAAGTTGACGTACTTTTGTACGCAGCGTTCCCCGCCGTGCTGTTTTTGTTTACCTATGTGCGGCTCAGCGCTTGCCGGCGTACAGCTGCTGGTCGATCACGTCGGCGAACACGCGGTTCACTGCCGGACGCACCACCTTCAGCGACGGCGTCAGGCACTTGTTCTCCTGCGTGAACTGCGCATCCAGCACCACGAACTTACGCACGGATTCGGCGCGCGAAACCGTCGCGTTCGCCTTGTCCACATACTTCTGAATCTCGTCATGAACGGCGGCGGTAGCCGCCACGCGGTCAAGCGGCGTATCCGCGGACAGGCCCACGGACGGCAGCCAGGCCGCCAATCCTTCCGGATCGAGCGTGACCAGCGCGCCGATGAACGGACGATTATCGCCCACCACCACGGCATGCTCCACAATCGGACACTTCGCAATCTCCTGCTCCATCGGAATCGGCGACACGTTCTTGCCGCCGGCGGTGATGATGATGTCCTTCTTGCGGCCCGTAATCGTAATACGACCCTCATCGTCGATCGACGCAAGATCGCCGGTGCGCAGCCAACCGTCCTCGGTGAACACCTCGGCCGTTTTCTCCGGCAGATTGTGGTAACCCATGAACACGTTCGGTCCCTTGACCTGCAGCTCGCCATCGTCGGAAATACGCACGGACGATCCCGGCGCAGGCTGGCCGACGGTACCGATCACATTGTCCGTGACGCGGGTCGCGGCAAACGGCGCCGCGGTTTCCGTCATACCGTAGCCCTGGATCATCGGCAGGCCGATGCCATTGAAGAAATGCGCCAGCGACACGTCCAGCGGAGCGCCACCGCACGCCACATAACGGATACGCGGGCCCAACGCGCCACGCACGGTGTGGTATACGGACGCCTCATACGACAGGTGTTCGGCGGTCTGCTTCATGGTCGGTTTCTCGCCAGCCTGCTGCATGCGCGACCAGTCGCGCGCGGATTCGGCGGCCTTGAGGAACAGGCGGCCCTTCCAACCCATGCCGGCCTTGCGGGAAGCCGCGTTGTACACCTTCTCGAACACGCGCGGCACGCCCAGCAGGTACGTCGGCTCGAACGAACGCACATCCGGCAGCAGCGTCTTGGTGTCCGGCAGATAGCCGACCACGCCGTCATCGGAAGCGATCGACGCGTACTGGATGAAACGCGCGAAGCAGTGGGCGAGCGGCAGGAACAGCAGCAGACGCGGATGGTCCTCGAGAATCATCTCGTGCAGCGCAAGGCTGCCGGCGCGCGTGATCGACACGAAATTGCGATGCGACAGCTCGGCACCCTTCGGCGCCCCCGTGGAGCCGGACGTGTACACGATGGTGGCCAGATCGTCGGCACGAACCGACTTGATACGCGCATCCAGCTCCTCGTCGGACACGGTGACGCCCAAGCCCTCCAGTGCGCCCATGGCATTGGCGTCGAGCATCAGAATATGCTTCAGAGACGGGCAGTGGTCGATGACGGAGTCGAGACGGTCGAAGCGCTCGCGATCGTCCGCGATGGCCAGCTTCACGTTGGAGTCGTTGAGAATACGCTCGGCCTGCGCCGCGGAATCGGTGTCGTAGATCGGCACATTGACCGCGCCGATCGCGGCCAGCGCGAAGTCGAGCACACCCCATTCGTAACGGGTGGTGGAGAAGAGGGTGACGGCGTCGCCCTTGGCGATGCCGAACGCGATCAGGCCTTTGGCCGCGGAGAGCACGTTCTTGTGGAATTCGCCGGTCGTCACCTTGGTCCACTGGCCCGGAGCGGTTTTGCGTTCCGCGATCACGGTGTCTTCGCCGGTGCGCTTGATGCGTTCGGTAAGCAGGGAGTAGATGGATTCGTCGTCGCGTACTTCGACGGATGCACCCGGGGTCGTGTACTCGGTGAGCATGAAGTGTTCTCTTTTCTTGCGTTTCCGCGGTTTTCGTGGGTTTTGCGATATATGCGATCGCTGCGATTGCGGTGATCGGTGACGTGCTTTTCGCGTCCTGTGTCGCGCCTCGCATATCGTAAGTTACGGTGACGTAAGTCCGCATTGTAAGAAACAACAAGAAATATGGCGACGGGTTTGTTTGAACTGACAAAGTGGCACGAAACGTCAACGGAACGGGGGATTGGTACACGGATCCATCATCTCGAAAAAAGGTTTGACGCGTTCGATCGCAGGGTGTCCAACGGGTTGCGCGACGGGTTCGAGAGGGGTTGCCCTTACGGGCGAAAACGGTGGAAAATGCGGCAAAACTGGGCGGAGTGACGTTGCGAACCACAACATGTTCCGTGTACACTCAAGTTTGGCGCAACTACCCCTTGCGCCTAGGCTGTTTGCTCAACGGCGAACATTCAGCCGCCTCACTTTTCGCCGTTCCCTTGGTTTTCTGTGGTTTTGCTGTTGTGCATTTGCTTGCGAGTTCTGATGGTTTTCTAGATTTTTCCGACGATTTTCTGCGATTGCCGTTCCGTCATTGCCTTTCGTCGGTATGCCCGATACGCTTGGAGCGGATGGCGGGATTGCAAACGATTGGAAAAGGGGCATGATGTTCGACAAGCGGCTGTTTTCCTTGGCTGACGGCGTCGGTCGATTGATCGCGGCGAAAGTCGCCTGCCAATGGCTGGGACTCGTGGCCAACATCGCCTTCGTCGTGGCTGTGGTGCGTATGCTGCAACCGCTGTTCGCGCCCGTACCGTCCGCCACCGCGCCCTGCATCGCCATTATTCTTATTGCCGCGGTCGTGCGATTCGTCACCATTCGCGCCGCCGCACGTTTCGGTAGCGAGGCCGCCGAACGCGTCAAACTCGCGCTGCGTGAGAAACTGTTCAATAAGATGCTCGCGCTCGGCCCGTCCTACGCGCAGCGCGTGCGCACCGCCGGCGTGGTGCAGTCCGCGGGCGAAGGCATCGAACAAATCCAAAGCTTCTTCGAACTGTTCCTGCCGCAACTGTGCTATGCCGTGCTCGCCCCCATCACGCTGTTCGCCGTGCTTGCGCCGATCGACCTGCCCACCGCCGCGACGCTGCTCGCCTGCGCGCCGCTCATCGTGCTCATCGTCGGCATGGTGGCGATGCGTGCTGCCCGCGTATTCAAGAAATACTGGGGCAAATACACGGATATGGGCGCCGCGTTCCTCGACAATCTGCAGGGACTTGAGACGCTGAAAACCTTCGACGCGGACGAGCGCGCCGCACGAGTCATGGACGAGAAGGCCGAACAGTTCCGCGTGATGACCATGAACGTGCTGCAGATCCAACTGCGTTCGCTCACGGCGATGGATGCCGTGGCGTACGGTGGCGCGGCCGCCGGCATCGGCGTTGCGGTATGGCGATTCGTATCCGGCTCGCTCTCGCCGTCTGGCGTTTTCGCGCTGTCCGGCGTGCTGCCGCTTGGTTTGACGCCGATCGCCGCGGTATTGCTGACGATTCTGCTAGCCGCCGATTTCTTCATTCCGCTGCGACAGCTCGGCTCGTATTTCCACGTTGCGATGAACGGCATGACGTCCACGAAACGTATTTTCGCGCTGCTCGACGCGCCCGAACCGGAGCATGGCAGCAAGGAACTGCCGGAATTCGGGGCTTCCGGGCGTGGTGTCGGCGTGGAGTTTCGTGGTGTTTCGTACCGGTATGCGGACGCGGATGTGGATGCTGGGGGTGCTGCTGGTACGGGGCCTGACGCTGCCGGGTCTGCGGGTGCCGGTGTTGCGAGTCCCCGTCGTATATCGTCCACATCGCATTCCGATATGCGGAACGCGGATGTGGACAGCGTTGATGAGGGCGGCGGCGCGGGTGACGCGCGCGAAACGCGCTACGCCTTGCGCAACGTGGCCCTCCGTGCGCTGCCCGGCGAAGTCACTGCGATCGTCGGGCCATCCGGTTCCGGCAAGTCCACAGCCGTCCAGCTGCTTGCCGGCACGCTTGTCGGATATGAAGGCGATGTGCTGCTGTCCGAAATGCCATCCGGAATGCAGGACGAAGTGCTGGGCGCTATGTTAAGCAGTGCGGCGCCGGATGACAGTGAAACCCTGAAATCGCACCAAATCCGCGACCTCACCGCAGCATCGCTCACCCGCGAAATCTCCATCGTCTCCGCGCACAGCCACCTGTTCGCCGGCACCCTGCGCGACAACCTGCTCATGGCCCGCGCCGACGCCACCGACAACGAGCTGTGGCAGACGCTGGAAGCCGCGCATATCGACGATTTCGTGCGCGCGCAATCGCGAGGACTCGATATGCCGATCACGCAGGACGGCGCGAATCTGTCCGGCGGGCAGAAACAGCGCATTGCGATCGCCCGTGTACTGTTGCGCAGGTCGGCCGTCTATATTTTCGACGAGGCGACCAGCAGCGTCGACGCGGACAGCGAAACGTTGATTTTGCAAACGATTCGCGCGCTCGCCGACGCCGGCGCAACCGTGCTGATGGTCACGCACCGCATGGCGAACGCGGCCGACGCGGACCATGTCGTAGTGTTTGATGGGGGTGTCGTCGTCGAGCAGGGCGCGCATGACGATCTCATGGCCGCGGACGGCACGTATGCCAAGCTGTTCCGGGCGCAGGAAAGCGTGGAACGGGTGGGATTGTCTGGTCGCGTCGCGCCGCGCGTATCGCGTATGACTCATGCGTCTGGTGCGTTTGCCGTGTCTCGGATGTCTGGTTCCGCCGAATCGAACGCCAGTGGCGCCAAATCGGACATGCCAACAACCCAAGTCATCGCCCGCTTGCTGCGCGAAGTCGGCCCACTGCGCAAACCCATGGCCATCGCCTGCGCGTGCGGCATCCTCGGCCACCTCGCCGCCACGTTCCTGCCGGTTTTCGGCGTCGCCGCGCTGTTCGCCGCAGCTGGCGCAAAAGTCTGGAATCTCAGCCTTCCTGCGGCAATCGCAGCCATGATTATCTGCGCACTGATCCGCGGCGGCATGCGCTACGCCGAACAGTACATGAACCACAATGTCGCCTTCCGCCTGCTCGCGCTGTTCCGGTCGAAAACGTTTGCCGCGCTGCGTCGCCTCGCGCCCGCCAAACTGTCCGGCAAAGGCAAAGGCGACCTGATCGCGCTGGTCACCACCGACGTCGAACTGCTGGAAATCTTCTTCGCGCACACCATTTCGCCGGTTGTCATCGCCATCGCGACCACCGTGCTTTACACGGTCGCATTGCTTACGTTGAGTCCTGCGATCGCTGTCACGCTGGTCATCGCGCACCTGACCGTCGGCATCGTGCTGCCGAAACTCTTCGCCACGGCGGTAGGTGGTCTCGGTGGGGATATTCGCCGCGAATCCGCCCAACTTGATGACGAAATGCTCGACGATATGCGCGGTCTCGACGAAATCATCCGATTCGGCCAAGGCCATGCGCGGCTTGCCGGCATCGCGTCACGCACGCGCTCGCTCTGGAGCCGCCGTGCCCGGCTGAGTGCCAAGAATGGCGATTTCGCAGGCTTCGGCGCGGTGCTGGTCGTACTGTTCACTGCCATCGCGGCATTGCTGGCGATGGTCACGTCCGGTACGACGATGCCCATCGCTTCCGCCGCTTCCGCCGCTTCCGCTGCCGCTGCGACCATCCAGACCGTCATTTCCGCGCCCGCCGCCCGCCTGACCGCCGCTTTCGTGCTGCTGGCCAGCTCGTTCGGTCCGACGCTCGCGTTGAGCGCGCTGCCGGCCAATCTCACGCAAACGTTTGCCGCCGCCCGCCGCCTGTTCGCGCTGATGGACGAAACCCCCGCAGTGGAGGAGCGGGGCGATTTCCTGCCGCGCTACCACGGCATGTCCATGCACGACGTCACGTTCGGCTACGGCAATTCGGGCGAGGCTCCAACTTCCGGAAGCGATGCGGATGCCCCCGAGTCGTCCGCCGAGCCAATCCTCAGCCACGTCTCGTTCGACATACCACAACACGGCATCCTCGGCATCCAAGGCCCGTCCGGCCGCGGCAAATCGACCCTACTGAAGCTGCTCATGCGTTACTGGGACCCGCAATCCGGCTTAGTCGCCCTGTCCGAGGTGCCACTGCCGCAGATCGACGTGCATCATCGCCGTCGCGTGCAAACGATGATGGGGCAGGAAACCTACCTGTTCGACGGCACTATCCGTGAAAACCTGCTTATGGCCTGCGACAGGGGCGATGCGGATAGGGCTGGTAATGCTGGCGATCCGGACGATTCCGCGACTTCCGGCAGAGCGCTTCTTACCCCGCCCGCTCCTCCCGTTTCGTGGAATGCCGCTGATTCCGCGCTTTCCACCCGGTCGACCCCTTCTGTCAGTGATGACGTGCTGCGCGCCGCGCTCGCCAAGGCTTCCGCGCTTGAACTGGTCGACTCGCTCCCGCAGGGCCTTGATACCCCCGTCGGCGAGTTGGGAGGGCGGCTTTCAGAAGGTGAACGGCAACGCATCGGCCTGGCTCGCGTCTTCCTGCGCAACGCGTCGCTGGTGTTGTTCGACGAGCCGACGAGTCGCCTCGACGCCTACAACGAATCCGTGATTCTGCAATCGATTGACGCGTTGGCGCAGCAGGGGAGCGCGGTGCTGCTCGTCTCGCACTGCGATTCCACCATGCGCATCGCGGACCGCATCGTGCGCATGTGAGCTGGCGCGTGCGGATTGCGAACTGATGCGGCGAGCCGATGCGTGCGAACTAGTGTGTGAATCGGCGTAATGCGGGGCCTGGTGAGGTGCCCATGCCCATGCGGCCGCATACGGACGCGTCGCGCGTCCGCAATGTGGTCGTATGAAAATCGCATGTCATTCGTGTTTCCTATAGCGCGCGCGACGGCGTACGGAAGCGGACGAATCGAAAGCCATAGTCGCAGGTAAAGCAAGAAAAACGGACGAAACCGACGAAATGTCGGCGGAATCGA
>OJPU01000374.1_pt1 | contig 20574 bp, 15 predicted proteins | sample 1598561 | NCBI WGS metagenome assembly OJPU01 (sample SAMN03922500, study PRJEB24848) | human gut metagenome | isolation source: stool sample | host: Homo sapiens | place: Germany | collected 2011-11 | reverse complement strand
GAGGTTCCTGGCGGATTCGAACCGCCGTACACGGTTTTGCAGACCGCTGACTAAGCCACTCATCCAAGGAACCATTATTTCTCGTTTGCGGTTGCAAAGGTAGTACAAATTTTGAAACTACCAACTATCCGCAGCATTTTTTCTTTGTACTTTTTTTCTTTACATCGCACTCTCCGCGTTTCTTGTCCATCATATCCTTTAGTTCACAGCCACTTACACAGCTGTCACAAGGATTCTGATTTTCTCGCGTACGACGAAAAAAACGAAATATTCCATATATGACGCGGGCAATGCAGAGTACAACCAGTACTCCGACTACCCAATCTTGCCAATTATTCATACAAACAATCCTCCAATCTGATAAACAGCAAATGATACAAGCCAAGCCAATCCCGTTGTGTAACAAGCAGCAAAAAGCGCCCATTTCCAACTACCCGACTCCTGTTTTATAGCCGCTATCGCCGCAATACACGGGAAGTAAATCAATACAAACAACATATAACAGAAAGCAACCAATGGAGTAATCGGAATTCGTTCTGCCAAACTTACTGAATCAGCATCCGGATCATCTGCATATAAGACACCTAATGTACTTACTACCAATTCTTTCGCTCCCACACCGGAAAGCAAGCCAATACCTAGTTTCCAATCAAATCCCAGTGGTTTTATAACTGGCTCTATACCACGTCCCAACTGGCCGATATAAGAATTTTCCTGCTGCTCGGCAACTGTTTCATAAGCATCATGATTCGGATAATACCCCAAGAACCAGATTATAATAGAAGCAATCATAATAATGCCTCCCATCTTTTTCAAATACTGCGCTCCCTTTTCCCATGTGTGACGGAAGATCGATTTTGCTGTCGGCATCCGGTAAGGTGGAAGTTCCATCACAAATGGAGTATCATCACCCTTCACCAGAAACTTGCTAAACAAGCGGGCCATTACCACAGCCAGTACAATACCAATCACATAAATACTTAACAACACCAGACTTGCATTGTTCGGGAAGAAAGCACCCACCAACAATAAATAAATTGGCAGACGCGCACTGCAAGACATCAAAGGATTTACCAACATTGTAATAAGACGGCTCTTCCGGTTCTCAATAGTACGGGAAGCTATAATAGCAGGTACATTGCATCCAAATCCCATAATCAAAGGAATGAATGATTTTCCGTGCAATCCCATTTTATGCATGATTTTATCCATGATAAAAGCTGCACGAGCCATATAACCCGAATCTTCCATAAGAGAAATGCAGAAATACAAAATCAAGATATTCGGCAAAAAGACAATAACCGCTCCTACCCCACCAATAATTCCATCAATCAGCAAATCTTTAAATGGACCTTCCGCCATATTATTGCGTAACAAGTCACCAATCTGCTCGACAAGCCATTCAATCCCCATCATCGGATATTCTCCAATGACAAACGTACCTTCAAACATCAGATACATAAAAAGGAAGAAAATAGGAAATCCCCAGACACGGTGAGTTACGATCGAATCCAGCACTTTTGTTGTCTGCGCCTGCTCCAAGTGATTATCTGTGAATGTCTCCTTCAGTGCACCACTGATAAATCCATATTTAGCATCCGTAATAGCCGATTCACAATCCTCATTCATTGTGTCCTGAACACGCTTCGACATCTTATCACGGACATGGAATATCTCATCCGCATTTGGTAATGTCCGCACAATGCGCTCAATGTCAGGATCATTCTCCAACAATTTAATGGATAGGAAACGGGTAGAATATTTATGACGGATAAATTCGTTTTTGGACACTTCACTTTTTACAGCTTCAATCGCTTTTTCGATATCAGGACCATGATTGATATGAATATGCCGGAAGACACGCCCCGTCTTTTTATGTTCACGTACATAATCTTCCAAATGCTCTTCCTCGTGGTTCTTACGATCTTCCAGAGAATCATGCCATTCGGTCAAATCCTTAAGAACTTCCGGATTCATATTTCCCTGTTTATCAAAGAAGTCTACTCCTTCATACAGATTGATAACAACATGAAACAAGGTATCCAATCCACGATTTTTCTTACTGACAGTAGGCAACATCGGCACCCCGAACAACTTACTCAACAGATGATAATCCAATGTATTTCCACTGGCTTCCAACTCATCATAAATATTCAGAGCTACCACCATGCGGACATTCATATCTATCAATTGAGTAGTCAGATATAAGTTTCGCTCCAGATTAGAGGAATCGACTACATTAATAATCACGTCCGGAGTTTCATCGATAATATGACGACGCACATAGATTTCTTCCGGCGTATAAGCAGACAAAGAATAAGTTCCCGGCAAATCGACAATACGGAAATGATAGCCTTCGAAATCAAAATAACCTTCTTTGGCATCCACGGTTACGCCGCTGTAGTTTCCAACATGCTCATGAGCACCGGATGCAAGATTAAATAAAGAAGTCTTGCCACTGTTCGGGTTTCCGACCAAAGCAACATTAATGGTACGGCGTTTACCTAACGCCAACCGTTTCATATCTTCTTCTTTTACTGAAAGGTCTTCAGGCAATCCTTCATGATAAACGGTCTTCTCGGCCAGTTTCTTTGCTTCCTCTTCGCTGATAACTTCGATCATTTCAGCTTCCTGACGACGAAGAGAAATTTCATAACCTAAAACTTTATATTTTATGGGATCTTTTAGCGGAGCATTCAACAGCACTTCAACCGTTTTACCTTTAATGAAGCCCATCTCCACAATACGTTTACGAAAACCACCGTGCCCCAATACCTTTACAATAACACCTTTTTCTCCTGTTTTTAATTCGGACAAACGCATAACTCTCAAAATTTTTGGCAAAGATAATTCATAACTTCGGAGCATGCAAATTATTTAGAATGTTTTTAAATAACAGTTTTTTTCATCCTCTAAAAGATTCAGAAAAAATAAAAAAACTTATTGATAAACTCGTATCTTTGCAGGTATGATACAACAACGCGTTACAAAATATATAGAAAAGGAACATTTATTCTCACCGGATGATAAAATCCTGGTCGCATTGAGTGGTGGTGCCGACTCGGTGGCATTACTATATATTCTGCATACAGCAGGCTATCATTGCGAAGCCGCACATTGTAATTTCCACCTGCGAGGCAAAGAGTCAGACCGGGACGAGTTATTTGTCCGCCAACTTTGCGAAAGAATGGAAATCCATTTACATACCATTGATTTCAACACGACCCAATATGCAACGGAAAAACATATTTCGATTGAAATGGCCGCACGGGAACTCCGCTACCAATGGTTCGAGAAAATTAGAAAAGAATGTCAGGCAGATGTTGTCGCTGTGGCCCATCACCAGGATGATAGCATAGAAACTATACTACTTAACCTGATTCGGGGAACAGGAATTACCGGTCTGTTAGGAATCCGCCCCCGTAATGGAACCATCGTACGCCCTCTGCTTTGTATCAACCGGGAAGAGATAATTCGTTACCTGCAAAACATCGGACAAGATTATGTGACAGACAGCACCAATCTGGAAGACGAATATACCCGTAATAAAATCCGACTCAACCTCCTTCCCCTCATGCAGGAAATTAATCCGTCAGTCAAAAACACTCTGATAGATACGAGTAATTATCTGAATGATGTAGCCACTATATATAATAAATGTATAGAGGAAACTAAAAAGAAAATCATTACAGCAGAAGGTATCCGAATCAGTGATTTAGTAAAGGAACCGGCACCCGAAGCCATCTTATTCGAAGTCCTGCATCCTCTAGGATTCAATTCCGCACAAATCAAAGATATCACCCATTCGCTTCATAGCCAACCGGGCAAGCAATTCTGTAGCAAAGAATGGAGAGTGATAAAAGACAGAGAATTCCTATTAATAGAAACAGCTGAATCTGAAAATGAGACTCTTCCTCCTTTTCAAATTATCAAAGAAGAAAAAGAATATACCCCGGATTTTCTCATTCCACGTGAAAAGGAAATTGCCTGTTTTGATGCCGACAAACTGAATGGAGAAATTCATTACCGGAAATGGCAGCCGGGAGACACTTTTATTCCTTTTGGAATGAAAGGAAAGAAAAAAATAAGCGATTATCTGACCGACCGCAAATTTTCTATCAGCCAAAAAGAACGCCAATGGGTACTCTGCTGTGGAGAACACATCGCATGGCTGATAGGCGAACGAACAGACAACCGCTTTCGTATTGATGAAACGACTAAGCGCGTCGTGATTTACAAAATAGTCTGAGGCAACTTCTGTTTCTTGAAACAATCTGATAACAAAGCTGCAAAAGGAGTTTCATACACCCTTGCTTTCCTAACGCAAGCTTTTACACAAGCGCAACATTTGATACATTTAGCCTCATCCGTATGTAGCTCATCCCCTTTCGTTATAGCCCCTGCCGGACAACGGACCACACATAACCCGCAATGGGTACACAAATCCTCATCTTCCACCCAAGGAACGCGGGGAAGCGGTGTACCACTTTTACGTAACTTGATGACTTTCCTCAAAAAACGGAACAAAGGAAAGAATGGTTGACTCGGACGTTTGATAGTACGTACATCCACCGGATAAAGGGTATCCATACTATCAGCTGTCTGTATTTTTTCCATGATTTTCTTCCCAAACTCCGCAGCAAAGGCTAAATCCGATTCATCAGGACGTCCCACTGCAATCGGGTATTTGTCGGTACTATATGAATGTTCTCCAATAAAAGTTGCCCCGGCAATTACTTTAAATCCGTGAGGAATAGCAAAAGCATCCAATTCCATTAAAGCTTTTTCATAAGCGCGATTTCCGTAAACCACTACCAAAACGGTAGGAGTATCCACTCCACGGATATACTGCAAACGTTCCATTGCCAAAGGAGCGACATGTCCTCCATACACAGGCACTACAATAATAGCCAAAGAAGATGTAGGAATCACAATTTCATCCGCAATCTGCTGCGTTACATTAATAGGAAAAATATTTTTTATGCCCGTCCCGTGAACAATCGCCTCCGCAACTTGTTTAGATGTGTGTGTAGGCGAAAAATAAATTAAATGAGCTTCATTTACTGTCATACTATTTTCTTTTATGTAGCAAAGATACACTTTTACGTGGAAAAAAATGTTTGATTGTTCATGAAACCAAAAAAAATTATTATCTTTGCCCCGTTGAAACATTCTACGATTCAACATATACATCCCTAATTCAGAATAAAAAACAAAACGTATGCTCGCATATCTGTAGCCATGAGCTGTAGTAATGCTGTCCATAATTCAGCAAAAAAAGAAATATTAATAACTTACCATACTATATGTATAACATTATCCAATTAAACGACAAAAATCTGTCGGAACTTCAAGTTATTGCCAAAGAGTTAGGCATAAAAAAAGCAGACTCATACAAAAAAGAAGACCTTGTTTATAAAATACTCGATGAACAGGCCATTGTAGGAGCTACAAAGAAAGTTGCCGCAGATAAGCTAAAAGAAGAACGCAAAAATGAAGAACAAAAGAAAAAGCGTTCACGGGTAGCTCCTACCAAAAAAGAAGACAAAGTGGTTTCCGCAACAAAGAGTGGAGAGGCTAACAAGACAAAAGAGGCCGCTCCCGTAAAAGCTGCACCACAACCTTCCCAAAAAGAAGAAAGTACAAACAAAGAAAAAGAAACTGTTGTTGTAGAAGCTAAAGCGGAAAACAGTGCTACTCCCAAGCGTAAAGTAGGCCGTCCTCGTAAGAACTCTGACGCAGAAGAGAAAAAAGAAGTAGAAAATGCAAAACCGGCAGCCCCCAAAGTAGCGGAACCTAAACCTGTTGTTGCAGAGAAAGCTACTGGTAGTACGGAAAAGCCAGCTCCGGTACAACAGCAAACAGCCGAGAAGAAAGCAAAAAACAAACCAGCTACAGAAGCAAATAAACCTGTTGCAGAAACAAATAAACCGGCTACTGAACCTAACAAACCTGTTGTAGAGAAAAAGGTAATAGATAAACCACAAAAGAAAGCTGCACCCGTTATCGACGAGGAAAGCAATATCTTATCCAGCGTTGACGACGATGATTTTATCCCAATCGAAGATCTGCCTTCTGAAAAAATAGAGCTTCCTACCGAATTATTCGGAAAATTCGAAGCTACTAAAACAGAATCAGCACAGACAGCACCGGAACAGCCATCTCATCCTCAACAGCAACAACAATCTCAACAGCAGCAGTCCCAGCAGCAACGTCCGCGTATTGTTCGCTCACGCGACAATAACAACGGCAACAATAATGCTAACAACAATGGCAATAACGGCAATAACGCCAATAATAACAATAGCAACAATAATAATTTCCAGCGTAACAACAATAACCAGAATCAGGTTCAGAACCCAAATCAAAATCAGAATCAGAACCAGAACCAAAACCAACAACGCTCACCGATGCCACGTGCCGCTCAGCAGAACAATGCGGGTGAAAATCTTCCGGTACAACAGCAGCAGGAACGTAAGGTTATTGAACGCGAAAAGCCTTATGAATTCGACGATATTCTCAACGGAGTAGGTGTTCTGGAAATTATGCAGGATGGATACGGATTCCTCCGTTCTTCCGACTATAACTACCTTTCTTCTCCGGATGATATTTACGTATCACAATCTCAAATCAAACTATTTGGTCTGAAAACCGGTGATGTAGTAGAAGGAGTTATCCGTCCACCCAAAGAAGGAGAAAAATATTTCCCATTGGTAAAGGTTTCGAAGATCAACGGACGTGATGCAGCTTTCGTTCGCGACCGTGTTCCTTTCGAACATCTGACACCTCTTTTCCCGGATGAAAAGTTCAAACTTTGCAAAGGCGGTTATTCAGACTCTATGTCTGCCCGTGTCGTCGATCTTTTCGCTCCTATCGGTAAAGGCCAGCGTGCATTGATCGTTGCCCAGCCAAAGACAGGTAAGACCATCTTAATGAAAGATATCGCAAACGCTATCGCAGCCAACCACCCGGAAGTTTACATGATTATGCTGCTGATTGACGAACGCCCGGAAGAAGTAACAGACATGGCGCGCAGCGTTAATGCAGAAGTAATTGCTTCTACTTTCGACGAACCGGCAGAACGCCACGTAAAAATTGCAGGTATCGTATTGGAAAAGGCAAAACGTCTGGTAGAATGTGGTCACGACGTAGTTATCTTCCTTGATTCTATTACTCGTCTGGCTCGTGCATACAATACAGTATCTCCTGCATCCGGTAAAGTTCTTTCCGGTGGTGTGGATGCAAATGCACTTCATAAACCTAAACGCTTCTTCGGTGCTGCCCGTAATATTGAAAACGGTGGTTCACTGACTATTATTGCTACCGCATTGATCGATACCGGTTCTAAAATGGACGAAGTTATCTTCGAAGAATTCAAGGGTACAGGTAACATGGAGTTGCAGCTCGACCGCAACCTGTCCAACAAACGCATCTTCCCGGCAGTCAACATTACCGCATCCAGCACTCGTCGCGACGACCTGTTGCTTGATAAAACAACCCTTGACCGCATGTGGATATTACGCAAATATCTTGCCGACATGAATCCGATCGAAGCAATGGACTTTGTTAAAGACCGTCTGGAAAAAACCAGAGACAACGACGAATTCCTGATGAGCATGAACAGCTAATCAACAGCAAACTTATAAATGAACGGTGAACAAACTGCGCCATAACAAGTGCAGTTTATTCACCATTTTCTTTTTCGGTAACCCATTTTATGACTTATCACCTGCCGTTTATCACTTATCATTCAACTCCCATCACCGATAGTTACCCCTAACCGCTTGCCACACCTTTCATTTTTGTACAAAATACTTTCATTTGCGTCCAAAACTACTACCTCGCCCTTTTTTACGTTTCCTTTTTTCCTACTTTTGCTTCCAAATCAAATATTACTTAATTCTAACCAGTAATGAAAACTATTTATCCATTCATGGGATTAGCCCTGTGCAGCGTGACAGCACAGGCCCAAGAAAAGCCCAATTTCCTGATTATCCAGTGCGACCATCTGACACAACGCGTTGTGGGAGCTTACGGACAAACACAAGGCTGCACCCTCCCTATTGACGAAGTCGCTTCACGAGGAGTTATCTTCTCCAATGCTTATGTAGGCTGCCCTCTCAGCCAACCCTCACGCGCTGCTTTATGGAGTGGCATGATGCCTCATCAAACCAATGTACGTTCCAACTCCAGCGAACCTATCAACCCACGTATTCCCGAAAATGTACCGACATTAGGAAGTCTTTTTTCTGAAAACGGTTACGAAGCCGTACACTTCGGAAAAACGCATGACATGGGTTCACTTAGAGGATTCAAGCATAAAGAACCAGTAGCCAAGCCATTCACTGATCCGGAATTCCCGGTCAATAACGACAGCTTCCTGGATGTAGGAACATGCGAAGACGCTGTTGCTTATCTAAGTAATCCGCCGGAAGAACCATTCATCTGTATCGCAGATTTTCAGAACCCTCACAATATCTGTGGATTTGTAGGAGCGAACGAAGGAGTACATACCGACCGCCCCATTAGCGGAACCCTTCCGGAACTACCGGCCAATTTCAATGTAGAAGACTGGAGCAATATCCCTAAACCTGTACAATACATCTGCTGCAGTCATCGCCGCATGACCCAGGCCTCTCATTGGAATGAAGAGAATTACCGTCATTACATTGCTGCTTTCCAACACTATACCAAGATGGTTTCCAAGCAAGTAGACAGCGTATTGAAAGCACTTTACTCCACTCCTGCCGGAAAAAACACAATCGTTATTATCATGGCTGACCATGGTGATGGGATGGCTTCACACCGCATGGTGACCAAACACATCAGCTTCTACGATGAAATGACCAACGTACCGTTTATCTTTGCAGGTCCCGGCATCAAACAACAGAAAAAGCCCATAGACCAAGTATTGACACAGCCTACACTGGATCTTCTGCCTACCCTTTGTGATTTGGCAGGAATTCCTGTTCCGGCCGAAAAACCGGGAATCAGCCTTGCACCTATATTAAAAGGAGAGAAACAGAAAAAAACTCACCCTTATGTCGTTTCCGAATGGCATAGCGAATATGAATATGTCGTTACTCCCGGACGTATGGTACGCGGACCGAGATACAAGTACACTCACTATCTGGAAGGTAACGGAGAAGAGCTATATGATATGAAAAAGGATCCGGGAGAACGCAAGAATCTCGCCAAAGACCCTAAATACAGTAAAGTCCTCGCCGAACACCGTGCCATGCTTGATGATTACATCGCCCGCACCAAAGACGATTACCGGAGTTTGAAAGTAGATGCCGATCCACGATGCAGAAACCATACTCCCGGCTACCCCAACCACGAGGGCCCTGGGGTACGAGAGATACTCAAAAGAAAATAAATTATAAAAAAGAGTGAAGATTTCTTTGTAATCTTCACTCTTTTTAGTTCTTTTGCAGATAAACTTACAAGCAAGCAATTCTTATATCAGGTGAAAAAACACAGACGTCATATAATTGCAATAGTCGTAACCGCATTAATATCGGTCACCTTATATGCTGCACGTACAAATTCAGATCGTCTTTCTTTATTACAACCTTTACTTGAATACAATCATCCATTTAGTCCGGACGCCCCTGTCGACAGCATCATTGCCTGGGAAAAACTTTTAGAACCGGAATTACAAAAGGAACAACAATACCCACTCCTATTCCAGATAAATCTGCTGACCGTTCAAGCCTTAATCACAGAAGGCAACATCAGTCTCGCCATCAACCAGGCCAATCAGATGTACCAGAAAGCCAGAGAAATGGACTATCCTTTGGGAACAGCACTCGCATTACACGCCATTGGAAATACCTATTTAAGTTCGTCAACACCACAAGTTGCCATCAAATCGTATAAGGAAGCATTAGAAATCATCCAGAAACTCCCTCATGCCAACCAATATATCAAAACGATCTTGTCCCAATTTATCCTGACGAAGCTCAACTATCACCAAATGACAGATATAGAAGACAATATCCGGGAACTCGAATCTGTTATCAACAAGGATACGAATCCCCAAGACGATTTCCACCTTGTTTATTGTCAGGCATTCTATCGCATCCAGATGCATCATCTTCCGGAAGCATTAAACTATATACGACAAACCGAACAAATCAGCCGGCAACACCAGTACCCATATTTTCATTTAATGATTAAATACCTGTATTCACGCTACTACACTGAATCCAAAGAATACACGCAGGCACTAACCACACTTGACGAATTACTTTCGCATACCAAAGCAGCCAACTCATACAGATCCCTGCAAGTACTGAAAGATCGTGCACACATACTTACACTAATGGGAAACAGCAAGGAAGCATGTGAAGCTTATGAAATATTCAATACGTACAAAGACTCTTTGGACGCAATGAATTATATTCGCCAAATCAATGAATTGCACACCCTCTACCAAATAGATAAAAATGAACTGGACAACTTAAACAGACAGAAGACAATCCTCTACTGGAGCTGGTTCACCATCCTATTCATAGTCATACTGATTGTATTTTTCATCCTTTTGGTTAGACGAGGAAATAAAAAACTGCGCCAATCACAGCAGGAACTGGAAAAAGTGAAAAAGCAAGAAGAAAATTCCATCCGGACAAAGAGCCTTTTCCTTTCCAACATGAGCCATGAAATTCGCACGCCGCTCAATGCGTTGTCCGGCTTCTCCTCCATCCTGACGGAAGAATCCATCGACAACGAGACCCGGAAACAGTGTAGCGATATTATTCAGCAAAATTCAGAACTGTTACTCAAGCTGATTAACGACGTAATCGACTTGTCCAGTCTCGAAGTAGGCAAGATGAAATTCAAATATGAGCGATGTGATGCAGTGGCAATATGCAGAAACGTTATCGACATGGTTGAGAAAATAAAACAAACGAATGCTAACGTCCGTTTTTTGACCTCTCTCCATTCATTAGAATTGACGACAGACAATGCAAGGTTACAACAATTATTAATCAACCTTCTCATCAATGCAACCAAATTTACTCCGCAAGGTTCCATCACCATGGAACTGGAAAAACAGACAGAAGACATAGCACTGTTCTCCGTGACCGACACCGGTTGCGGTATCTCTCCGGAGAATCAGAATAAAATATTCAACCGTTTTGAGAAACTGAATGAAAATGCTCAAGGGACAGGACTCGGTCTGTCTATCTGCCAACTCATTATCGAGCAGCTGGGCGGCAAAATATGGATTGACTCCAATTATGAGGAAGGAGCCCGTTTCCTGTTCACACACCCCATTTACCATGAGCAACAAGGAAAGGAGGAAGCCGAATGAAACAAGTCCTGCTCCTGATCCTTCTATTATGCTGCACCCTCACCGGAAAAGCCAGCACCGAGATTGTTTTGGAATCCGATAGCCTGATAAAGGTGTTGGAAACATTACCGTACGATACGACACGGCTGAATGTTCTCAATCAAATCATCAGAATAGAACAAAACAACCAGCAATGTATCCAATATTCAGATGCATTAATGAAAGAAGCATTGCAACTGGGAAATGACAAATATGCCGGTCTGGCTGCTTACTACCATATTTTATACTATTACAATCGTAATAATCAAGACAGTGTAGCCAAATGGCTCACCATAATGGAGCCTCATGCCCGGAAATCAGATTTATGGAATTACTTCTTTGATGCCAAACGTTTCCAGATAGACCTGTACACATTCAACGAACAATACGAACTTGCTATCAACGAATCTCAAAAGATGCAACAGCAAGCCTCCCAAATGAATAGTAACCGGGGTAGTATGGCTGCCTATCAATGCTTGAGTAATGCATATATCGGCAGCCAGCGCTGGGATAAAGGAATAGAAGCACTGGAGGCTGCCTACCAGCTACTCACTCCGACAGAAAATCCGGTGGTCCGTATCTCGGTATTGTCACAGTTAGTATCCGTTGTCAAAGAAAAGAAGGATAATAAAAAACTACTCAAATATTTGCAGGAACTGGAAAACACTCTTCATAACCACATCAGTGCAAACCCATCCTTAAAAGCGGGATTTGCCGATGTATACCTGTTCAATGAACTGTTCTACAGCTATTATTACCTGAATACCCATCAGCCGCAACAAGCTTATGAACATCTCGTAAAATCTAAAGAATATCTGGACGAGAATACTTATTTCATGTATAAAGTACTCTATTTCGACACATTTGCCAAATATTACCAGGCAATTGGAGCCTACCAACAGGCATCGGATTATATCGACACGACACTGACGATGTTGAAGAAAGACTTCACAAGCGACTATGCCGAACAGCTACTCGAAAAGGCCAGAATATGGAAACAGGCAGGGCAAAGCGGAAAAGCCATCCCCCTGTATGAGCAAGCACTTGCCATCAAAGACTCGACAGCCACTGTACTCTCAAACAATCAGATGGCACAGATACAAAGCAAATACAATATCGAAAAAACAGAACTGGATCAAAAAAGGGAAAACAACCGGATCCAGCTCACCTATCTGATCTTTATATTTGTTATCCTGATTCTGCTTTTTATCTTTATGGCACGACTCTTTATGGTACGGAAGGCACTCAAATACGCGGAAAACGAAATCCGGAAAACAACAGAAAACGTGCGGAAGACCAATGAAATAAAAAATCGCTTCCTGTCCAACATGAGCTATAACATCCGTACCCCACTCAACAATGTGGTCGGTTTCTCACAACTCATAGCCAGCGAACCCAATATAGACAAGGAAATAAGGCAAGAATACTCAAACATCATCCACAAAAGTTCGGAGAAGTTAATGAGACTTGTCAATGACGTTCTCGACTTATCCCGTTTGGAAGCTCAGATGATGAAGTTCCAGTTGCAAGACTATGATGCCACTACCCTATGCAAGGAAGCATGCAGCATGGCGCAGATGAGGAACGAAGAAACAGGTATCCAGATTGAATTTTCCAGCGAAACGGACGCCCAAATTCATACCGATATAATGCGACTGACACAGGCCTTGATTAGCGTACTGGTGTACCCACAAGAACACCGGCAAGCACGAATCATCCGGTTCACATTAAGCCAGAATGAAGACATGCTTTGTTTCCGGATCACTAATTCACCTTTGGCAGACCATGCATTCGTATCACAGGAAACCATCATCCGGCATGATATCAACCTGTTGTTACTAAAACATTTCGGAGGAAACTATCTCGTCAACGATAAAACTCCCGAAGGTCCGGAAATTGTTTTCATCTACCCCATCGTTTCCGAATCGAAATAAAGCACTATCTTTGCAAAGTGTAAACTTAAACACTTAATTATGTATACCAACAAACAGATTTGGAGTGTCAGTTATCCGATACTACTAAGCTTGCTGGCACAAAATGTCATCAATGTCACCGACACAGCATTCCTCGGACACGTGAGTGAAGTAGCCCTTGGAGCATCAGCTATGGGCGGGTTATTCTATATATGCGTATTCACCATCGCATTCGGATTCAGTACCGGTTCGCAGATAGTCATCGCACGACGCAATGGCGAAGGACGCTATTCGGATGTCGGTCCCGTCATGATTCAAGGAATCATGTTCCTGTTCGTCATGGCCCTGCTGCTATTCGGATTCACCAAAGCATTCGGCGGAAACATCATGCGTTTGCTGGTTTCTTCAGAATCCATCTACGAAGGAACGATGGAATTTCTGGATTGGCGTATTTACGGATTCTTTTTCTCGTTCATCAATGTCATGTTCCGGGCATTGTATATCGGCATTACACGTACTAAAGTACTAACTGTCAACGCCATCGTCATGGCATTAACCAATGTCGTACTGGATTACGCATTAATTTTCGGAAAGTTCGGTTTGCCGGAAATGGGTATCAAGGGAGCAGCTATCGCCTCCGTACTGGCGGAAGCTTCCTCCATTCTCTTTTTCGTCATTTACACATACCTCACCGTCGATTTGAAGAAATACGGTCTGAACCGCCTGCGCACATTCGACCCGGCATTACTGATGCGGATACTTAGTATCTCATGTTTCACTATGCTGCAATATTTCCTGTCAATGGCTACCTGGTTCGTATTCTTTGTAGCCGTAGAACGGTTGGGACAACGGGAACTGGCGATTGCCAATATCGTCCGGAGTATCTACGTCGTACTGCTAATCCCGGTCAATGCACTGGCTACAACCACCAACAGCCTTGTCAGCAACGCCATTGGTGCAGGAGGTATCCAACACGTGATGCCGCTCATCAATAAAATTGCCCGGTTCTCCTTTTTCATCATGCTGGGATTAGTAGCAGTATCAGCACTATTTCCGCAGTTCCTACTCTCCATCTACACGAGTGAGGCTGCACTCATTACAGAATCCGTGCCCTCGGTATACGTTATTTGCTTCGCCATGCTTATCGCATCCGTAGCCAACGTGGTGTTCAACGGCATCTCCGGAACAGGAAATACACAAGCAGCCCTGTTGCTGGAAACAATAACAATCATCATCTACGGATCTTACATTGTTTTCATCGGAATGTGGCTGAAAGCACCAATCGAAATCTGCTTTACAATTGAGATTGTGTATTATAGCTTACTGTTGATAACAAGTTATATTTATCTCAAAAAAGCAAAATGGCAGAATAAAAAGATATAAATACAAGAGATTTTTGTACATTTGCAAGCTCAAATAAAGAGCAGACGGAAAAGTCTCTCTTTCGCCCAAGTAAATTGTAATTAGTAATTCGTAATTAAATAACTATGTTCGATAATTTAAGTGAAAGACTAGAACGGTCATTCAAGATTCTGAAAGGTGAAGGCAAAATCACCGAAATCAACGTGGCGGAGACGCTGAAAGACGTACGTAAAGCACTTCTCGACGCCGACGTAAACTACAAGGTTGCAAAGAATTTCACGGATACGGTGAAAGAAAAAGCGCTTGGCCAGAACGTTCTTACGGCTGTGAAGCCAAGCCAGTTGATGGTAAAGATCGTGCATGATGAACTTACACAATTGATGGGTGGAGAGACAGCCGAGATCAACATCGACGCCCGTCCGGCAGTTATACTGATGTCAGGTTTGCAGGGTTCGGGTAAGACCACCTTCTCCGGTAAACTGGCACGGATGCTGAAAACCAAGAAGAACCGTAAGCCATTATTGGTGGCTTGTGACGTTTACCGTCCGGCAGCTATCGAACAGTTGCGTGTATTGGCAGAACAAATTGAAGTACCGATGTACTGCGAACTGGACAGCAAGAATCCGGTAGAAATCGCACAACACGCCATTCAGGAAGCCAAAGCCAAAGGATATGACCTCGTTATCGTCGATACAGCCGGACGTCTGGCAGTAGACGAGCAGATGATGAACGAGATCGCCGCTATCAAAAAAGCAATCAGCCCGGACGAAATTCTGTTCGTGGTAGACTCCATGACCGGTCAGGACGCTGTAAACACAGCTAAAGAATTCAACGAACGTCTGGACTTCAACGGCGTTGTACTGACCAAACTCGATGGTGATACCCGCGGTGGTGCGGCTCTTTCTATCCGTTCGGTAGTAAACAAACCTATTAAATTCGTAGGTACAGGTGAAAAGCTGGAAGCAATCGACCAGTTCCACCCTGCCCGTATGGCCGACCGTATTCTCGGTATGGGTGACATCGTTTCATTGGTAGAACGCGCACAAGAACAATACGATGAAGAAGAGGCTAAACGTTTACAGAAGAAAATTGCCAAAAACCAGTTCGACTTCAATGACTTCCTTAGCCAGATTGCACAAATCAAGAAAATGGGTAATCTGAAAGACCTTGCTTCCATGATTCCGGGAGTAGGAAAGGCAATCAAAGATATTGATATTGACGATAATGCTTTCAAAAGCATTGAAGCTATCATTTATTCCATGACTCCGGCAGAACGTTCTAACCCGGAAATACTGAACGGATCACGTCGTACACGTATTGCCAAAGGTAGCGGAACGACTATTCAGGAAGTAAACCGCCTACTGAAACAGTTTGACCAGACTCGCAAAATGATGAAGATGGTAACTAGCAGCAAGATGGGTAAGATGATGCCTAAAATGAAAAAGTAGTCACGCAATAGATTTAAATCTGATTATAATAAAAAGAGGGAGTTGAAACTCCCTCTTTTTTTACCCGGAAACCTGTAAAAGAAATGGTTTGTCTCACCGACAAACTAATAATATACAGCTCATCTCTTGACAAAAATTCCAATCCCTTTGGAGAGTTCAGTTATTTATTTTACTTTTGCCCATCACCAATAAATACTCTGAAAATATGATTCTGATAGACGGAAAAGCCATTTCCGAACAAGTAAAACAAGAGATTGCAGCCGAAGTAGCCGAAATAGTGGCTCATGGCGGAAAACGTCCGCATCTGGCCGCTATCCTCGTAGGACACGATGGTGGTAGCGAAACCTATGTAGCTGCCAAAGTAAAAGCCTGTGAAGTATGTGGATTCAAGTCTTCTCTCATCCGTTATGAAAGTGACGTGACTGAAGAAGAACTGCTTGCCAAAGTACACGAACTAAACGACAACGACGATGTAGACGGCTTTATCGTACAACTTCCCTTACCTAAACATATCTCTGAACAGAAAGTAATTGAAACGATTGATTACCGTAAAGACGTAGACGGCTTCCACCCGATCAACGTAGGCCGTATGTCCATCGGTCTTCCGTGTTACGTATCCGCTACTCCCAACGGTATCCTCGAATTGTTGAAACGTTACAATATAGAAACTTCCGGAAAAAAATGCGTCGTACTCGGACGCAGCAATATTGTCGGCAAACCGATGGCTGCCCTGATGATGCAGAAAGCCTATCCGGGTGATGCCACAGTAACCGTATGCCACAGCCGTAGCAGAGACCTGGTAAAAGAATGTCAGGAAGCTGATATTATTATCGCTGCTTTGGGACAACCTAACTTTGTAAAAGCCGAAATGGTGAAAGAAGGCGCGGTAGTTATTGACGTAGGTACTACCCGTGTGCCGGATGCAACCAAGAAATCTGGCTTTAAACTGACCGGTGACGTGAAGTTTGACGAAGTTGCCCCGAAATGCTCATTCATCACTCCCGTACCGGGCGGTGTTGGACCAATGACGATTGTATCGTTAATGAAAAATACACTCTTAGCTGGTAAGAAAGCTATTTATCAATGAGACATAGCTTGTTTCTAATGATTTTACTTCTCTCTTTGTCTTGTACCTCCCGGTCGCAGGCAAAGAGAGATTCCATTATCAATACACCGTCGGACAGCCTTTCCATAGCTGACAGTATCTCCCCCACTGATACCCTACGACTCCTTTTCGTAGGTGATCTTATGCAACATCAAGGACAAATCAATGCCGCACGAACATCAACCGGCTATGATTATTCGACCTGCTTTACGTATGTCAAAAAAGAAATAAGGAAAGCCCATCTTGCTATCGCCAATCTGGAAGTCACGTTAGGAGGCAAACCCTACAAAGGTTACCCCGCTTTCAGCGCACCGGACGAATTTCTGGCCGCAATTCACAACGCAGGTTTCAATGTTTTAGTGACCGCCAACAATCATAGTCTCGACCGTGGCAAATCCGGACTGGAGCGTACCATTCAACTAATCGACTCCTTGAAGATTCCACACGCAGGTACATACATCAACACTGAAGAACGTGAAAAAAAATATCCTCTTTTATTAGAAAAGAACGGATTCCGCATCGCCCTACTCAACTATACGTATGGAACAAACGGCATCTCCGTCACTCCTCCTAATATTGTGAACTACATTGATACAGCAATTATCGCAAAAGATATTGAAAAGAGCAAAGCGATGAAACCGGATGCAATCATAGCTTGTATGCATTGGGGAATTGAATATCAGCCGCTCCCGGACAAAGGGCAGAAATTTCTCGCTGATTGGCTAATTCGAAAAGGAGTAAATCATGTCATCGGCTCCCATCCTCACGTAGTTCAACCCATCGAAGTTCGCACAGACAGCCTGATGAATGACAAACATCTCGTAGTCTATTCGCTGGGAAATTATATTTCCAATATGTCCGCCCGCCGTACCGACGGTGGATTAATGGTGAGAATGGAATTAGTAAAAGATAGTACAGTCCGTCTCAATAATTGCGAGTATAGTTTAGTATGGATAGCTCGCCCCATTCAATCAGGGAAAAAAAATTATCAATTACTTCCCGTCAACCTCCCGATTGATTCAATTCCTTTACAAGCACGTAACTCTCTGAAAATCTTCACAAATGACGCGCGAACCCTTTTCAGCAAGCACAATCGGGGAATAAAAGAATATACTTTTTACAAAAAAAAATAGCAGAATCTTTTGGAGATTAGAAGATAATATCTATCTTTGCACCGCGTTAGAGAAACGCAAACATGGTGGATGTAGTTCAGTTGGTTAGAGCGTCAGATTGTGGTTCTGAATGTCGCCGGTTCGAGTCCGGTCTTCCACCCAACAAAAACCCTTGTAAGTTAAGTACTTATGAGGGTTTTCTTTTTGTTGGTAGTGGTTATTTGGAGACTGAAATCAGGCTAAATTCTACCTAATATTCCTTGTTGTTGACCTATTGTTGACCCCAAATTAATAGATTAAAATGCTAACAATCAAGGCAGAAGTCCAACGGGACAAACAAAGAAGTGACGGAACTTACAACGTCAAAGTGAGATTTACCCAAGACAGAAAGGTTAAAAGACTATCAAGCAGCCTGTTTGTAACCTCTAAAGATTTAACCAAGTCCTTCAATTTCAAAGAAGGAACTACTGTAAAGAAAGAGGTAGATAAGCTAATCAATACCTACCAAGAAAAATGTGCCAAACTCCAGTTAGAGGTAAATCACTACACCTTAGATGATATTTTAGCCTTCCTCAAATCAGACCGAGAACAAACACAGCCAATAGACTTCATTCTGTTTTGTAAGGAATGGCTAGAAACGACAGACATCAAAGGAAAGAAGAATTATCAGTCTGCCCTCAATTCTTTCATAAGCTATTTAGGCAAGGGGCATTTAAAGACGGATGAAGTGACCTCTCAACTTCTAAATGGCTTCAAAGCTCACCTCAATCTCAAAAGAGAAAAACAGGTGCTTCAATTACAGAAGCAGGGTAAACGAATACCTTCCAATAGGATAGTTTCACTCTATTTGGGAAGCATAAGACATCTCTTCAATGAAGCCAAAAAGAAATACAACGATTATGATAAGAACATCATTCTGATACCTCACTCTCCATTCGAACACATTGAAGTCCCCAAACAGGAAGCTACACGCAAACGAGCATTAACTGCAGAAGTAATTAATCAAATATTAATGTTACCCTATATCTGCAATGCCAATGGTAAGGAAAGAAACTGCCCATTCAATCTAGCTAAAGACTGTTTCATTCTTTCCTTCTGTTTAATGGGAATGAACTCTGTTGATTTACATAGTTGTGATGAAATTGAAGAAAACGTAATCACTTATTATAGAAGTAAAACCACAGGAAGAAGGCTTGATAAAGCAAAGATGAAAGTTAGCATTCTCCCTATCCTATCTTCTCTCATAAAAAAGTACAAAGATTACACAGATAAAAAAGTATTCAGATTCTATCAAATGTACAATACAGCCAACAACTTTAACAGGGCCATTAATGCAGGTTTGAAAGAAATAGGCAAATTGTTAAAAGTAGATGACCTAGAATTCTATGCAGCCCGCCACTCTTGGGCCACCATTGCTCTCAATAAAGTTGGCATTGATAAGTACACAGTACACTCGGCATTAAATCATGTTGATGAGGCAATGAAAGTAACTGATATCTATATTGAAAGAGACTTTATTAATGAAAACCAAGCCAATGCTAAGGTTATAAAATATGTATTTGGAAGGACGTAATTATCGTTCTGTAATTGGTAATGCTGTTCTATTGTATATGTATAATGGGACAGCATTATATATTTTATGTAACAAGCCATACATTCTTTTTCTTTTCTCACGGTAGTAATTAATTTACTTTTTTCCACCTTACATTACCGTAAAGTTAGTATTTTGATAATAATGCTATAATAATAGCATTCCCCTCCTCTCTTCTCAATAATATCTGTTTCGCCGTTCAAATCCCCCGAAAACTTGATATATGTATGAAAACAAAAAATATAATATTGTCAGATAAGAACGATAGCTCTATATCAGACCGTCAGGTAAGGGATTGTCCTGATGTCAGCAAAAAAACAGTTCCACAGAAAATACCCAGAAGATATCGGGAAGATATCAAGAGGTTACAGGAGAGATACGATCTACATGAAGGCTTGGTCATTAATGTGTCCCTAAAAGAGTTCAGGGGCATATGTGAAAGGGATTATCCAAAGATCGAAGCATACCTGGGATTAAGGAAGTACCTGCTACGTACTTTCGGAGTAACCCTGAATATTCACTCACAAAAGACTAAGGGTGGTTCGGATAAAACGATAGATGAACCATAAATTTTGTATAACCGGAGTTAGCTGGAGGCAGGGAGTAAAGCAACGTAGTATAGTGATATACATAACTCCCCGGAGGGAGACAAAGTGTTATAAAAAAGTGTGCAAATCGTGTACATTTTATAATAGAAGTACATTT
>OJPU01000366.1_pt1 | contig 20910 bp, 9 predicted proteins | sample 1598561 | NCBI WGS metagenome assembly OJPU01 (sample SAMN03922500, study PRJEB24848) | human gut metagenome | isolation source: stool sample | host: Homo sapiens | place: Germany | collected 2011-11 | reverse complement strand
GCATCTGCCGCACCTCGCTCGCCGTATCGGCACTTAGAATTATGCGGTATTGCCTTTATTTTTTATTAGCGGCTGCTCATCCGTTCAGTTTGGCGTACTCTTCGTCGGTAACGGGCTCGCACCATTCGTTGCTGCAATCTTCGCCGGGAACTTCCACAGCAATGTGGCTGAACCAGCTGTCGGCCTTGGCACCGTGCCAGTGCTTGACGTTGGCCGGGATGGTGATCACGGTGCCGGGGGTCAGGCTGACGGCAGGTTTGCCCTCTTCCTGGTACCAGCCTTCGCCTGCGGTGCAAACCAGCAGCTGGCCGCCGCCCTTGGCCGCGTGGTGGATATGCCAGTTGTTGCGGCAGCCGGGCTCAAAGGTAACGTTGGCCAAAAACAGGCCGGTTTTAGGGTCGGTCAGCGGGTTCAGGAACGACTGGCCAATGAAAAACTTGGCATAAGCGGTGTTTGCGGCACCGGTTCCAAAAAACATTCTGCTGCTCAAATTCATGTTTATCCATGCACTTCATACTTGTTGCCTCCTGTTTTTCTGTGTCCCTGCCCTGTTGTGCTTGACGCTGCGGCGCTGGGATACTATGTGACCGCTATATTTTTTCAAAACCCCTTATCGAAAAAAACTGCCCGCACAACGGCTTATCATACCGTGTACGGGCAGTTGATTTATCATTATCTACTTTTCTCTCAGGTCTGGGTCGATAAACGCAACCCCACCTGGTACCCCAGCAGGGTGCGGGTTTCCACCGGCTGATGGCGGATGAGGGAAAGCAGCTGCTGTGCGGTACGGCGGCCCAGCTGTTCGGCATCAAAAGAAACCGCCGTGATCTGTGGCGTACACCCCTGCAGCGCTTCGTCGTCATACAGGGAGGCAAGACGGATATCCTGCGGCACGCGCAGGTTCAGCTGTCTCAGGGTGTTCAAAGCCAGCTGGGCAACCTGGTCATCCATGCACAGGATGCAGTCCGCCCCACGCTGTACCGCGAGCTCCACAGCGCTGGTGCGTAGATCATCACTTTCCAGCTCCAAAAACAGCAGGCTCTCATCAATCTTGCAGCAGGCGCGGTCATGCGCCTGCTTATAGCCTTCCAGGCGGGACTGGTTGACGGTGTACAGCATGGATCCGCCCAGCAAAGCAATGCGGTGCAGGCCCTTCATCAGCAGCAGGCTGACCAGCTCGCGGCAGCCGCCCACCTGATCATGGTCCACCGAGATGACATCCTGGTCAGCCGGGCGGCCAATGGCAACGAAGGGGATGCCGCTTTTTTGCAGCATGGGGATCAGCGGATCACGCTCCAGCGTGCGGGCCAGAATCACGCCATCAATCTTGCGGTTGACCAGTAGACGCTGCATCGGGCTTGTTTCCTGCTCGCCCACCATCGTCATCAGCACATCATAATCATTGCGGGTGGCAATATCGTACACGGCGCTGACGGTTTTGCGCAAAAATGGTGCGGCAAGGTTGCCGAACTGGCGCGAGAACACCAGTGAGATATTATAAGACTGCTGGGTTACCAACCCGCGTGCCAGCATATTGGGCACATAGTTTTTCTCTTTGGCGTACTGGACCACGCGGGCGCGGGTCGCTTCACTGACACGGCCATTGCCCGAAAGGGCACGGGATACCGTGGTCTTGGACACGCCAAGGTCTTCAGCCATCTGGCTGATGTCAATTTTTTTTCTCCTTCTGTCTGTTTACGGCGCGGCATGGGTTTACTCCTGTTAACGTTTGCTTCTATAAGATCTTCTTTCTGTCCTTGCCGGTTTTCTGCCCCACGGGCAGTTCCCAGGGTACCGTTCCAAAAACCAGTCCCCCACCCCGGCTATTCCCTACTTGGTCAATGGACTTAACATATTATACCACATTTTTCTGGATCATGGTAGCCCCCTGTGCAAAGAAAGCAAAGAACACGCTACCCCAGTACGGGGTCATTATATCATTCCTGGCTCTGCTTTTCAACCGATTTCTGGCTCTGTTTCCGTTTTCCAGTGTGTTTTATAACCTGGTAAAGTTTTCTCATTTTGTCCGTATCCTGCTCAGTCATCGTACCTGCGCCAAATTGGGCGGCTTGGGCCAATGCCAGCAGAGCCTCGGCATCCTGGGGTTCAAGGGTGGGGACACAACTTTGCAAAAATGCGGCAAACTCCGGCGCATCGGATGGTGTATCCGGCGGCAGGCCGCGACGCACCAAAAGGCGGTAGATGCTGCCAAACACGGCCAGCACCCGCGCGTTGCAGCTGCCCCGGCCATACCCCATGGCATGGCGGCGGGCCAGCACCAGCAGCACCGCAGCAGCCAACAGGCAACCCCCCAGCAACGCCGCCAAAACCAGCCTGCTGCGGGGCACGATGGTGGCTGCGGGTTCGTTTGCGCTGCTCTCCCCTGCTGCGGGGGCGGTGTCTTGGCCTTGAGTTTCGGGCAGCGGGTCGGTGCGCAGGTCGGCCTGTTGGGCACTGACCAGCACGCCGGGGGTCATCTCCATGGGGGTCCAGCCCTGGCCGGAAATGTACACCTCCGCCCAGGCGTGGGCGTTATCGTCCTGCAAAATGGCGTGCCAACTGCCGTCCTCCTGTTGGGTAAACAGGCTTTGCGGCGCAGCATAGCCCACCACATAGCGCGCAGGCAGCCCGAACATGCGGAACATAACCACCGCCGCCGAAGCAAACTGCACACTGTACCCCTGTTTGGATTCCGTTAAAAAGTAACGGATGGGGTCGGCCCCCTCCGGCGGCTGGGGAGCGCTGGCGTTATACTGGTAGTTGGTGTTTAGATAGGCGCGGATGTAATCGCCAATGTCCGCAGCTTCGGTCAGCTTCTGGTCCTTTTTGGCTTCATCGCACAGGGTTTGCAGCTCGTCATAGCCATCCGGCACGGCGGTGTAGCGGCTGGCGGCGTAAGCGGCATAGGATGCTTCCATCCGGTCCAGCACGCTGGGGTCGGCATCGGCGCGGGCTTCCAGCTGGGTTTGGGCGGTATCTCGCGGGTAATACAGGAACACATCGTCCTGCGCGGTCTGGCCCGCGGCGGCGCCATCGCCCTGGATGGTGTAATACTCACCCCAGTAGGCGTTGTACGGTGCATAGGTGTACTGGGTATCGGCGTGGATGCGCTCCACCGTCAGCGTCTGGGGCTGGGCGGTGCCGTCATAGGCGGTGCGCAAAAACGGCAGGCTGGCAATGGTCAGCCGGGCATTATCCTCGGTTTTCCAGTTCATAGCGGCGCTGTCAAAGGCATCGGCATCAGGGGCCTGCCAGGTGGTGCCGTCATAACTGCCGCCGATAAATCCCCGCAGGTATACGGTTTCTTCGGGTTTGTCGCTGGCGGTCAGGGCCAGATCCGTCACTCCGCTGACCTGGATACCCCCGCCCTGGCTCAAGGCGCCATCCGCCACACCACCGGCGGCGGCTTCTACCTGAATGTTCAGCCTGCCGCCGCTGACCCGCGGCAGCCAGGTAATGGCGGTGCTCAGCGCGGCGGATTCCACCCGCTGGGCCGCGGGCTGCAGCCAGCCAAGGGGAACCCCCAGCGCCGGGCGCAGCAGCCACCAACAAGGCAGCGCCAGCGCAAGGCAAAACCCGCCCGCCGCCAGCGCGGCAGACTTTTGGATGTTATAATGGCGGCAAAGGTTCTGGCGGTAGTTTTCGGTATCGCGCCTGCCCCACAAGGCCCGCCGCTGCACCGAGCAGGAAGCCGCCCACGCCCCCATCCAACCGACCAAAAGCAGCAGGCAGGCGGGCACAGCAGGCGCGGCCCCGGCCAGCGCCAGCAGCACAACAACGGGCAGCAGCATTAGATCCAGCAGCAGGGCATCCGCACGGCGCAGGGCCGCAGCGGCCAGCGCCCCGGTAACGGGCAAGGCGGCCAGCAGCAAAAACAGCCCCAGCTGCGCCGCACTGCCGCCCTGGGCCACCGGCAGCGCGCTGCCAAGGCGGGCGTTCAGGTTTTGGGCAATGTTCCCGGCGCACTGCTGCGCCCCGGCCAAAAAGTTCCGCTGGCAGATGAACAACACCACAAGATACACAATCACCCCCGCCAGCAGCCCCCAGCGGCGCAGGGCTTGCGGTGCACGCAGGAACAGCGCCCACCCGGCGCAGAAAGCGGCTGCCGCGGGCCACACCCACAACGGCACCGCAATGCCGAACCCGGTGGAAAGCACCAGCAGCAAACCAAAGGTGAGCGCCAGCAGCAGCGCGGCATCTGCCGCCAGCCACAACGCGGGGTGCGCTGCGGGGCGCTGGGTGCTCAACAGCACACGGTCCACAAACTTCAGCCCACTGCCGGGGTCGGCAGCGCCGCGCCGGCTCAGGGCAGTACGTCCTTTTTTGCGCTTGGGCGGGTTTTTGCGGTGCTTCGCCGCCTGTTGGGGAAAATCCCCCCATTCCTCCGCTCCGTCCAGGTCCCCACCGGGGGTCAGGGCAGCGCGCAGGGCGGTCAGCGGTTCGCGCACCATCAGGCGGTCCAGCTTGGCGCTCAGCTTCCAGTGTACCTGCTTGATGGTATCCCCGTCCCGGTACTCCCGCAGCTCATAGCTGCCGCCCAGGGCGGCGCGGGTGTCGGCTTCATCGCCGTCCTCATCGGGGGCGGTTTCCGCTTTGGCTTTGCCAGCCGCGGCAGCGGGCAGCACACAGATGCTCTGGCTTTGCACGGCAGCCGGGCATGCCGCGGTGAACACCCCCAGGTGATCCCGCAGGGTGATGCCCCGCACCGCAATGCTCCACACGCCGCTTTTTCCTGCGTTTAGGGTAATGCGCTGTTCGGCGCTCTCCTTGCCGCCCAGCATGGCGGCGCAGCGCAGGGTGATCTGCCCCCCGCCCCATTCATCGGCGGCGTTCAGCAGCACCACAAGCGCAGGGATGGGCAACCGGCTGCGGTTGCACAGCCGAACCGTCAGGGTAAAATCTTCGCCCTGTATCACGGGTTTGTCCGGCACCAGCAGCTCTGCCGTTACCTGCCTGCGCAGATAGGCGGCATCCAGCCGCAGCAGCACCAGAAGCACCAGCGCAAACGCTAACAGGAACACCGCCAGCGGTGCCTGGGTGATGAGCGCCGCGGCCAGCAGCACCAAAAGCACCAGCGCCCGGCCCAGCTTACCTGCCATGGCGGTCAGCCTTTTCGGGGCGGGGGCGCGGCACGGTACGCAGCAGGTCCTGCATTACGCTGTCCACCGTTTCGCCGCCTGCGCGGGCCTGGTCGTTCAGCACCAGGCGGTGGCGGGCAACCGCATCAAACACGGCGGTCACATCCTGCGGGGCAACAAAATCCCGCCCCGCCAGGTACGCCGCCGCGCGCGTCATGCTGGTCAGCGCCAGGGTGGCACGGGGGCTTAACCCCACGGCCAGGCGCGGGTCCTTACGGCTGGCCTGGGCCAGCGCCACAATGTAGCGGTACATCAGCTCATGCACAAATACCGTGCTGACCTCCTGCTGCATGGCAAGCAGATCCGCCTGACCGGCAACGGGGCGCACACGGTCCAGCAGGCGGCCTTTGCTCTGCCCGGCCAAAATTGCCAGCTCCGCTTCCTCATCGGGGTAGCCCATTACGGCGCAGACCATGAAACGGTCCAGCTGAGACTGCGGCAGCATCTGCGTGCCGGCGGCGCCGATGGGGTTCTGGGTTGCAATTACGGTAAAGGGTGCGGGCACCGGGCGGGTAACGCCGTCCACCGTCACCGTGCCTTCTTCCATCACTTCCAACAAAGCCGACTGCGTGCGGGAGGAGGTACGGTTGATCTCATCGCCCAAAAACAGGTTGCACATCACCGCACCGGCGTGGTACACAAACTTGCCGGTCTCTTTCTGGTAAACGGAAAATCCCACCAAATCGGACGGCAGAACATCCGGCGTAAACTGCACGCGGCTTTCTTTCAGGTCCAGCGCGCGGGCAAAGGCCAGCGCCAGCGTGGTTTTGCCCACGCCGGGAATATCCTCAATCAGCACATGGCCGCCCGCCAGCATGGCCATCCAGATGGTGTTTACCGTTTGCTGTTTGCCCTGCACGGCCTTGTTTACTTCGGCCGTAACGGCGGCGGCCTGCTGTGTGTACTGCATGGTTAATCCTCCCGGTGTTTTTTCCATATCACCATAATGCCAACGGCGGCGGCAATAACCACCAGCCCGGCCCACAGTGCGTTGTTTTCCAGCCAGATCATGGTATTGGAGATCGCGCTCCCCTCGGATTCCGCGCTGCCCTCCCCCGGCAATGGGGTCAGGGCCTGGGGGGCCACTTCGGCAATGGAGCTGCCGCCGGCATCCTCCACGGTCACCTGGCGCGGCGTTTCGTCCCAGGTAGCGGCGCTTTCCTGCAAATCCTCCTCTTTGGTGGTGTCCGCAGCGGCGGTGTCGTGCTCCGCAATTACCAGGTAGCGCTGGCTGTTGCGGGTGTAGGGGTGGCAGGTGGAAAGGGTCAGCAGGTCCCGCCCCGGCTGGATCAGCACGGCGTTGATATCGCTGGGGTCAATAATTTTCAGCTCGCTCACGCGGTAAATCAGCGTTTCCCACGGGGTGGTCAGCTGGATCTTGTCCCCCACCTGGATCTGCTGCACGTTGCGCAGCATTTCCGCGCCATAATAGCCGCGGTGGGCGGCAATCACGGTGTTGGTGTTTTCGCCGCCCAGCGGCATCGAGGTCTGGCCCAACAGCGCCGCGCCTTTGGCCAGGTTTTCGCGGCTGGCGCCCAGGTAAACGGGCAGCTCCAGGTTCAGGCGCGGGATCCACAGCACAGCCAGCACATCATCGTCATAGCCATAGGCAGCAAGGTCCAGCGGGGCTTCCTCGTAGGCGAACGGGTCGGTCAGGCCGCTTTGGCCCCCGGCGTAAATTTCCGCGTTATAGTCCTGCATCGCGGCGTACAGTTCAGGGTAGGCGCGTTCCGGCTCCGGGGGTTCGGCTGTGGTTTCCTCCGCCGCGGGGGCGGTGGGCTGGGCTTCGGCGCGGGCCGCAAACTGCGCAGCGGTTTTGGCATTGCGGGTGCTGGTCCACCACTGGGCGGCGGTGGGCTGTATCAACAGCGCCAGCCCCAGCAAAATGGCCAGCCAGGCCAGAATTTTAGCAATCAGCCGTCCCATTTAGTCATCCTCCTCGCGCTTTTTGCAGCGGTGCAGCAGCAAAAGCAGCAGCAGCGCTTCGCCGCCGATCACAATGCTGCCCGTTACCGCGATCCACGGCCAGGCATCCACCACGCGCTTGACCACCGTTCCGGTGCGCAGCGCCTGATACTGCACGGCCTGCGGGGTGTTGGCTTCTTCCTCTCCATTATAAGGGATGCGGGTGCCGCGCACAAGCATGCGGTGGGTGTTGATGGCATACGGCGTACAGGTAACAAGGGTGCAGTAATCCTGCCCCGCGGTGATGTCCAGATCCTCGGTGTGCTCCGGTTCCACCACTTTGATTTGATCCACCTGGTACGCCAGCGTTTCATCCAGAATATGCAGGTAGAAACAGTCGCCCTCTTCCAGCTTGTCCAGGTCGGTGAACAGCACGGCTTCGGGCAGGCCGCGGTGGCCGGTCAGCACGCTGTGGGTGCTTTCGCCGCCAAGGGGGTAGCTGGAGCCTTCCAGATGGCCAACGCCCTTTTGCAGCACATCATCGCTGGTGCCTTCGTAAATGGGCAGGTTGACGTCAATTTTCGGGATGGTGATATACCCCAGGCTTTCGCCCACATCCACAAGGTCCACATAGCTGGTGCCGGTATCCTCCGCTTCGCCTGCGGCATCGCGCTCCACGGCGCTGTCCAGCTGCTGGTTATAGCGGCGGGCGGCCTCCTTGGCGGCGTCCAGTTTTTCGGTATCCATGCTTTTTACGGTATCATCGTAATTTTGGATCGCTTCGCTGGCGTGGCGCTGCGCCACCGCGTTGCTGATAACCGGGTACGATGCCACCCCAATGCCGGACAGGATCATCAAGGCCGCAAAGCCGACTTTTAGTTTTGTTGTGGTATCCATAGCGTCACCGCGAACCTTTCCGTGAGAGGGTTGAAGTTGGGAACTGATGCAATTAGAAATTAGAAATTAGGAATTGGAAGTAGGCAAAAGAATAAATAATAAAGAATAATGAATCATTGTGGTGGACCGCGCCGCATTGCGCCGCTCAGGAGATATTGGGTTGGGGGTGGTTTTTAGGGTAGTGAATAACAATAAAATAATCTGTAGGGCCTTACGGCGTTGCACACCACAAAATTGTAATAAACCTCGCCCTGCATGTAGGGGGCGGCGTCCCCGACGCCCCGTTTGACGGGCCTAATAATTGCCGCCCATCCACCCCGCGCCGCAAACGTTGCAAATCATTTGTAGGGGCCGATGCTCGCCATCGGCCCGTTTGACGGGCCTTGCCCTATTTATTTTTAGGTTCTGCACGGGGAACCACCCCTCAGGCCGCTCCGCGTCCAGCGCAAACAGCGCCCCGTCCCCTCTGTCGCTCCGCGACATCTCCCCGCCCCGCGGGGAGTCACCCCTCAAGGGGCGCCAATATCTCACCTTATGTTTGCGGTGGCTCCCCTTTGAGGGGAGCTGTCTGCAACGCAGACTGAGGGGTGGTTCCTTGCCACAAACCTAACGGCCGTGGGGTGGTTCCTCGCCGCAAACCTAACGCCCATGGGGTGGTTCCCCACGCAGGGCCTAAAAATCAACCGAACAACGGCCATGTACACCCAAAAAAATTTATTCCCCAATAACCCACCATAGGGGGAGGGCCAAATCCGGCCCTCCCCCTGTGTATGATGGATTATCCCTCTATACCCTATTGGTGAATTGTAACATTGTTTTGCCTTGCGGCGGGCGCATCAGGCGCGGTTCTTCTTTTTCAGGCTCAGCAGCACGCCAACACCGGCCACAACCAGCAGCACACCAATGCCGCTGAACAGCAGGGTGCCGAAACCACCGGTGGTGGGCAGGTCGAAGCCCTTGCGGTTGATGATGGTAATTGGTGCATACGTATAATCGTCCTGGCCATTCTTGAAAGTAGTGGTCTTTACGTCACGCTTAATCAATTTGCCATCGCTAGAAAATTTATCGTTAACTGTCCAACTAGTAGCATAATCCACAGTCAAATTGGCATCAACAGGGCCGGAAAGCAAGTTATAGCCCTTATTTGTCATGGTTTCTACCAATTTGTACTCGCCATCGGGCAAACCATTGACAGTTGCGCAACCAGCATTTACACCCTCACCCGCGGTCGTAAGTGTGGTTACCTTAAACCACTTCGGCTCATTCTCAGCTTCTGTTGCATTCAACCCCAGTGCCTTGGCCTCTGTCGCAGTCAGGAACTTGCATTCCTTTATACCAAAGATAACAGTATCGGTCGTACCCTCTTTCAGTTTGTCAGTCTTTGCATCGTACTTCTTATAAAGGTCAAACGTTACACCATTCAGCAGTTTTTCAGTATTTCCATCCTGACCCTTTTTCAGGATACCAGTTTTGAAGGTATAAACAACAGCCTTATCATGGATTTCGTAGGGAGTATCATCCTCGCCATGCTTAATATCCGTCTTACGGGAGTAATCAAGGTGAGCTTCGTTCACATTGCCATCAGTGGTAGTGTCTGCGCCCGGCTGTAAAGTTGCAGTGTAAGTAATCGTGATGGTCTTACCGGCAGCTGCATTCAGGTTATCCTGGCTCGTTCCTGCTTTAAAATCAATCGTAATTTCAGAATTATTGCTATCAGAGGTATCTGTCAACGTGTAATCAGTATTCGCAGCAAAGGTTACATCTTGACCGTCTGCATTTTTACCGCTAATGGTAACACTGTTAATGTTATGCTTAAGCTGATTCTTGTTCATTGTATCAACAACTTTAAAGGTTTTCAGCTTTGCTACATTTTCAGGAACATAGATGGTCAGAGTATATTCAACGGTATCATCAACAGCATAGTCGGTATCGTTGCCTTCGTCAGTGCCTTTGCCATCATTACGCTTAGTTACGTCTTTCTCCAAATCCGGCTTATGGTTATAAACCGTCATGGTATTGTCATTGTTAATTACAAAATCGCTGTTCGGGGTAGCTCCATCCGGCGTTACAAGCTTACCTTGATCATTAATTTCAAACTCATATGCCACATTGTTGTTGATAATATAGCCGCTTTCCTTGTTTTCTGCATAGCCAATTTCCACAAAACGGTATTTACCCTTGAGCAAATTCTGAACGGTGATTTCGCCACTGCCATTTGTTGTAAACTCGCATTTGCCATTTACAGTATAATCATCGTATTTATCCTTGCTCGTTGAATTTTCGTTGTAGCGCTGCAACTTAAAGATAACATTCGGCAAATTTTCGATTTCATTTTCTTTACCGTCTGTCTTACCTTTCTTTACCAGCGTAATGTCACCTTTCGCGGAGCTGTTCTTCGGGTAAACAACAACATCATAGAGCCATTCCTTAAGCTGGTCTCCCGTTGCTTGCTCACCAACCTGAACTCTCGTCATAGGAATAGAAACAAGGAACGGATCCACGGGCTTTACAACGGAATCCGGCGTCGTTGTTTCGATAACCAGGTACATGCCAACGTTCAGGTCTTCAAACTTAACAAAACCATTAGCATCCGTTTTTCTTTCCGTTTTGCCGTCTTTACCTTTAACAGCTTTGTCAGCGATACCTTCTTTCAGATTTGCTGCGGTTTTATCGCCAGGAGTCTTAAAAAAGCTATCCGCTGTAACAGCATTATCATCACTAGCAGCTTCATAATATGCTACCAGCTCATCTGCCGTTTTAACCTGATAAATAGTAAAACCTGCATCTTTAAGCGGCGTAGCCTCATTCGGCACAGCCTGCTGCTCACCAGTTCCAGCTACAGAACCTGTCAATTCTGTGCTATGGAGATACTTATAAATGGTAATAGAGCCTTTTTTTGTTTTATCAATCGTACTTACGCTGGTTTTGATTTCAGGTGTTTGGGCATTGCCTTCGCCCTCGGCTGCCATTGCTGGCATGGCGCACAGACTGAGGGCCAGGGCGGCGCTCAACAGGCCTGTGAGAAAACGTTTTGCTTTTTTCATTTCAGTACCTCTTCTCTTAAAAAAATCATCATCGGATGGGCGGCGGGGCCGCCCGGCTTAAGGGTTCTGCATCAGCACGGCGTGCAGTGCGGGGCGCTGCAGCGGGGAAACGCTGCCGCGCCGCCCGCACTGTGCCGTGAAGAAAAAAGGAGGAAAAACTGGGCCGCTTGCCCACTTGGCTTAAGGTGCATCTGAAACCAAAGGAAATAACGGATATTTCGCAGCCACAAGCAGGATGTAAGGCAAAGAGCCGCCGGAATCCTTTCCGGACCCCAAGGCTTCTTAACACAAAATCCGGCTGCGCTTATAGAAACAGGCGATATTTTCCGCTTTTCAGTTATACACCCCGGCTTATGGCTGCGCCCTGCCGTAAACGGGCGCGCACGGGCGGGCAGGCCCTGCATCCTGGGGGTTGCTGGGTTTCCGGGGGATGGTTAATGTCGCCGGCCCCCTTTCCTGTTGTAGCGGAATGTGAATATCAACAGCCCTGCCACCGCCAGCGGCATGCCGATCAGCAGCCACAGGCTTGGCGCGTCTGCACCCGTGTGGGGCAGCTCAGGCGTTTTACGGTTCAGAACGGTAAAGGTAACTGTGTAGCCGCTGGCTGCATCGCCCGTTGCTTTTTGGGCGGGACCATCGTCTATCTTGTACTTGCCGTCTTGGGTAAATTCGATATCAATCGACTTGGACAACAGGTTGTACCCCTCATGTGCCTTGGTTTCCGTCAGCCGGTATCTGCCGGGTTCCAGATCCTTGAACGGGTTATTTTTAATCTCGCCGTCCGTTCCGGTTGTACCGGTCAAATAATGTAGGTTGTCGTTGTTGTTGAATGTATAGGAAGTATCTACTTCCCACTGCGTTCCTCCAGTTTTTGCTTGCTTCAGCTTTTCCAGCTTGAACTCAACATCTTTCAAGAATACTTCTTCGCCCGCATTATTGGGTTCCGCGTCCTTCTTGATGATATCCAGTGCAAACTTCGGGTTCTGCAGCGTGTTGGTCAGCACAATCTTGCCGCTGCCGCCGGTGATGGTTCCATCGGGGGTTACTGTGGCTGGCGTTGTAGTTGCGCCGGTTTCGCTGTTCGTTTCGCTGTTTGCTGTGGCTGTATTGTCTGTTGAGCTGCCCGCGCTGTTCGTTTCGCTGTTTGCTGTTGCTTCAGCTTCAGCCGTTACAACATACGTATTGCCGTTAATCGTAATGGTTTCGTTCGGCTTTACCGCGGTAAAGTTGCCAGCCTTATCCACCGTACCTTCCACAATGCGGTAAATATAGTTGTTTTCCGCGTTGTCGCCAACCGGGTACTGATCCAGGTTGTTAAAGATACACTTCCAGCCGTAATCATCGCGGTTAATGGTAACATAGTTTTGCGTGCTGTCAGCCGGGTACCTTACCGGTGTCCAGTTTTTTTCACTTGCCAGGCGGCGCTGGAGCTGGATGTAGATTGTATCCGGCGGGTTCTTTGTACTAAGATCCGTACCATTTGCATCTTTCCAGAGCTTATTGAACTCAATGTTGATCAGTTTGCGCGTGGTGTTGGTAAAGACTGCGGTAACTTCCAGATCGTTCGGATCGTTCGGATTTTTGCTCGCCACAATCTCGCCTTCCACCATGGTGTTGTCGATCACATGGGCGTATTGACCATCCGGAACGGTTACGCTTTGCAGTCTGGAATCATCGGTTTTGACTTCCTCGATGGTATAGCGGGTGCCAACGGGGATGCCGGTGATGGTTCCGGTGTGTTCTGAGTTGTTCTCATCGCTCATGTTGATCTCAACATACTTTATGATGGGCTCTTTTTCCAGACCCTCACCGCCAACATCATTAAAGGTAACTTTGAAGGTGTAGGTGCCTTTAATGGTATCTTTCTCACCGTCTGCGGCCTGCTTTTTGATTTTCAGCCCGCCGGTTTTGACGGTGTTGACGTATTTTACCTTTAGCTTTGTCAGCGTGGAGCTATTTTCGTCCGGGTCCTTATAGGAGCGGAAGACGATGGTGTCGGCGGAGGGTTTGTTTCCGGTATAGCTATTACCCGTTTGATCATCATTCGGTCTTATTTTTTCCGTTCGGCCATCATTGGGGCTGCTTCCCTCCTGCTTGTCCAGCGACTTGTTCGTGTCGGTAACTGTCACGGATTCGCTATCGCCCTTCATCGAAGTAACCTTCTGCCCGTTCTCGTACACCGTCCATGTGGTGTCGTACAGGCTTTGGTTCAGTTCCTCTTTGAGCGAAATGTAGCTGCCGCGGCGGAACTGGTCGCTGAAGGTAACGGTTTCTCCATCTTCCAGAACAAAGCGTCCGTCATCGTCCACCAACTGGGTGTCGTTGTCCTTGGTGGAGGTGTACTGTGCGTTTATGGCGTTTTGCAACTGACCGCTTGTGGCGGAGCCGTAATCCGGGATTTCCTTCTGATCGGTTGTAAAGCCGGTCATCGTTTTTGGCACCGCTTTGGGAATGAAGGTAAAGTTCCTGAAATAGATGTGGCGGCTATAGTTATCGCCCACGCGGATGGTTTTGACCTTGCCGTTAAAACCGTCCTGCGCTTTCATCTTGTTCAGGTCCAGCTTTACGGTGACCCATGCGCCTGTCTTCACTTCGACCGAGCCATACGTTGCGCCGTTAATGCCTGATGTGCCAAGGCTGCCTTTTTGGACGTCTTCATCATCCAGCAGTTCCAGATACAGGTTGTTGAGGGAAAGGTCACCTCCACTATCCCCTGGATCAACGTAAACCTGGAACGTAAGGAAGCGCTCGTCTTTGATATCGATGGGGTTTTTCAGCGTCAGGATGCCATAACGTTTCTCACGCGCTGCACTGACGGGTTCCGTATCCGTATAGCGTGCGTACCAGTGAAGGACCTTTTCGCCTTCAGGCCCGGAACCTTGCTCGGGGTTTGTATCCAACTTGAAAATGTACTCACCTTCGGTTGAATCGGTTGCGGGTTTAATCTCGTCACAATCCGCAAAATTCACCTCTTTGGTACCGCTTGTATCCGAGCCAGCGGCCACTTTTTCTCCATAATGGGTTGCCTGGTTCTGGATGGTGAAGTTGAAGATTTTCTGGTCTTTAAAGCAATTTTTGAAGTCCGGATCAACCTTGCTCAGTTCGACCTCTTTTTGAACCTGCAGCTCGTTATTATCCGGGAAGTTGAACGCCACCGCCATGTTGGATTCCCACATACCGCGTTCCATGTAGTACATGGTAAGGGTGTGCTTGCCGGTGGAAAGATTAGGGATGGAAACACTTGCGTTTTTATAATACGTTTCGGTTGTTCCTAAGTAAGTAATGCTTGTCGCCGTTGTATGGTTGTGCTCATCACAATTTTCAGCGCCATAATTACCTGTCTTGCTGTTCTTGACCCGGCTAACATAGGAAGTTACGGTGTTTTTCTTATTATCGCGCTGGTCAAATTCCAACACACCAGAAACTCTGGCATGAGCACCGCCAATATCCAGGACAAGCTGATCGTCAATGAAAACCCACACATCATCATCACCAGAGAAGTAAAAACGAATTGGAATTTCATTATTGTAGTCGTCCTTAACTGTTCCGGTACTGGTTAGGGTAAACGGGATTTCAAGTTTTGCACCGTAACCGTAATTGTACCTGACTGCGCTCTTACTGGTTGTGGTTTCATTGAACGGGAAAAAGCCGTATGGCGTTGAAACATTATCTGGACTACTTGCACTGTCCACGTTGTGGGACGCCTCGCTCTTATATCCAGCGGTTGTCACTCCTGGGCTATCATTACCAAGGTACAACTGATCGCTATTTGTATCTTTGCGCAGATATAGAGAAGTTTCTTTACTGTCAAACCACCAGTATTTAACGCCCTCGCCTTTTTGCGGGCCATTTGGCGTTTGCGCTGGTTCTATAAAAACTTCTTCTTGGGTAAACGGGAACTCAACATTGTGGTAAACTTCGCCAAGTTTTGCATTTTTGCTGTTTTGGCCGGTCAGGAACTTTTCATTGAAATGCGGTTCTTTCAGGGTCGTTCCATTCATCACGATGTCGCCATCGCTGTCCCTTTTGTCTGCCACAATGCCCTGGAAAGCGTAGGAATTTTTTTTCTCTTTTGTGTCTCCTATATCAAAGTTCGAGTTATTGGCTGCGATAAAGATATTGTAAGAACTCCATCCGTACAAATTCAATGCACTTGCAATATGCTCAAATTTTGGTTCCCAATCATTTGGCTGGAAATGGCCTGTATAAATGGGATATATAATGGACTTTCCGGCATTGTTATCTACATAACTCTGATAGTAGTCGCTGATTGCCTGATCGAACTGGCGGAAGGGTACCCAGTGGCGCTGATTAACCGCATTATCATTATCGTAGTTCTTACGGTTCTTGCCGTTCAGTTCGTAATCTGTATAATAGTCATACAGCGTACTGGTAACATACTTTGTGTTTGGTTTTTCCGTAAAAGGAACGGATTTAATATCTACTACTTTAGTGCCAGTAGTGCCAGTTTTCTTCCACGTTTCGGCATCACGCAGGGTACCTTTTGGAGCCCAGTAGCCGCCACGAGTGGTACCTTTATATACTGCATCGTCATTCGTATCCGCATAGAAGCAATTTTTGTCATCTGTGGGAATCGTCAGCCACTCTGTACTTACTCCATTTCCTTTTGTCGCATTGTCACCGTTAATTGCATCACCGGAAAAGATGATTGAACGATATCCTTGGGGAATGTCAATATAATAAAGATTTTCGTTTGTACCATCTTTTACCAGCGTGCCGCTTTCGGATTCTACGCCGTCTCCTTTTATCCGATAATAAATGGTCTCTTTATTATTATTGGCTTTGGGGATTGAAAAGTCGTCGGTATCTCCATTCAATGCCATCTTGGAAAAAGTAGCATCGTAATAGATGCGGGTGGCACCGGGACGCCCCCATGTTGCATCCTCAATATCATTGTACATGTAGCAATAGCATTGACCTTCGGAATACTGGAAGCGTTTCTGATTTTCTCCTGTTACTTCCTCATTATAAAAATTGTAGTATTTACTTATTTCTGTATTATCATCGCCCGCGGTAAAGCGAACAAAAGAGCAATAATCGTTAGGAATTTTAAAGGTTGCTGTGGAACCAGAAGCAATACTATTTCCAGAATCAATACTATTTAAGGGTATTGGGCCACCGACCGGCTTAAGCTCTCCTTCTTTCGGTTCATAAAACCAGGCTTGGACGTTCGTTAGTGTTTCACTGGTTTTATTTTCAAAGGCCATCGTTTTGCCAGCGAAATGCTTATGGCCAACCTTATAGATTTTCCACAGCTCTGGATGCCAGCCATCTCCGTTCTCTCCGTCATAGTAGTCGCCGCCGATATAATTCGGATTAACTGGATCGAACGATATATCCCGTAGCTGATTATTATCATCTACTTTAACAATGGTTACTGTGTATGTATGTGTTTCTCCTTTATATCCGCGAAATTCAAGTCCACCCAACACTCCATATTTATAGTGGTCTTGATGATTCAGGACCACAGAATAAATTTTTCTTCCGTCATCCGTTTCGCTAACTTCCTTCATAGGAAGTTCATATTTTGGATCATTTTGACTTTTTCCAATAATGGCACGTATTGTCACCCCTGTATAATCGATCCAAATCTTAGGCACTGCAAAATAGAGCGTGTAAGTATCCGGCACTCCCCCCGGCTCACTAACTGCCTGCACGTTATCCACGCTTTTTGCGGCGTACATCTTCTGCGGCTGTTCGGTCGGTTCCGGGGTGGCGGTGGGGGTCACGGTCGGCACAGGGGTGGCCGTTGCGGTGGCTGCCGGTTCCGGGGTCAGGGCGGGTTCTGCCGTGGGCTCCGGCGTTTCGGTCGGGGCGGGCTGCTCCGGCTCGGCGCTTTGTTCCGGTTCCGGGGTGGCGGCATCCGGCACCGGGGTGGCGGCGTTCTGCTCCGGCGGAACGGTATCCTCCCCGGAGGCCGTTCCCTGCTCATCCTCCAGCAGCTCTACTTCGTCAGGTGCGTCGGGCAGAAGATTCACCTCGGCGTATACAGGCAGGGCCATTGCCATAACCAGGCAAGCGGTGACAAGCAGCGCTGTCAGCCGGCGCGCCCAACCTGTTGTGTTTTTCCCTGTTCTATTCAATCTGCTCACTCGCCTTTCGCGCTGGCTTGATGAAAGCACATTGTTCCACAGGGGATCCCTGTGGAACAATAAAAGAAGCCAGCTTCTTTTACTTGCGCAACCGTTGCCATGTTGTTTTCAAAAAAATTACGCATCGAATCTTCTCATTGCGCATTTACTTTTTAGTGTTAAAGTATAGCACCTTTATACCAGAAAGGCAATACAATCCACGTAAATTCCTGTTTTTCAGCACTTTTACTGATTGCGTTTTCCTCCAATTATACAATGTATTCAAAGCCTTTGTATAATTTATTCCTGATTTTCTTTTTGGCAGCGGTCCCTTTTATATACTTTGACCGCGCGTTTATGATCCTCTGCGCACACAGAGCGCAACTTTGCGGCAAAATTCGCCTTTTTTGTTGCATTTTCCTGCTTTTGCGCAATTATTTGTTTCGCATGCGCCTGTTTGCGGCGGGGCCTGGCGGCTGGGTGGGCGCCTTGTGGGAGGGATGGCAGGTTTGCGGCGCACGGTTCCCGTTTTTTTGCGGCGCGATGGGTACACCGCGCCCCTGCAAACGGTTTGCGGTGTTTGCGGCGGCGGGTGTGTGTTTGGTGGATTGCACGCCCGCCAACGGGACGCCGTTCTCCCTTTACAACGGGGTGCGGGTTTGCTGCAGATATGCCATTCGCTTTTTGTCCCCCCTGCCCCGCCCCTGATTCCCGGTTCCCCTTGCCGATTTCTATTTGCGCCAGCTCCTGAGGTGCATCTGAGAGCAACGAAAATAGCGGATCTTTCGCAAGCACAAAATCCGGCTGCGTTTACTGAGGCAACACCGCACAATTCCCGCCTTGCGGCTTAAGCACCGCTCCGGCAGCTGCGGCACTTAGAATTATGCGGTATTGCCCTGAAACAGACGAGCTTTTTGACGTTTCAGATAGATCCCAGCTCCCAGCTTTCAATCTATCCTGTGTAAACTGCAACCCCTCACGCGCCATTCTGTGCGGCACTTACCTTATAATATAAGGGGTGCTGCCCTGTGTAAATTTGCAACTGATCTATTTGAAGCAGCTGTGAGCTGTTGCAATTTTACACAGGGTATTGCCCGCATTCTGTGCCGAACATTCCCGAAACGTGTTGGAAAAACGCACAGGATTGCCTTGTTTCCCTATGCCGCTTACCGTTGGAAAAACGCACAGGTTACCCCCGGAACAGTTGCAATTTACACAGGGTATTCCCGCTCCCCTGCCCCGCCGTGACCCGCGTACCTGTTGGAAAATCACACAGGATAGGCCCGTTCCCCGTGTTGCAATTTACACAGGTTTGGCTGTTTTTGGCTTATTTGCAACTTTACGCAGGTTGCTTTCCGCACAGGAAAATGGTGGTGGAATGCACAGGCTGCAGTTGGTTGAACACACAGGTTTGCGTTGTTAAATTACACAGGCTCTACCTATTACTAATATAGAACTAAACATCTAAGCCATAATAACAATCAGAGGTAAGCCGGGAGATGGGGGAGAACGGGAAAAAATTGGTGTTGCCATTCCATCAGGTTACAGAACCCTGAAGCAACAGGACAGAAAGCACAATAAAACCCTGTGTAACCTGCACCCGGGCTGCAACCCCCACAGGATATATGGCAAACCACAACGCGGGTGTTGCATTTTGCACAGGGTAATGGCGGTGAAACCCTGTGTAAATTTGCAATTCTTGCGCTGGACAACAGGATGTGCTATAATGTTTAGCATGATGTGCGTGACCACCCGGGATACAGCAACCGATATAGGAGGCCCCTGCTTATGGCGGCAAGTAAACAGAAAAAAGATGATCCGTTTGTCGTTACGTTTGAAGAACGCGGGGACCAGACCATCGTTCGCAAATCCAATGACCTTGTACAGATGACGCGCAACAACCTGACGCTGAGCCAGCAGCGCCTGATGCTGCATATTTTTTCGATGATTAAGCCGGAGGATACGGACCTGCCCTCTTATGAGCTGAGCATTTATGATTTTATCAAGATGACCGGCATGGACCCGCACAGCGGGGCGCTGTACAAGCAGGTGCGCAAAAATATTGAGGAGCTGGCCAACGCGCCCATCCAGTGGATCAAGAATAACGGAACTTCCACGGTGGAAACATTCCGCTGGATCGATAAAGTGCGCATTGATGAGGGCCGCGCGCGCATGACCATCACGCTGGATCCGGTGCTGAAACCGCACCTGGTGCAGCTGAAAACCCTGTATACCACCATGGATGTGACCTACACCATGCTGATGCGGTCCACCTATTCCATCCGCATTTACGAGCTGTGCAAGAGCTACCAGAGCCTGTACCTGAAAAAGAAAGCGGCCGGGGAACCGCTGGTATGGAACCTGAGCATGCTGTATGAACAGCTTTCGTATACGGCCAACCGATGGTCGGATTTCCGCCGCCTGGCACTGGAAAAGGCAAAGGCGGAAATTAACGAAAAGACGGATATTATTTTTAATTACGATGTGTACGAAAAAAAAGGGCAGAAGGTTCTTTCGCTGGTGGTAACGATTGACCCGGTGGATGATGCCGCCGCACAGGCCAACCTGGACAGCATCAACAGCACAGTGCGCAAAAAGAGCAAAAAGAAGGGCCGCCCCACCGTGGCGATTGAGGATTCGCTGTTGGATGACCCCAGCGTGATCACCTTTGATTATGTTTCGGCACCGGAAACAACGATCCCCTATTCCTTTGGACGCCACCGCACCGAGCTGCGGGAGGAAATTGTTGTGAAAGCGCGCATGGATCAGCTGCGCGCGGAGATTACGCCCGAAGAGCTGCACGCGGTGGAAGTGATTATTGATGTGTTGGCAGATGCCTGCTGCACCATCCAGGCAGGCGATGGCGAGCAGGACGGCGGCAACAAAACGGTGTTTGGAAAGATGAATGCCATCATCCTGGATTGCGGCGGGCTGACCAGTTGGCTGGCCGGTGTGGCACCCCGCTATGCACAGGAGATCATTCCCCGGTCGCAGACGATGCGCAGCCCGGCGCGGTACCTGAACAAGGTGCTGCGCGAGGATATGGATAATTATCGCATTTATATTTTCCGCAAGGCAAAGCCGGCAGCAGAACCCAAAGAGGAGCTGTTGGAAGCGGAGTACCATGTGATGGACGAGCCGGTGCAGCAAACGATGCCGGAGCCGGAGCCGCCCAAGGTAGAGCTGATTCCCGAAACGATTGTAAAACGGCAGGATATGCGAAAAGAGTTTGCAAAGTTTGTGGATGATGGATACCTGGAAAAGACGTTGACGAGCGGCCAGCGCGGCGCTTACCACGAAATTTACCGCCACCTGGCAGCGCGGTGCGTGCCATCGCCTTCCAGCCTGCGCAATGGGCTGAAAGACGAAATGCGGCTGCATTACCTGGCCTGCATGAATGAAGTGATTGAAAAGTATGGCGGCCTGACCCCATTGATGGAAGCTATGGCGCATGAACTGGACTTTGATGTGTTCTGGGCAAAGGCCGCCAAGGACCCCAACGTGAATAACCCGATGGGGCTGTTCTACCACATTATTGAAGAACGCGCGCTGAACCCGATCGGCACCATAATGAACGACCAGGCACAACGGCAGAAGGTTGCCGCCAAGGAAAAAGGTGAAAAAGATAAGTGGCACAACGAAAGCTGGATGGATGCTTTTGAGGAAGATATCCCGGATGACAGCGAAGAGTAATTGAGATGAAGCGGAGCGGAACATCCGGGAGCGCTATTATAATAAGGAAAGCAGCGGCTGGCAGATTGCTGGCCGCTGCTTTTTTGTTATTAAGAACTTGAGTGAAGGAAAAACCACCAGCTAAGCTGGTGGAATAAAAAC
>OJPU01000352.1_pt1 | contig 21893 bp, 28 predicted proteins | sample 1598561 | NCBI WGS metagenome assembly OJPU01 (sample SAMN03922500, study PRJEB24848) | human gut metagenome | isolation source: stool sample | host: Homo sapiens | place: Germany | collected 2011-11 | reverse complement strand
GTCCTATATCGGTGACCATATCAGCCGCCTGTTGCCTGACGGGTACGCCGCGCACACGTTGCGCCACCGGTTCGCCACCACGGCCTACGCCGCCACACACGACCTGTTCGTGGTCGCGGAACTTCTAGGCCATGAGTCTGTGGAGACCACGGAGCATTACGTGGCCATGCCCGACGGCCGTCTACGAGAGGCAACGGCGGCCGTCAGACTTGACGTTTAGGCCGCGTGACGTGCCGAGAGCCGTGCTTTCTTGGTGCGAGCCGCCTTCGTCACGTCGTTGTCCTTCCAGTAGCACCAGATGGCGCTGCCGGCTGTCCATGCGAGGCTTACGAGCTGCGTGATGGTCGTGTCATCGATGTTGAGCACCGGATGGCCGAACATGGTCAGTGCCTGGTTGACAAGCGCAAGGAGCAGCACGAGGAATCTGGATATTGTGCCGCCGTCGATTCTCGGCGTCGATGCCTCGGTGTCGTCATCGGTGGCGGCCTGTATCTGCGCGGAGACCGGCATCACGGTTACTTCCGTTGTGCTGGTCGCTGGTAGTCGGTTTTCCGTCGTGTCGGTCATTTCGTGGTTCCTTCCAGCTTGCTGATTTTTTCGGACAATTCGCTGATCTGCTGCTGCTGCGTCTCGATGGTCTTGGTTAGATGCTTCAGCATTCCGGGGATCTCGAAGCAGATGGTGTTGTAGATGTTGCCGCCCGGTGCCGATCCCTTGTAGCTGTATTGCATGATGCTGTCTCTGATGCGTTTTGGCAGTTCGTAGTTGAGCAGGTTGTACATGTTGCCGCCCGGTGTGGCGTTCTTTCCGTTGGGCTTGTAGGCCCAGTTCCATACTTCGTCTCCTGCGTTTGACATGGAGCCTCCTTCGAGTATCTGATTTGCTTTGTCGATGATCTGCTTGTATGGCAGGCCGTTGGGCGCGAGGTCGGGGCAGGCGAGGTGGTCTGTGCCTGGGATCTCCCGGTGTAGCCACACGTTGCCTTTCAGCCCGTCGTGCCACAGTTTCGTCCACCCGTACCTGCGCGCGATGTCGGCGCAGAGGCGCGCGCTTGCGTCGATGCACTCCTGTGTGCAGACCGCACCGTTGGCCATTCCTCCCTCATGCTCGATGCTGATGGTCGAATTGTTCGATGCCCAGTTCGCGTCGGAATAGCTGCCGTCGAGTTCCGACACGTATTGGTGGATCTCTCCGGTCGCGCCGATGCCGTAGTGGGCCGAGGCACGGCTTGACTGGCTGGCGAACGTGGAATCGGTGCCGGCCAGGTATCCGACCATGATGTGCAAAGTGATGTGCGTGACGCCGTAGCCGTTGCGGCCCACGTAGTGGTTCGGGCTTCCCTTCCAGATGATGTCGCTCATGTTGGCTCCGTCCTAGTCGTTGAAAAGGTCTTCAGGTGGTTCCGGCGGTGGTGGTGGGGCGCGGCGGTAGATGTGGTCAATGAGTTGCCGGTTATATTGCCAGAGGCGTTGGTTGTCGACCTGCATCTTCTGCGCGAGCCTGTAGGCTTCCATCTTGTTCTTCGCGGCGGCCGAGAGGGTGGAGACCAGTGCGCCGACTACCGCGCCGACCGCGCCGACGATGGCGATGACGAGATCCGTCATGCGGCCGGCCACATCATGGTTGCATAACGATTGTCGGAGATTTGCCCGCCGCCGCGACGCGAGTAGACGATGGCCCCGGTTGTTTTGACGATGAATACACCGATTGAGGTGTTGTTGGAGCACATCGGTGCGAAATTCAGTTCGCGCGGCGGTCGTGCTTCCTCGGGGAGCGTGCCTGGCATTTGGCTTTCGCTCCATCCGTTGGTGCCACTGTCTGAGAGATTGACCGTGACGTAAACGAATCCATGTTTTATCATGTATTCGCATTTCCAGCCTGATTTGTTAACAAGCGTTGTTTCGGCTTTGTCGTCGGCGGTGTACCAGTGTGCGTGATGCCAGCTGGTCCCGTCCCAGATGTACGGGCCGGTGTTGTCGCCGTCCGAGGTGACGAAGCCGGTCTGGCCGACCGTGGCCGTCTGTGCCTTCAGCGATGCGAGCGTGGTGGCGATCACAGGTGTCGCACCGGCTGGGGTGGAGCGTCTATCGACGGTATCCAGCGCGGTCTCGAAGGTGTCGGCCATGGCCTTGAACGAGTCCGGCGCGGATGACACAAGGTCGGTGCCTTCCGGATACGCGAGGCCGTAGATTGGTGTTGTTGCGGTCATTATGGTCCTTTCTGTCAGTCGATTGTTTGGATCATCGAGAGGTCGCAGATGTGCAGGTCGAGCTGCTGCCAGCTGAGGGTGGGCAGGTCGGCCCATGTGATCCGTTTCGTCAGGAGCGGCCGGAGCGCCGTGAGCGTCGCTTCCTGGGTGAGTGTGGGCTTGCCGTTGCGCCATCGGTATGAGAGCGTCCCGCCGATGGTCGTGATCGGGCCGGTGAAGGACGGTCGGCCGTCTGAGCCGGTCAGGGCCGACGCCTTGGCCTTGACGATGATGAACGGGCCGGATGGGCTTGCCTTGTACAGCCATGGCCGTCGTGCCGGGTCGAGTCGCGTGCTGTTGAACGTCACTGTCTCCGGTACCATGCGCAGGTCGTGCGATTCGAGCCATTGCGCGATGTTGACGCGGTCCGTGTCGCTGACGGTCGAGGTGCCGCCGCTGTTCCATACGCCGCCCGAGTCGTCCACGGCGAGCATGTCGGAATCGACGGTGAGGCTCTTCTGCATGGCGGTCAATTGTGGTGGCAGACGGTCCTGGTCTCCCATCGCGATCTCCACGTCGTCGAAAGAGAGCTTGCCGTTGTCCGATTTGACGCGTTTCGCGTTGATGACGACCTGTGTCAAAGGTTCGGTGATACTCAGATTCGTCGATGCTTCGATGTCGGCCGCCGAGAGCGCGTGGCGTGTCTCTCCGTCGGTGAGGACGGTGAGTCGGCCATCGGTTGACAGGTGCACGGCGATCGGGTCGGCGAGGAACAGCGGCCTGAGGGTTGATGTCGCGCCGTCGTAGACTTCGTGCCATTGCGGGAGTCGTGGCCCGGCGGTGAGCCGGTGCAGCAGGTCGAGCTGCGATGGGTGGTCGGATGGCGTGTATGGTGCGACGCTTGACGGCAGGGCGAGCCCGTCCAGTTGGGCTTCCGGCGCTCCCTGCGCCGAGGCCCTGCGGTTCATCTCCTTGAGGCGTGCGGATGGCGCGCCTATCCAGTGCGCGCCGTTCCATTTCGCGGCCGTGTCTGTCGGTCCTTGTGATTGCAGACGTTTCCATACGGCCATCCTCGATGTGGCGGAGAGTTTGAGCAGCCACCCGCCGTCGCTGGCCGGTTCGATGCTGCCGCCGGTGGACACGCTGCCGGCGAACATTGTTTCGGATGGCGAGTCTGGCGAGTCTGGCGAATCTGGCGAATCTGGCGAATACGTCTTGTGGAGCGAGCCGATGGGGATGCGCAGATCGCGCCAGCCGCCCATCGCTGGCGTCAGGTCCATCCATCGAGGCTGGTTGGAGAATTGGACGACCACTTTCATGCCGGCCAACGTCAATGCCTGGCCTGCGAGCCGTCCGGTGCGGTCGCGGAGGGTGAACGACATCACGGCAGGTTCGGGTTGTTCGTCGATGCCGTCGCTTCCCCAGTCGATGACGAACGAGTCGAGGGCCGCGATGTCCTTGGTGGAATCGTTGACGGGTGTCCATCCGTTGCCGGTGTCGATGAACATGAAGCACTGCTGCATCTATCTCATGACCTCCTTGCGTCGTAGTCGGCCAGGAGCCGTCTGATGGCCTTGGCGGTGCCGTCCTTGTCGATGACCTCGCCGTTGATCTCCACGTTCCAGGTGTTGACCACGGCTGGCGTGGCCGTGTTGCCCTGGGCGGAGAGGTTGAGGGGCATGGCCGCGAGTCTGCGGTTTGCGCGGCTGATAGCGGTTTCGACGTGGCTGTCGAACCCGGTGTTGAGGCCCTTGGCGAAGCCGGTCATGATGGCCTGGCCGGCGGGGATGAGCAACCTCCGGTCGTAGCTGATCGGGCCTTTGTGGGCCTTGATCCAGTCGCCGATGCCGCTGATCCAGCCGGTCACGTTGCTCCAAGCGCTTTTGAGTCCGTCCCAGAAACCGTTGATGATGCTTGCGCCTGCGTTGACGAGGATGCTGCCGGCGTTGCCGAAGCACCCGGCGATGGAGCCTGGTAGTCCGCGGAACCAGCCGACTACGCCGTTCCACGCGTTCCTTGCCCCGTTCGCTGCCGAGTTGAAGATGTTGACGATGGTGGAGCCGAGCCCGGAGAAGAAGCCGATGATGCCCTGCACGCAGCTGGAAAGGTAACTCGTGAAGCTCGCCCAGACGGACCGCCCGGTGTTGGTGCAAGCAAAAAAGTAGCTGAGTCCGGCCACGAGCGCGGCGATGAGCGTGATGACCAGCATGATCGGGTTCGCGGCCATGACCGCGTTGAGCAGCGCCTGTGCGGCCGCGGCCAGCTGCATGGCCGTGGTCATGGCGGTGACGACTGCGACGGCTCCGCCGACCGCGGCCACGAGAGGGGTAACAAGATCCAGATTCTGACTGATCCAGTTGCCGGCGGTCTTCAGCCAGCCGCCGACCGTCTGCGCTGCAGTGGCGACGGTGTTGAGCATGTTGCTGAAGGCCACGCCGGCCGGTTGTCCTCCGGTCATCGCGTCCACGACGGCCATGATGCCGGTCCACAATGATTGCAGGCCGCCGCCGACCGACTGCGCGGCCGTCTGCAATGCGGTGAACGCCCCGGTGTCCTTGACCTGGGTGAAGAACGTCTGCAATCCCTGCGTGCCGGTCTGCGCGAGGTTTGTGACTGCCGTCGCGGCCGCGTTGATGCCGCCGGTGACGGCCGGTTTGAACAGGTTGAACGCGTCGGTCAGGCCGCCGGTCACGGCGGCTTCGAGGTTTCCCATGGCTCCCTCGATGGTGCTGGTCGATGTCGCGGCCTGTTTCGCCACGTCGGTCATGCCGAGGTCCATCAATGCCTGGTTGAATTCGTCGGCGGTGATTTCGCCCTTGGCCATGGCATCCCTGAAATTGCCTGTGAAGGCCCCGTTCTTGAGCATCGCTTCCTGGAGTTTGCCGGATGCGCCAGGGATGGCGTCGGCGAGCTGGTTCCAGTTCTCGGTGGTTAATTTTCCCGCGCCGGCGGTCTGCGTGAGCATCATCGCGACGCTTTTGAAACTGTCGGCGTTGCCTCCGGCGACGGCGTTGAGGTTTCCGGCGGCTTCGGTCAGTTCCATGTAGTTGCCGATGCCGTTTGCCGCGAGCTGCGCGGTGGTGTTCTGGATGTCATCGAGGCCGTACACGGTGGCGTCGGCGTATTTGCGTGTTTCCTTCGCTGCTGCCTGCACGGCTTTGGTGTCGATGCCGGCGAAGCTCATGGTGTTCATGAACTTGTCGGCGCTGTCCGACATGTTCACCACGTCGCCGGCGAAGCCCTTCACCGTGTCCCACAGCGCGGTCACGCCCTTGACGGCCAATCCGCCGATGGCGCTGCCGAAAGCGGCCGCCTTCGTGGTGGTCCTCTCGAACGCCTTGACGGCATCATCGGCGTTGCCGGTGATGCGCACGCTCATGATCTCGCTGTGCGCCATGGTTCACTCCTTCGGTGTTTCTTCCGCTTCCTTGAGAAGCGCGGCGATGCCGGTGCCCCAATCCAGTTCGTCGGCCTCGTTCCTCCACTGCCATGGCGTGCCGCCGAAACGGCTTGCCAGGAGGAACGAGAGACGGCCGAGCGAGTCTTGTGGCCACGCGGCTAGTCCGTAGGGTTTCCCTCTTCCGGTTCCTCCTTCGGTGCCGCAAGGTCGAAGGACGCCACGGTGTCCAGCCAATGCTCGAAGTCTGGCAGATTGCGGCCGGCCATGCGCAGGGCCGCGTAGGCCGCGTACGCGCCGGAACGGACGGGTGACTGGGTGATGGGGCCCCAGCCCACGTCGATGGCGTGCGCCTCGGCCTTGCATGTCGCGCGCATGGTGATCGGCACGAGCTCGCTGGTCCCGTCCGTGTAGGTGATGCGGGTGGTTGCCATTATTTTCCTTTCACTTGGTTCAGTGTCTTGTCGATGAAGTCCTTGTAGACCTTTTGCCATTGGCTCTCGGTGGAGGCGACGCCGTTGTTGACGAAGAGACGTGGCTTGATGTGGCTGGCCGGCCACCCGTAGTTGATGACTCCCGCGTAGGGCACGGCCTTGCGGCCGGCGCGGATGACGCCGGCGCGTTTCGTCGCTCCGACACGCAGGCTGCCGGCCAGCCGGCCGGTCTTGCCTCGTGGTGCGAGATTGCGGACGGCGGGCAGTGCGATCTGCGCGGCCTCGCGGTTCACTTCCTTCAGGTCGTCCATGTCCGCGCCGGCCTTGCGCATCGTCTGCACGAAGCGTTTCTGGCCGACGACCATCAATGCCTTGCCGGCCATCACTCACCCGAGTAGGCCGTGTGGGCGACGTTCGTGACGGCGAAGCTCAGATCGTTCCTGTTCTTCGCCTTGACATCGCCGCCGATAGCGATTGGCGCGATGGTGACGTTGAAGGTCCACTGGATCTTGCCGGTCTTGTTCGGGACGAACTGGGCCGGCAGCGTCTCGCCCTTGTGGTCGAAGAGCCAGACGGCCAGACCGTCCTCGCTGAAGTCGTCGCCGACGGTGCCCTCGAACGTCCACGTGGTCGTGGTGTTCGTCTCCTCTGATCCGTCGAGGTAGGTGGTCGGGTCGTCGCTGCTGTTCGACGGGTTCAGCTGCGCCTTGGTCAGGTCGGCGCTGAAGTCCCTGCCGTTTGAGGTGTCGGTGATTTTGAAGATGCCTGGTCCGAGCGTGCGGATCTTTCCAGTCATGATTGTGTCCTTTCTAATCCAACGGGTTGAGGGTTATGGTGTAGGCGGCCAGGCTGCCCACTCCGGTCAGGTTGAACGTGCTTGGTTTCGCGTCCCGCAAGTTCACCTGGCGGTCGTGCAAGCGTTGCACGCCGTCGGTCAACAGGTCCAAGGCGGCCGCCTGCGTGGCCATGGTGCCGGCTATGAGGTTCACCGTCCAAGTGATGGTCTGCATATGCCAGCCCTCGAACGTGAGTTCCGGCGGGTCTATCAGCACCGCTATTCTGCCTGGCAACGGGCGGGCGTCCTGCGCGTCGATGGTGACGACGCAAGCGAGGTCTCCCATGGCGTCCGTCAGCATGTCCATAAGGGCTTCGCGCTCTCGTGTTACTTGGCTGCTCATGCGATCACCACGCTCCCGGTCAGGATGCCGGCCGCGTTGAGTTTCGGCCACACCGAGCGCAACGGGTCGCTGCTGACCCTGAACGGTTCCAGCGTGCCGTCGCCCACGCTCATGACGCCCAGCCGGGCGTCGCGGCTGTTGTACAGGTCCGCAGCACAACTCACGATGCAATCGGCCAGCACTTCGTCCTTGATGGACGCCGCGCCCACGGCGCTTGCCACATACGCCTTGGCGGCGGCCAGCTTCGCGGCCAAGCGTTCATCGTCACCGCTTGGCACACTCACCTCATTGCGAAGCTGGGCCAACAACTGTTCGTCGTTCATGTCAGATCACCTCGGTTACGGATGCCAAGTCCCAGCGGCACCATTCAGATCCGTACAGCAGCAGTTGCGCTTCGGTTGCGTCGACGGGGACTGTGATGGCGCCTGCGATTTCCGTCCAAACGCCCGTAGTTGCCAAGACCTTGTTTGTGACGATGATTGGGTCCGCTCCGTCGAAAGAGATCGCGAGGCAATATTCCCGTCCAGTGACTGGTGAGGCCCCCATGCGGAGACCTTCAATGTCGCGCCTGGTATGACATTGAAAGTGGAGGATCGCACGGCTCTGGTGATGCCGGAGCCAGTGTTCTTGAGGTACCGCCGTCCGTCTTTCGCGGATTTGATGCCGCTGTCCGGTTCGGAGTCAACGGTGGTTAACGCACCGGGTAGGCTGCTTGTCCATCCGGTCAGGCCGTCCTCGAAGCTCGGGTTCCTAAGCAGGTTCATTGTCGGTACCCCACCCCCAATCGCTTTCGCGTCGAGTGTCGCGGGCGGCTGCCAAGCGGTCACGGTTTCCTTCACGTCCACCAGCATTGGCAGCAACACGATGTCGCATGGTTTGCCGGTGGAATCGACCTTGCCGTAGACGCCGAGCGTGCAGTCCGTCGCCTCACGGAGCGTGAACGTCCGGTTGGCATGGTTCTGGGCGTCCACGTATTGCAGTCGGTTGCCGGACTGGTCGAAGACGGCGACGTACACGTTGTAGTCGGTGAGGTTGCCGCTTGATTCGGTCAGCAGGTAGGTGCCAGGCTTGAGTGTGCCCAACGGCCATTTGAGTCCCTTGCCAGCGTCAAGGGCGTCGCTTCTGATCCTCAACGCTCCGAGGTCGGTCACGTTGGCCGTCATGCCGCATAGCTCCCCGCTGGGGCCGTAGGCGAGCTGGTTCACGCTTTTGGGAACGCGATTGGCAACAGGCCGTCGGCGAAGGTCGCGGCCACGGCCATGTATCCGTACACCGAATAGTTGTCCACGATCTTGGTGGGGTCGGTGTTGGAAAGCTGGGTGGGGCCGCCGCTTTCCCACACGGTGACGGCGGTCGGGTCGATGAACGCGGCCGTTCCGGTCGGGGCCTTCGGCAGCAGGTACACCGGCACGCGCATGAGGTTGCCCACGACGCCGGTCAGGTCGAACGCGCCCAACGTGTCCGAACCCTTGCCGGAAATGTCCAGGAATCGGCTGCCAGAATCGGTGAGCGACACCAGTGCAAGCGCCACGTCCTTGGAAACGGCGAGACGGGTCAGCGAAGCGTTGCGGTCATCCATGACTTCGGCGGCGTCCAAGATCAGGCCGGCCCAGTTGTTCGGGGTCATGCTCGCCAACGCGGCGGGGGCGTCGATCTTGTTGGCGTCGCTGGTCGCGTCGCGCTGGGACTTGATGAGGTTGTACAGGTAGGTGCGCACGGCGTTTTCGGTGGCCTTCGCGTAGGCGTTGTTCAGGGCGTGCAAGGCCGTGTTCAGCATTGGCGTGGTGCTGCGCTCGATGGTCTGGCGCGAAAGCGTGGTGTAGCCGCCGTAGGTGTTGATGTCGGCGGTCTTGGTGCCGAACTTCACTTTGCCGAAGGTCAGGGCCGCGCCCTCGGCGGTCTGCTTGTCCACGGCTGTGGTGTCCTCGCTCACCACGTTGTATTCCATGCTCATACCGGTGGCCGGCAGCGTGTCATGTGTGAGGATATTGGTCACCTTGCGGCGCTGCTCGATCAGCCGCAAATCATCCCTAATCCACGCCACCGTGTTCCCGGTGTCGCCGGTGGCGATGAGGTCGCGGCACTCGTGCATCAGCTGCACGGCCGCGTCGTCGCCACGGTAGAGTGCCTGAAGATAGTCGCCCGCCGTGCGATACTCCGTGCCCAGCACCTTGGCCTGCTCGTGGTCAGTGTTCCTGGCAATGGCGGCTTTCATGTTGCGCTGCTCGTCCATGACGCCGTTCAGCTTGTCGTTGATTTCCGCAAGGTCCATTTCGTTTCCTTTCCTGTTGTTTCCGGTTTCCTGAATGTTTTCGCTGCTGCGCTGCGAAGTGATCTTCGCGGCCTCGTAGGCGGGCCACGACACCACCGACACTTCCAGCAGACGCACGCGCTTGCGGTGGGTGACGCCCTGCTTGTCGGTTTCGCTCTCAATCGGCATGAAGCCGACGCTGAGCGAGTCCAGCGCGCCGTCGCGCAACAGGGCCACCACGTCCCGGCCGCGCTGCGTGTCGCTGATGTGCGCCGTGATGTGCAAGCCGTCCTCTTGGGGGTGTGCGCCGGTGATGCGGCCGATAAGCTCCCCGTGCTGATAGCAGAGCTTCGCCGTGTCCGTATCGTCGAAAACACAATCGGCGTCGAACGTCTCGGCACCGTCCCATGTGCTGATCACGCTGCCGTAGGGAACGGCCACACCCTCCAACGTGCGCCCGTCGCCCTCTTCGGCCGCGCGTAGGCACACGCCCTTAAACCCGATTTCATGCTTCATTCTGCGTCTCCTGTTCCTGTGGCTGCTCCTGTGGTTCCGGTTGCGGTGCCGCGATGAGAGGCGGCAACGCCTCCCTTGCGCGCACCTCGTTAACGTCCATCCACCCGGACTCTATCGCCGTCTTGTAGGCGTTGAACCGGTCGGCCATGTCGGCGCGGCGGCTGCTGTCCCAGTCGAACGCGGCCGTGCGGCCCCTCGGCAGCAAACGGTTGAAAAGTTCCTCTATCTCGCCCGCATAAGCCGCCAACGTGTAATCGGCGAACTCAATCCAGCTTTGCTCGATATTCGAGTAAGTAAGGTTGCTACCGTCAACGGCCGCCAACATGATGCTCGCCGGGATGCCTAGAAGCCGCGCGATCTGAGTGGTGTCGAATTTCTGAGTCTCTAAAAACTGCAGATCTGCCGGTTTCATGTCCAAGGGCACGTATTTGAGTTTCGAGCCGAGCACCTTCACATCGCCGGCCTCACCCGTGGCTTTCCACGCCTCCTTGGCGTCCTTGGCCACCTGCGGCGTCACCTTTTCATCCGTCTGCAAATAGCCCTTGAGGTTGCTACCGTCGCTATAGAACTTGGCCTTGTAGGTGCGGGCCATCTGCGCGGCCTCCACCTCCTCACGCGCCGCCGAGATTGGACCAAGCCCACGCAACCGGCCAGGCACGTTCAAAAACTTGCAATGAACGATCTGGTCGGCCGTGTAATCATGGCCCAGATAGCTATAGCGGAGCTTGGGCGCGGCCGGGTCGTTGCCGTCGTCGCTCACGGTCACGAGGGATGGTGGAAGCACCTCGCAAGAGACCACTTCGCCATCGAAACGCACCAATCGCACGAAAGCGTTCCCGTCCAATACCATGCTTGCCACCATGTCCGCGAGGAAGTCGCGGCGGCTGCGGTTCACGTCCGGCTGAAGCACGATGGAGGAAACCGTGTCGAGCTTCACGCCTCCCCTGATTTCATGGATGGGCAAACCGGTGATGGCGGTTTGCAGCACTTGCACGCCACGGAACACGGTTGAGAGGCTCAACGGGTCGCAGTTCCCCAATCGTGCGGGCGGCTTGATGCCGTCCGGCATGTCCGCGTCGGCACCGCGCGTCAGCACGCGGACCGCCATTCTCACACGCTCCCAAATGTTCATGCGGCCAAGTATCACCGCCAAGCGCCAAGCCCGCCACAAGCCCGCCGCCCAATGCCGCATAATGCCGCCACGCGACGCCGAACGCCACCGGCTAGTAGATTTGCAGCGGCCCCGTTTCCTCGGGCCTGTGGGCGGCTCCCCAAGCCGCCAACATGCAGCTTTCCAACGGTGACGTTAGGCCGGTGCTTCCGCGTCGGCTCACGCGCCATGCGTCGCCGGCCCATTTGCGCGCCGAGTTCGCGGCGCTGGCGTCCAACTCGGGGTCTGCCGCGTGGGTTATCGCGTGGTTAGCCAAGCCGGCAACGAAACTCTGTCCGGTGGTCAGGTAGTCGGCCGCGTCCATGTCCACGAACCGCAGCAGCGGGTCGCCCGCGTCGTCGGTCATGTGGCGCAACCGGTCGGACAAATCGGCGGCGGTGCCGCGCGCGTCGATCACCGCCGGAGCGCCGTACTTCGAGCACAAGCGGGTGAGTTCGGTCGGCGCGTACCCGGTGCCGTCCAAGATTCTCAGCAATTGCACCGTTATGGTGCCGTCATTGTTGGCGATGCCAGCCGAAACGCTCGTGTGCGTCCCGTCCACGTCCACCGCGACGCCGAACACCACCGGCCGGCCGTCCAAGTCGCCGCGCGTCACCGGTGCCGTTACCGTAGCCGCCCACAACGCCTCGTCTATCGCCCTGTCAGTTATACCCTCGTCCCGACGGTTGCCGAACGCGCGCGCCCAACCTGCCGGGTTGCCCTGGAACTGTTCGCGGAAGTCGGCCAACTGCGCCTTGTTCCACAAGAGTCCGGCGGCTGGATGATGGCGCATGATGCTGTCCAGATTCTCCGGATCTTCGTCGGCTGGCAACCCGAAGTCGAACCAACATGTGCGGCGCGACTGTTCGCCAGCCCTGCAAGCGTCAAGTCTACGGTTGAAGAACGTCGATTCTGCCGTTCCCTCGGTGCTGGTTATCCATAGTTGCGGCTGCACGCCGGTGGCCTTAAGCCTTGTCGCCATGGTCGGCATGAAGCCATCCAAAATGGTGTTTCCGGCTTCCTCGGACAACGAAAACGCCTCGTCCAACGTGATTTTGTCGCCTTGGACGCCGTGCCCCGCAACCTTGGTAACGCTCTTTGGCATTATCACGCTGCCATTGGCGAACGGCTGGCGCAAGTCGCCCGCGCCGAGATACGGCCGTGTGGTTATTGCGGCAAGCGGCGAGCTGCCGAGCGTTTTCAGATATTTCTTGAAGTGGTCGCCCGCGTCTTTGCCCGTCTGCGCCAAATAATAGATGAAACGATCTGGTCCCCACTGCGAGTTGCGCGTGTCCACCGCGTCCACAAGCGTGCTTTTTCCACACTGTCGCGGTGTGCTCAATATCACCGTGTCATAGAAGTAAGTGCCTGTGTCCGGGTCTATCTCGCCCGCCACGTCGGCCACCAACCGTTGCCATGGCAGCAGAGGCGTGCCAAGCAACCGGGCGAACTTGGCGACTATAGGCCCGTCGGTGCGGCGGTCCGGGTTTCGCTGGGTGCCGCCGCGCAATGGCGTCATGCCTGTGCCTCTTCCAGCAGACTGGCAAGAGCTGGGTCGATTTCCTGCCTTGACTGAAACTCGGTTTTCAATTCCTGGTACCAGGCCAAGAGCTGGGCCATGACACGGCTCGTGTCGCGTCCTTTGACGTTCAGCGCGTCGAAATTGCGGGCAATGTTGATCATGGTCTTGCACACGTACTTGGCGTTAGGGTCAAGCTGCCTATCGCCCACGAAACTCTCGATAAGCTCCTTGGTGGCGCGTTCCTGCAAGCCCTCGTTGGGACCATAATAATCATTGAAACCGTCCAAGGTCATTTGCATTTTCCAACCTCCTTAATAGCTGGTTTTCGTTGGTATTCCGCTGGTTTCCAGAATTTTTTTATCAGGTTCGAGAGAGTGAAAAAGTGGGCGCGGGGTCTTTTGGCCGGCCGTTCGCTTAAAAAACAGGTTCACCATTCCGGCCTTGAAGCCACAGTGACGCGATCACTGCGAAGCCCAAGGCGTGCGAGCGTGGCCCGGCGTTCACGTTGCCTTGCGTCCACCAAAGCCTGTGAGATGTGCAAGCCGTACCATTGGCGCACCAACCGCTTGGCCTGCTCGGTCTCGGCCCGCTCCCACTCCACCTCGAAGCCGGGATCTATCACCCGCACGTCGTAGTCAAGGCTTATCCACTCGTCAAGCATCCTAGGGTGTCGCTTGCTGCTTGGCATGGTGCGGATCATCCACACGTCAATAGGCTCCTGCGTTATGGCGAACTGGCGATAGGCTGCGGACCACGCCATGGCAACCGCCCGCCGCTGCGCCATGCTGGGCGACTCCGGTAGGCGCATGGCCCGGGCCAACGCCGGCCACGACACAACCGGGTCGCCTTGCTGCCTGTGAGCCTCCACCCATTCCACGGCCTCACGGTCGCAGGAACCGGGCGGCGTGACCGCGATATGCAAGCGCGCCCCATAACCGTAAAGCACGCGGTCCTGGCGGCTGGCGTTGCAATGCTTGCACGCGCGTCGGATGTTCGCCACGGTGTCCATGCCGCCATGCGCGTAAGGCACTATGTGGTCGTCTTCCTCGCCCACACCGGTGCAACCCGGCAGCCTGAGCCAACAAGCGTTGCCCCACGTCTCGATCACCTTGGCCCGCACAAGCGGGTCGATGGTCTGCCTGCGCGCCATCACCTGCCATGCTTCCTAGCCCGCACCCACATGTCGAGATCGGCCAGCTCATACAAGCACGGGGAGTTGATGGCGTCGCCCGCCTTAAACCATTCCGGCCCGCGATTATCGGCCCTCATACGCTCCATCGTCCTAGGGGAGACGCCAAGATAGATAGCAGCCTGTTCAGTGGTCAGTTTCGCGCGCGGGTTCACAGTAGACCACACCAAGCCTTGAGCGATGTCAACAACTCGGCACGGTCGAACACCTGCGCACTTCCGCGCCTCTCGGGCTTGCCCAAGATGCCGTCGCTGATAAGCTGCTGCATCACATGGTCGCCGCTAGGGTCGGCCGTCGGCGCGATCTTGTTCAGTCGAAGCACACTGATGGCAATGGAACGCGCAATGGTGTCCGCTCCAATGGTGTCGTGCTCCAATTGCCTGATATTCCATCGAATGGCGTTCTTGATGTCCCTCGTGCGCTGGGCCTTGCTCTTCGGCACCGTCCTCTTGGCACGTCGGCGTGTTGGCTTGTAATCAACCGAATAACCCATGTCTCGAACCTCGTTTCATATTGTGAGTAAGTGGGTAAGAACTGTGGATAAGAACTGTGGATAAGTGGATAAGAATTGTGGATGATGTGCCCTTCGGGCGGTGGGGCGTTAGAGCGGGGAACCCAGCCAGGAAAACACAAGATTGCTCAAGTGTTTTCCGCGTTAGGGTTCGCCATGCAAGGTTGCTTCGTAACGGAGCCGCGCCGTCGCATAGGTCAGCGGCCGAAGCCGCGCGCAAGGTCTCGCCGCACAGCCCGGCACGTATGCCGGCGATGGTCCCCAGTTGCGCCCGAACAAGACGCCGTGAAGCGATCTGTATACACCCGCATAGCTCCCCGCTGGGGCCGTGGTAACCGCCCGGCATTCCGGGCGTGTTTGTAACGCGCTGGGCAAGGCGCGGCCGGGTGCTTTATCACGCCTCACCAGCAACCGACCTTCGGCTGGGTCAAAGGCTATGAAGTTATCGGACGCCGTCAGTCGTCGTCGGTGAGGAACTCACCAAACCGGACGACGGCGAGGGTAATCCCGAGCATGAGGAACACGAACGGGCTTACCAGCAGCAGCACGACGGTCTTGATGAAACGTTTCACGGTCAATCCTCGTTGAAGCATCGGGTGATCTGTTTCTCAAGATCGTCAAGCTCGTAACCGTTGAACGGAACGCGCACGGTGATGCCTTCTTCCGTCTCAACGATCAGCTCGAAGAAGCAATGCCGCTTGCCATCCACCCGCTTGACTGTGACGCTCATTCCTGGGCTCCTTCCCACTCACGACGGGCACGCCTCGCGTGCGTCATCGCCTTGTTGATCGCGCCCTTCATCGCCTGAAGGTCGCCCATGTCCAAGCCATCGAACCCGAACGTGCTTCCGGCCACCTTGATACGGCACTTGAAGCCGTAGGGCTTGCCGCCGGTGCATTCCGACGGGTCGATGTCCTGCACCTGGAAGTAATTGCTGGTGCATTCCGGATTGAAAACGCTCATTTCACCTCCAACGGAGCTCGCCCAAGGAGCACATCGGCGCTGACATGCAAGAGTTCGGCAAGCTCGTTTATCTCATTCACACTGAAAGCGATTCGGCCAGTGCATTTCTGCGAGACCGTGGACCGTGCGCAGTGCAATGTTTCAGCGACTTCCGCCTGTGTCAGGCCATTGAGCCCCATAAGGCGTTTGACCTTTTCACCTACAGTTGGTGAATCTATTAAAATGTTTGTCACACTCACATCTAACCACGAATGTAGTTAGGCCTGCTCGTTCGGCGTGTCGTGTTCTATCTTTTTGTTAGTTTCGCTAAACTTATGTGCTATGACAACAGCAACAATCAGCCCTAAGGTCGCAGCTCAGGCCGAATCTGTCAGTTTGCAGGATATAGTCACGCGAAATATGAAAGTGGCCATGACTCTTCGCAATGTCAAGCAAAAGGATCTGGCGAACGCTCTTGGCGTCGATAGGTCTTCGATTTCACAGAAGATGACTAGGCGAGTGGCATGGAGCCTTGAAGATATAGAAAAAGCCTCGGACTTCTTTCATGTGAAGCCCGAGGCGTTGGTAGCGGGGCATGGATTTGAACCATGGACCTCTGGGTTATGAGCCCAGCGAGCTACCGAGCTGCTCCACCCCGCGTCGGCTTGCCTTCATTGAGGCAGCTTTAACTACTTTACGGATGTTGGCTAATAAGTCAAATCGGCGTGTCGCATATTGCGCTGCTAGTGGAATCGCATATCCGATAACGCGTTATCCGTTTTTCGTATAACGCTGCGGACCGTCGATGAAAACCGCCGAATACGCCATATCCGGGTCCGCACCATAATAGGAAACATGCCTATCAAGATTCCCAGCGGCCTTCCGGCCAGAGACATTCTCGACTCCGAGCGCATCTTCGCGCTCGAAAAGCCCGAAGCGGAGCGCCAGCGTGTGCGTCCGCTCAAGCTGGTGATCCTGAACCTCATGCCGAAGAAGATCGAGACCGAAACGCAACTGCTGCGTCTGATCTCCAAGAGCCCGCTGCAGGTCGAGGTCGACTTCATGAAGACCTCCACCCACGAGGCCACGCACGTGAGCGCCGACCATCTGGTGAAGTTCTACGAGACGCTCGATGCGTTCAAAGACAACTATTACGACGGTCTTGTGGTGACGGGAGCGCCCGTCGAGCACCTCGATTTCGAGCAGGTCGACTACTGGGACGAGTTCAAGCAGATTCTCGACTGGGCTTCCACCCACGTCTTCTCCACCATGTACCTGTGCTGGGGTGCGATGGGCGCGCTCAACTATCGGTACGGTGTGCGCAAGGAGCTGCTGCCGGAGAAGCTCTTCGGCGTGTTTCCCCAGTATCTGCAGGACGAATACTGCTTCCTCACCAACGGTTTCGACGAGATCTGCCTGCAACCGCATTCCCGCCTGGCGGGGATCAACGAGGGTGATATCGCCCATAATCCCGAGCTGCAGGTGCTCACGTGGGGTCCGAAGTCCGGCCCGGGGCTCATCGCCACGCGCGACTTCTCCGAAGTGTTCGCGCTCGGCCATTGGGAATACGGCAAGTACACGCTCGCCGAGGAATACGAGAGGGATATGAAGAAGGGCATGACCAACGTGCCGTTCCCCGAAAACTATTTCCCGCACGACGATCCGAAGCTCGAACCGCTGTTCGCCTGGCGCGCCCACGCCAACCTGCTGTGGCGCAACTGGCTCAACTGGGTCTATCAGACCACGCCTTACGATTTGAGCGAAGTACCGCAGCTGCGCGAGGAGAAGCGCCTCGGCACCGACCGTTCGATCCGGCACGAGCCCGGTTCTCCGCGTGTCGACGCGTTCACGCCATTCTCGCACGATGGATACGGTGTCATTCGCGGCTGATTTCACGAAGATCGGCGAGTACTGACAAGTATTGGCGATTGTCCCACGATTGCCGCTTTTGCGCGGTGTCGTGGGCTTTTTGCGCGGTTTTTGTTGCCTGCTGCGACATCGTTTCATTTTCGCCGTCATATATTATGGTGCGATATGTTAAGTAAAACGTTTTATCAAGCAGTGTTGCAAACGATGTCTATTTTGGTGTGAATGGGGGTGAAATAGGCCGAATCGACAACGGCCGTGGTTGTGTCTAATAGTCCCCGCAACGTGCGAAACGCCGGTTTTCGCTATACGGTAGTAGGGGAAAGCTCCCGGTGCGGAATGTTGTCTAGCCACGGTCTGATAATCCTTTGCAGCCATTCGGGGCTGGTATGCGAACGCGTTTATGGGCGCGTTAACATAGAACCCGAAGGATGTTCTGGTTTGGTAACCGGAATGTCACATTCGACTCAGCTGTTGGGCTAGACTAACAGCTGACACAAGAGCAGGAGGCGTGAATGATTAGTGCATTGGGAGAGGGCATCATGACCATCGCCGATGGTCCAGAGATGCCGAGCATCAATGACTTCCTTCCCGATCCGTTTGTTTTTCAAGGCACGCCGTTCGCCATCAACCGCATCATCCTCGTTCGTATTCTTGCGACCGTCATCATGCTGCTGGTTCTCGGAATTACGGCAAGCCGTGCAAAGCTCATCCCTGGCCGTTGGCAGGGCGCAGTCGAATGGCTGATCGAGTTTGTCCGCGACAACATCGTCTATCAGGTGATGGGCGAGCTGCGTGGCAAGCGTTATGTGCCGATGATCACCACCGTGTTCTGCACGTTGCTGGTCTTCAATCTGTGCGGCATCATCCCGGGCTTCAACATCGCGGCAAGCGCGTCCATCACGCTGCCTCTGGTGTTCGCCATGTGGTGCTTCTGCCAGTACTGGATTGCCGGCATCCGTGAAAAGGGCCTTGGCCACTTCCTGAGGGACGAGATCTTCCCGAAGGGCGTTCCGGCCCCGATCTATATTCTGCTGTCCCCGATTCAGCTGCTTGAGCTGCTGATTATCCGCCCGTTCTCGTTGACGATCCGACTGTTCGCCAACATGGTTTCGGGCCACCTGATCCTTGCGTTGTGCCTCTCGGCCACGCAGTTCTTCCTCGTTGATGTGGTGAACAAGGTGATGATGCCGTTCGGCATCATCACCTTCGCGGCTGGCATGTTCATGTTCCTGTTCGAGGCGCTGGTCGCCTGCCTGCAGGCTTACATCTTCGCCATCCTGACCACCGCGTACATCAATATGAGCTATCCGGAGATCGACTGACCGCCGGCTTTTTAAGTGTTGCTTCTTGTCAAGCAATAACCAGAAAGGAAACAATCATGGATATCGTTACCCTCGCTGAGGTTGCCGGCAACCTGAACGTCGTTGGCTACGGCCTCGCCGCCATCGGCCCTGGCATCGGTCTGGGCATCCTGATCGGCAAGACCATCGAAGGCACCGCTCGCCAGCCTGAGCTCGGCAGCCGTCTGCAGACCCTCATGTTCCTGGGCCTGGCATTCGTCGAGGTGCTGGCACTGCTCGGCTTCGTGCTCGCCTTCATCAAGTAAGACTTGATCCCCAAGGTAAACACCGAAGACGCAAACGAACGTGAAAGGAGGAAGACACTATGGTGACCGCAGCTAGCGAGATGGAACTGTTCCTTCCGAAAAGCTACGACATTTTCTGGTCGTTGGTCATTCTGATCATCGTCGCCGTGTTCTTCTACAAGTTCTTCCTGCCGAAGTTCCAGGCCGTGTTCGATGAGCGCGCAGCCAAGATCGAAGGCGGCATCGCCAAGGCCGAACAGGCCCAGAAGGATGCCGACGAAGCCAAGGCGAAGTACGATGCCCAGCTGAGCAACGCACGCGTCGAGGCTTCCAAGATCCGCGACGACGCTCGCGCGGAAGCATCGCACATCATCGCCGACGCACGTACCCGTGCCGAGGCTGATGCGGCGCAGATCACCGCCACCGCCCAGCGTTCCATCGAGTCCCAGCAGCAGCAGGCTCTGGTGAGCCTGAAGGGTGAGGTCGGCGTGCTGGCAACGGCACTGGCCGGCAAGATCCTGGGCAGCAAGCTGGAAAGCGACGACGTGCAGTCGACGATGATCGACCAGATGATCGCCGAACTGGACAGCGACAAGAAGTGATCGAAACCTTCAAGAAAGGGAGGTGACCAATGCGAGGAGAAGCATCGCGTATCGCAGACCGCGTTTCGCGTGACTCGCTGGCCCCCAAGCTGCGTGACAGCGGCGAGGACGCATGGCGTATCGGGAACGAACTGTTCACGATCACCAACGTGCTCGACCACAACATCCAGCTTGAACGTGCCCTCACCGACCCGTCGCGCCCAGTCGAAGACAAGGTTGCGGTAGTCAAGACCCTCATTGGAGATGATGCCCATCCGTTGACGATGGAAATCATGTCCGATCTGGTGGCCCGCCGCTGGAGCCGCGTATCCGACATCGCCAACGCCGCCGAGGATTTCGGTGTGGATGGCATGATGTACTACGCGGACCACACGAATGCTACTCTGCAGGTCTCCATCGAGCTTGCCCAGCTGCATTCCGCACTGCTCAACCTTCCGGTCGTACGCAGCAAGCTGTATGACGCAACCGTCCCCGCCGAAGCCCGTATCAAGCTGCTGTACAGCCTGATCGGCAATGCCGACTTCAATGTGGTGACCAAGCGTCTGGCCGAGCATGCGACCTGCAATCTGCGCAATCGCCGCTATCTGCAGACCATTCAGTGGCTGATCAACAAGTTCTCCCGTCATATGGGCGAATCGATGGTCACCGTCACCACGGCAACGCCACTGAGCAAGGAGCAGGTCAAGAAGCTCGTCGCCATCTATTCGGCGAAGACCGGCCATCCGGTGCACATCAACTCGGTGGTCGATTCGACCGTCTTGGGTGGTATGCGCATCCAGGTGGGCGACGAGGTCACCGACAACACGGTGGTCGCACAGCTGCAACATCTTCAGCGCACGGTGAAGGCGACCGCCTGACGGCACGCCACACGGTGAACAAGCCTGAAACAAGACTTGACTGAATTTAAAAACAACAATAAGGAGTGATCATGGCAGAACTTACCATTGATCCCACCACGATACGCAAGGCGCTCGATGAGTTCGTCGAGTCGTACAAGCCGTCGGACACTCCGACCCAGGAAGTCGGTTATGTCGCGACCGCTGGCGACGGCATTGCGCACGTGACGGGACTGCCTGGTTGCATGGCCAATGAGCTGCTGACCTTCGAAGACGGCACGCTTGGCCTGGCGTTCAACCTTGACGCCCGCGAAATCGGCGTGGTTATCCTCGGCGATTTCACCGGTATCGAGGAAGGCCAGGAAGTGCGTCGTACCGGCGAAGTGCTCTCCGTGCCCGTCGGCGACGGCTACCTTGGCCGCGTCGTGGACCCGCTAGGCAACCCGATTGACGGTCTTGGCGAGATCAAGACCGAAGGCCGTCGTATTCTCGAGGCCCAAGCACCTGACGTTATGCATCGTCATCCGGTTGACGAGCCGCTGTCCACCGGCCTGAAGGCCATCGACGCAATGACGCCGATCGGACGTGGCCAGCGCCAGCTCATCATCGGCGACCGCCAGACCGGTAAGACCGCTATCGCAATCGATACGATCATCAACCAGAAGCGCAACTGGGAATCCGGAGACCCGAAGAAGCAGGTCCGCTGCATCTACGTGGCCGTCGGTCAGAAGGGCTCCACCATCGCATCGGTGAAGCAGTCCCTGGAAGAGGCCGGCGCTATGGAGTACACGACCATTGTGGCTTCCCCGGCTTCCGATTCCGCAGGCTTCAAGTACATCGCACCGTACACCGGTTCCGCCATCGGACAGCACTGGATGTACAACGGCAAGCACGTGCTCATCGTCTTCGACGATCTGTCGAAGCAGGCTGAGGCTTACCGCTCGATTTCCCTGCTGCTGCGTCGTCCGCCGGGGCGTGAGGCTTACCCGGGCGATGTGTTCTATCTGCACTCCCGTCTGCTCGAACGTTGCGCCAAGGTTTCCGATGACCTCGGCGGCGGCTCGATGACCGGCCTGCCGATCGTCGAGACCAAGGCGAACGATGTGTCCGCCTACATTCCGACCAACGTGATTTCCATCACCGATGGCCAGATCTTCCTGCAGTCCGACCTGTTCAACGCGAACCAGCGTCCTGCTGTGGACGTCGGCATCTCCGTGTCCCGAGTCGGTGGCGCTGCCCAGACGAAGGCCTTGAAGAAGGTCTCCGGCACGCTGAAGATCTCGCTGGCGCAGTACCGTTCGCTGGAATCCTTCGCCATGTTCGCTTCCGATCTGGATGCGGCTTCGAAGGCTCAGCTGAACCGTGGTGCCCACCTGACCGAGCTCCTGAAGCAGCCGCAGTTCTCCCCGTATTCGATGGAACAGGAAGTCGTGTCCGTGTGGGCCGGCACCCATGGCAAGATGGATGACCTGCCAATCAGCGACGTGTTGCCGTTCGAAAAGGGCATGCTGGATTATCTGGATCACAACACCGATATCCTCAAGACCATTCGCGAGACCGAGGACTTCACCGCCGATACCGAGGCTGCCCTCGATAAGGCTGTGGAAGCGTTCCGTGAGACCTTCGTGACCAGCGCGGGCAAGCCGCTGGTCGAGAAGAAGCCGAGCGCGAAGAACGCCACCCCGGTCGAACAGGAAAAGATCGTCGCAGGAGAGAAGTGATC
>OJPU01000328.1_pt1 | contig 23241 bp, 17 predicted proteins | sample 1598561 | NCBI WGS metagenome assembly OJPU01 (sample SAMN03922500, study PRJEB24848) | human gut metagenome | isolation source: stool sample | host: Homo sapiens | place: Germany | collected 2011-11 | reverse complement strand
GCATCTGCCGCACCTCGCTCGCCGTATCGGCACTTAGAATTATGCGGTATTGCCTTTATAGTTCCACCACGTGCCGCACACGCCTTCCAGCACGCTGCCGCAAGCCCAGGGCATCAGCGCAAACCATGTGCTGGCAAGACTGCCGTCGGGGTAGGTCTGCACCAGCAGGCCCTCGCAGTGGCAGAACCGCTCGGACATCCAGCCCGCGCGGCCGTAGTCGTACTCGCGGTCAAAGGTGTTGAAGGTCTGCAGCGACCAGCCCACCGTATCCTTTAAACGGGATTCAATATAGGCATCGGGGCGGCAGCGCAGATAGTAGAACATCTCGTCGGCAACTGTGCAGGACATGGGGTGAATGTGCGGGTTGGCCACCGAAGTGATGCTGCCGCCGCAGCTCGACCAGCCGAGACGGGACAGCGGCGGGACCTGTACGGGCACATTGTAGCAGAATTTAAAGCTGTACTCATAGCACAGTGCGTCCCGCAGGTGGTCGAGGTAGACGGCCTTGCCCGTCAACTCGTGCAGCAGCCGCGCGACGCGGATGTAGGCCAGCACACCCTCGCTGTCCACGGCTTTGCTGGTATCCGGCGGGCCGCCGTAACACTCAGCACGACGGATAAAGGCGTCGTAGTAGTGTACCTCGCTGCGCTCCATGGCGGGCAGGTCGGCGGTGTCGCCCGTCAGCTGCATCAGCGCAGCCTCAGCGGCCAAGCACCAGGCGCTGCCCAGGGAATCGTATTCCAACCCTGCGCCCGTTTGCTCCGACAGGGTAAACGGGTACTCGCCGTCGCCGTTGCGTGCCGCCGCCAGCCGTGGCACCACGCCCTGCACAAAGGCGAGCCAGTCGGGGTGGTCGATGCCGCGGGCGGCTTCGAGCCGATAGGCTTTTAGGATATAATAAAGCGTCTGTCCGACCAGATAGCCGGAATGCCCGCCCGTGTACATGCCGTCGAACCACCAGCCCCGACAGCTCCAGCCGTTTTCGGCGTCCCAGGTCTCGTTGGGCAGGCCGCAGCGCGGGTCCAAAGAGTTCTGCACAATATTGTCGATGCAGGCAAGGGCCGCAGCGCGGATCGTCTTATCCCCCAGGCGGTGCGCCGCCTGCAGGCAGGGCACGGCGGCGGACAGGCCGTTGGTCCAGCTGATGGAGAAGATCTTGTTCTGCTCATAGCTGCCGTCCGAGCGCTCTTTGGTGATGCCGACATAGTTTTTATCGTCGGGCAGCCAAGCGTCGCGGGTAACGGCCCCGGCCAGCAGCTCTGCCGCGTGGGATGGGGTCGTGCCGGGGCGCGGCGGCGTGTGCCACAGCCCATAGACGGCCTCCAGCGCCGCGTACAGCGTGCGCTCGCCATCCACTGCGACAAAATCATAGAGGTACAGCGGGAAGGCAACGCTCTCCCCCGCCGCCAGCGTCAAGCAGTTTTCACCCATCGGGGAGCGGGGCTTGATGTTGTGGGACTGCACAAACAGCCAGGGCGCGTTTTCGTACCCCAGCGTGTAGCCGACACTGCCCGTGTTCAGTGAGCAGGTAAAGCCTGCAAACTGTGCGAACGTTCCCGCCCTGCCGGGCTGCCAGGGTTGCAGCACGCCGTTTTGGCGCACGAAATATGGCGCAGCCGAGAGCCCATACCACCGTCCGCCGTCCAGCAGGAAGGCTGCGGGGTGGCTGAGGCGATCAGCGCGGACCATCCACCAAGGCGATGCAGGAAACTCCGGTGTACCTGCCCGCAGCCTTGGGTAGCGGTTGTCAACGCGGATCGGGGCCTCGCCGCGATTGCGGCCGTAGAGGAATCCGGGCAAGAAAAAACGCGGTGCATCGTAAGCAACGCAGAGTTCCAGCTTAACAACGCCGCGCCATGGGGCGGCGGCGTTGTTGGTCAGCGTCACCTGCCAGACCGCCGGATCGGCCAAAGTCGAAACGCCGTGGTCATAGGCAAAGTCCAGCGTCAGCGGCGTTTCAGCCAGCGGGCGGTAGTCCTCATCGTCCGCCGACCGGGCCGTGCAGGCAAATTGCATCATCATAGGATTCTCCTTTTTTACTATATCAGAACGCCTTACAGCGGCCAAATGCGGTATCGGCCGCTGAGGGCCAGCAGGGCAAAGAAGTACAGGCAGTTGTCGTAATAGCGGCGTGCGTCGATCTCCGCCTGCGCATAGCCCAGCTCCGCAAAAACGTTGCGATAGTGTGTGGGCAGGGTAACTGCTGCCATAAATCGGCCCCTTTCGTTGTTCGGTTTTGGCTCAATATAGCAGGTTACAGCGGCAAAATCAAGGGGGTACCGGGCTCGATTTTCAACAGGGCAACATAAATACAGCACCCCTGCATTCCACTTATTGCAAGAAAAGCCCCGTCGTTTTCGGGACTTTCGGCTTTTGCAATGCTTATTTTGTGCTATTTTTCAGGCTGTGCAAATTTTGACGATGCCGAACAAGCGCAGCAGGTAGGAAAAATTCGCGGCACATTATGCACCATTTATCCATAATGATGACACGAAAGTTACAATTCGTTTCTCGAATCGCACAAAAACTGTGTTTTTCTTTCTAGCACATTGCACAAAAAACAATCAACAAGCCTGTAAAATCAGCAGATATTGATAAGATACATAGCAAAAAATGAGAAGCATGCATTTTCGGAATGCGGTATAATAACGGCAAATGATATGTTTGGCCTGTGATGAGCTCACCAAACATAAGACACAGACAATTCAGAAAAGAGTGAAGCAAACGGTGTTGGACAAGATCGCACCCAAGGACCCAACGGCCAAACGCCCGGGATTTTATGTGCTGCTGGACAAGCCGGTCGGCGGCCTGCCGAGCAATGACGGCGTAGGCCGCCACCCCGTTTATATCAATGGTGACCGCCTTGTAACTTTCGCCAAGATGGTCGGCGGCATTGACGATGAGAACATTCTGGAAATGCTCCGCACGGCCAAGGGCTTCCGCAAGCTCGTGCACAGCGTCGGCGTCAGCATCGTCGGCGACCTGCCCGACAAGGTTGTGACCTTCACCCTCGGCTTCTCCGGGGAACTGGGCAGCGGCGGCAGCCGCAACAGCATGAAGATTACCACCGATGGCACTGAGCACATCATGGTCATGGATGAACAGCAGTGGTCCGACAGCGACGAGACGCCGCAGGAGTTTCTGTTCGAGCTCGTCAAACCGAAGGACATCGCCACGGCCACCGTCAAGCTCTACTTGAACGACGGCTACACAGTCCCCGAGGTTGACCCCGACCCGCCCGTGGCTTTCGATACGCCCGCCTACAGCGAGATGATCGCCCGCAGCTGCCTGAGCACCGGCAACAACATCCGTATCAAGCGTGTGTTGCAGCAGCTCCGCGATGGCAAGCCCACGACGATCGCCTTCCTGGGCGGCTCCATCACACAGGGCGCGGGTGCGGTTCCCTCGCAGGAAATGTGCTACGCGCGCAAGACCTATGAGGCCATCTGCGAAAGGTACACACCCGACCACGGCGCACATGTCCGCTACATCAAAGCGGGCGTTGGCGGCACGCCCTGCCAGCTCGGCATCATCCGCTATGACCGCGACATCACCCGCGACGGTGCGGTGCAGCCCGATCTGATCATCGTCGAGTTCGCCGTCAACGACGAGGCTGACGAGACGAAGGGCCTGATGCACGAGAGCCTGATCCAAAAGATCTGGTCAGCCCCCAATGAGCCCGCCGTTGTGATGTTGTTCAGCGTTTTTGCCAACGACTGGAACCTGAAGGATCGCTTGGCTCCCATCGGTTGGCGGCATGAGCTGCCGATGGTCAATGTGCTGGACGCCGTCAGCCCGCAGTTCCGCGTTGGTGTCGGTGAGCGCAGCGTCATCACCCGCCGCCAGTACTTCTACGATGTGTTCCATCCCTCCAACAGCGGGCACCGCATCATGCGGGACTGCCTCATGTATATGCTGGACCGGCTGGACAAGCAGCAGGAAGGGCCTGCCCCGAAAGAGCTCGCCCCCTACTACGGTTTCGACTTTGCCGAGACGAAGCTGCTGGACCGCAGTGTGAACCCCTTTGACGCGGTCATCGACCCCGGCTGCTTCACCGAGACGGACACCGACTTACAGAGCGTGCCCTTCGACTTCGAGGACGTCAACACCCCCGAGTTCCCCCACAACTGGAAGAAGGGCGCGGGCGACAAGCCGTTCACGATGGACATCACCTGCCGCAGCATCCAGCTCGTTTTTAAAGATTCGGGCAGCAAGGAGTTCGGCGCGGCAGTCGTCACGGTAGACGGCAAAGAGGTCGCGGCCTACGATCCGCGGCAGGCCGGTTGGACCCACTGCCATGCGGCCATTATCTTAAAGGAAGAAACCGCGCAGCGGCACCACATCGAAATCAAGATGCAGGAGCCGGGCACGGACAAAGTATTCACCATTTTAGGTTTCGGCGTTCTGTAAAGGACACGGAAGAACAGGAGAAAGCATTATGAAGAGAACCAAGAATCCCGCTAAAGAAGCTGAGTACCGCAAGCGTGCGGCCGACCTCGTTGCGCAGATGACCCTGCACGAGAAGGTCAGCCAGATGCTGAGCTGGGCTCCCGCGATCGAGCGTCTGGGCATCCCCGCTTACAACTGGTGGAGCGAGGGCATCCACGGTGTCGGCCGCGCGGGCACTGCCACCGTCTTCCCCCAGGCCATCGGCATGGCCGCCGCCTTTGACGAGGACATGATGGAGCAGGTCGGCAACGCCGTCGGCGTTGAGGCTCGCGGCAAGTACAATATGTGCCGCGCCCACGGCGACCGCGACATTTTCAAGGGTCTGACCGTCTGGGCCCCCAACATCAACATCTTCCGCGATCCCCGCTGGGGCCGTGGCCACGAAACTTACGGCGAGGATCCGTTCCTGACGAGCCGCCTCGGCGTCCGCTTTGTTGAGGGTATGCAGGGCGACGATCCCGATTACCTGCAGGCCGCCGCCTGCGCCAAGCATTTCGCCGTACACTCTGGCCCCGAAAGCGACCGCCACCACTTTAACGCCATCGTCTCCAAGCAGGACCTGTGGGAGACCTACCTGCCCGCATTCCGCGCACTGGTCAAGGAAGCCGGTGTCGAGGCCGTCATGGGTGCGTACAACCGCACGAATGGCGAGCCCTGCTGCGGCAGCAAGACCCTGCTAAAGGATATCCTGCGTGACAAGTGGCATTTTGACGGCCACGTTACCTCCGACTGCTGGGCCATCAAGGACTTCCATACCGGCCACATGGTCACGGACGGCCCTGTAGAGTCCGTCGCACTGGCCGTCAACAACGGCTGCGACCTGAACTGCGGCGACCTTTACGTTTACCTTGAGCAGGCCGTCGCCGAGGGCAAGCTTTCCGAAGAGAAGATCGACGAGAGCCTGACCCGCCTGTATGTGACCCGCATGCGTCTGGGTATGTTTGACGCCGAGGATCAGGTTCCTTATAATAAGGTTGGCTACGACGTTGTCGACAGCGCCGAGATGAAGGCCCTGAACCTGAAAGTCGCCGACAGCATCATGACGCTGCTGAAGAACGACGGCACGCTGCCGCTGGACAAGTCCAAGCTGCACACCGTCGGCGTCATCGGCCCTAATGCCGACAGTCGCAAGGCGCTGCTGGGCAACTATGAGGGCACTGCCTCCCGCTACACCACCGTGCTGGAGGGCATTGAAGATTACCTCGGCGACGATGTGAAAGTCCGCTACTCGCAGGGCTGCCACCTCTACGCCGACAACATCCAAGGCTTGGCCGAGTCCAACGAACTGATGAGCGAGGTCAAGGGCGTCTGTGAGGAGAGCGATGTCGTTATCGCAGTCCTCGGTCTGGATGCCGGCCTTGAGGGTGAGGAGGGCGACCAGGGCAACCAGTTCGCCAGCGGCGACAAGCCGAACCTGAAGCTCCCCGGCCATCAGGAGGAAGTCCTGAAAGCCTGTGTTGAGAGCGGCAAGCCTGTTGTTCTGGTTCTGCTGGGCGGCAGTGCATTGGCTGTCAACTATGCAGATGAGCACGCAAGCGCCATTCTCGAAGCTTGGTATCCCGGTGCCCGTGGCGGCGAGGCTGTGGCCCGCGCTCTGTTCGGTGAGACGAACCCGCAGGGCAAACTGCCTGTCACCTTCTACCACAGCGACCGTGACCTGCCGGAGTTTACCGACTACGCCATGAAGGGCCGCACCTACCGCTACATGGAGAAGGAAGCCCTTTACCCCTTCGGCTACGGCCTGTCCTACACGAAGTTCGGCTTCAAGAACGCTGCTGTCAGCGCGAATGAGGCGGGCTCCGACGGCCTCGATGTGACGGTGGACGTCACGAACGAGGGTTCCGTTGAGGGCCGTGAGAGCGTGGAGGTTTACGTCAAGGCCGAGCGCGAGAACACCCCGAACGCCCAGCTGAAGGGCCTTGCCAAGGTCGAGCTGCAGCCCGGTGAGACGAAGCAGGTCAAAATTCACCTGCCGCTGGCCGCCTTCGCCCTCTGCAATGAGGAAGGCACGCCGATCGTTGAGGCAGGCAGCTACAGCGTTTATGTCGGTGCTTCCCAGCCTGATGCCCGCAGCGTAGCGCTGATGGGTCAGGCCCCCGCAAAGCTGACTGTCACCCAGTCCGCAACGCAGGCCCTTGACCTGTGATTGATATTAGGAAGGAGAGACAGAACCATGCCCAAGACCGCACAAAAAGACGCTTCTGTGGCCACTGTCAAGAAGCAGGGTGCTGCGATGAAGCACATTAAAAAGTACTGGCAATGGTACGCAATGATGCTCATTCCCGTTGTGTACTACATCGTGTTCCGCTACATCCCGATGTTCGGCAACATCATTGCGTTCCGCCGCTACCGCGCCGGCAGCAGCATCTTCGGCGATGAATGGAGCGGCCTGAAGTACTTCAACCAGTTCATGAAGGATCAGAACTTCTGGCGTGCGTTCAAGAACACACTGCTGTTGAACTTCAAGTATCTGATCATCAGCTTCCCGCTGACGCTGATCTTCGCCCTGTTGCTGAACGAGGTCAAGAACGTTCACTTCAAGAAGATTGTGCAGACGATCTCCTACCTGCCCCACTTCATTTCGATGGTCATCGTTGCGGGCATGGTCCGCGAGATTCTGTCCACCAGCGGTCCCATCAACAACCTCATCACCAAGCTGGGCGGCGAGGCCATCACCTTCATCTCCCTGCCCGAGTGGTTCACGACGATCTTTGTTACCACGGGCGTATGGCAGGGCCTCGGCTGGGGCACCATCCTTTACTTGGCTGCCATGTCCGGCATCAACACCGAACTGTACGAGGCTGCTGAGCTGGACGGCGCAAACCGCTTCCAGCAGTGCCTGCACGTTACCATCCCCGCCATCCTGCCCACCATCTCCACCCTGTTGGTTCTGAACATCGGCAGCCTGTGCGGTTCCGCCGCTTTCGAGAAGGTCTTCCTGCTGTACACCCCCACCACCTATGAGACGGCCGACATCATCGCCACCTACGTCTACCGCATGGGCCTTGGCTCCGGCAACTACAGCTACGCAACGGCCGTCGGCCTGTTCCAAGGTGTCATCAACCTGGTCCTGCTCACGGTTGCCAACAAGGTCTCCTCTTGGCTGACCGGCAGCGGTTTGTGGTAATTAGGAGGATAAAATAATGGCAAAAGCAACTACTATGGGCCCCATGAAGATCAAGGAATCCGCCAGTTACCGCGTGTTCAAGGTCTTTAACGCCATCATCCTGACGCTGATCAGCGTTGCGATGCTCTACCCGTTCCTGTACTTGGTCGCCCAGTCCTTCTCCTCTACGCAGGCGATCGTTGCAGGCGAAGTCGGCCTGATCCCGAAGGACTTCAACATCTCCACATATAAATACGTCATCACCGACGGCAAATTCATCCCCTATTACGGCAACACCATTGTGTACTCCATCATTGGCACGGTCTGCGCTCTGCTGTTCAGCGCCCTGCTGGCCTATCCCCTTTCCAAGGCGGAGCTGTACGGCGGCAAGGCCATCAACAAGTTCATCATTTTCACGATGTACTTTGGCGGCGGCATGATCCCCAACTACATTTTGATGGTTTCCTTGGGTCTGCGCGATACCGTGGCATCCTTCATCCTGCCCGGCATGATCTCCACCTACTACGTCATCCTGATGCGTTCCTTCTTCCTCACTCTCCCCCGTGAGCTGGAAGAAGCCGGCGAGATCGACGGCCTGGACTTGTGGGGCGTGTTCTGGCGCATCGCCATCCCCCTGTCCAAGCCCATCATTGCCACCATGACACTGTTCTACGTCGTCCAGTACTGGAACGACTGGTTTGATGCTTTCCTCTACTTGGATACGACCACGAAATGGCCCGTTGCCTACTATCTGCGCCAGCTCATCAGCAGCGCTTCCGGCACAAGTGCCGATGCAGGCGATGCCATGCAGATCGCTTCCAACATCAAGTCCTGCGCCATGGTGCTGACGTCCGCTCCCATCATTTGCATCTACCCCTTCATCCAGAAGTATTTCGTGCAGGGCATGATGCTGGGCGGCGTTAAGGGCTAACGTTTTCGCGTTAGTGCTCTGCGTCCCGTTTTTCCACTGTCTTAAAACCGACGCCGACTCCGGTGCCGGATGAAAGAAAACGCCTGTTTTCCCAGGGCCTTCCGGGGAGCAGGAAAAAACGTAATGGAGGTTACGAAACATGAAAAAGCTCACATCCCTCGTGCTGGCTACCGGCATGGTGCTGTCTCTGGCTGCCTGCGGCGGCTCCGGCAGCTCCACGGCTGCAAGCACCAACACCGATGGCAGCACTGCTACCACCGACACCGCTGCTGCGGACGAATCCAACCTCGGCTATGAGTACGGCGAGCACTTCCACTCTGACGAGCCTGTCACCTACACGATGTTCTTCAACGACAACCCCGCCTATCCCATGAACGACAAGTGGATCAACGAGGGCGTCTTTAAGGCCATCGAGGAGGCCACCAACGTCCATCTGGAACTGACCGTCGTTGACAACTCCAACTACACCGATAAGGTTTCCTTGGCCGTTTCTTCCGGCACTTCCCCCTACATCATCCCCAAGATCTACACTGAAACTGCGTATGTCACCGGCGGCGGCGTTGTCCCCGTCTCCGACTATGTCCAGTATATGCCCAACTACTCCAACTTCGTCGAGGAGTACAACATGCAGGACGACTTGGCCACCATCACGCAGGCTGACGGCAAGTACTACCGCCTGCCCGGCCTGAAGGAGACCGCTCTGCAGGATTACACCTTCCTCGTCCGCAAGGACATCTTTGACGCTGCCGGCTACGATGTCGCCGAGCTGGAAAAGGATTGGACCTGGGATAAGTTCGCCGACGTGCTGATCGGCGTCAAGAAGTACATGGTCGAGCAGGGCATGTGCGGCGAGAATGACTACATCTGGTCCGATATGTGGTGCGGCCAGACCTCCGGTTACGGTCAGGGCGGCAACCTGCTGAAGCTGCTGGGTGCCTCCTACGATATCAACACCGGCTGGGCCATCACCACCAACTACGGTCTGGTCTATGACGCCGACAGCGATTCCTTCGTTGACGGCTCTGTCTCCGACAAATACAAGCAGGCCTACACTGTCCTGCAGAAGCTCGTCCAGAACAAGGTCCTTGACCCCGAGACCTGGACCCAGGATGACGACACCGCGCTGAACAAGTTCTACCGCGGCGAGACCGTCATCATGTCCACCAACCGTGCCCAGTACGCCGTCCAGGACGCCAAGGTCAAGGAGCAGCTGGGCGAGGGCAACTACGAGCTGTACCGCATCCTCACTCCCATCGGCACATCTGACTATCAGGCCGAGAACCAGCGCCTTGAGTGCGGTATCATGATCTCTTCCAACGCTCTGAAAGAGCTGGGCGAGGACGAGTTCATCAAGATGATGCGCTTTGTTGACTGGCTGTGGTACTCTGACGAGGGCCTGACCCTGACCAAGTGGGGCAAAGAGGGCGAGACCTACACCGTCACCGACGGCACCTACAGCCTGACCCCCGGTTACTACTGCAAAGGCCTGTCCATCGGACAGACCTCCGACGATCAGATCGACCTGCGTGAAGAGCTGGGCTACGCCTGCGGCAACTTCATGTATTCCGGCAACACCGAGCTGCTGACCAGCAACTTCACCGATGATCTGCGTGACTTCTACGACCGTCAGGGCCAGTACCGCAAGCTGCGCCCGCTGGATCCCACCGTTACCTTCGACGAGGATCAGATGGAGATGCTGAACCTGTGGGGCACCCCCATGACCGATACCGTCAACGCTTGGACCTGCAAGTTTGCCATGAATCAGGCCGACATCAACAACGATTGGGATACCTACGTTGCTGAGGTCGAAGCCCAGAACATGCAGAACATCGTTGATATGTACAACGACACCTACAACGCAAACAAGTAATTTGTTTGGAAACTGACTGTCCCTGCGACAGTGATGCAACTGCCGGGGGCAGCCTCACGTAACAACATGGGGCTGCCCCCGGTTTGCTGTTTATGGTACGCAAGTACCGCGCCCCGGTGACGGGGCGCACCGTGTGTGCCCGACACGGCCATGTCGGACCTGCACGGCACTTCCCGTCACATCCCCTTACCCTTATGAAAAGGAGCTGTTCCTTATGAAACGCACCGATTTCAGCGTCGACTGGCTGTTTGCCGCCTGCGCGCCGGATACCGAGCTGCTGCCTTGGAATGCGCAGTTTACCCCCGTCGACCTGCCCCACGATTGGCAGATTCGCCACGCGGACGATCTGTACTGCGATGGCACGCTGTTCTACCGCAAATATTTCTTTGTCACTGATGTGCCCGGCACCCGCCGCATGCTTTGGTTCGGCGGGGCCTACATGGATACGACCGTTTTCGTCAACGGCACCGAAGTCGGCCAATGGAAGTACGGCTACACGTCGTTCTGGTTCGACATCACCGACGCGCTGCATGAGGGCCAGAACGAGGTTCTTGTCCGCTGCAATCTGCGCCACCCCAACTCTCGCTGGTACTCCGGTGCGGGCCTGTACCGCAATGTGGAACTGTGGGAGGCTCCCGACCTCCACTTGATGCCCGATGGACTGTATGTAGCTGCCAAAGAGGGCGACAACGGCGCTTGGACTGTGGCCGTCACTGCCGAGGCGGGTTCCGTCACCGCCGCCAGCGCGGGCCACACGCTGACGCTACATCTGACCGATGACAACGGCAGCCTTCTTGGCACTGCCGCCATCCCTGCCGATGCATGGGCCGCTCTCCCCTCCCCCGATGGCTGGCGCACGGGCAAGGAAACCGCGATTTACAAAGCCTCGCACACCTTCACGCTGCAAGACCCCGCTTTGTGGGACTTGGACGCGCCGAACTTCTACCACATCACGGCAGAGCTAACCAGCGCCGATGGCGTTACCGACACACTAACCACCCGCTTTGGCTGCCGCACCATCGAAGCCACACCCGACTGCGGGCTGCTGGTGAATCACAAGCGCGTTTTGATCAAGGGCGTCTGCATCCACCACGATTTCGGCTGTCTCGGTTCGGCGTTTGAGTACAGCGCCGCCAAGCGTCAGCTTGAAATCCTCAAGTCCATGGGGGTTAACAGCATCCGCACAGGTCACACACCGCCCGCGCCGCAGTTCATGGATCTGGCCGACGAGATGGGCATTTTGATGGATGTCGAGAGCTTCGACTGCTGGCGCAGAGGCAAGAACCCTTACGACTACGGCCGCTTCTTTGACGAGTGGCAGGAAAAGGATGTTGCTGCCTGGATCCGCCGCGACCGCAACCACCCAAGCCTGCTGTTCTGGTGCATCGGCAACGAGATCTACGACACCCACGCGGGTTCCGAGGGCGCGGACACAATGCGGATGCTGCTGGCCGAGGTCGCTGCGCACGACCCTGCGCGCAACGGCATCCCAACGCTCGGTTCCAACTACATGCCGTGGGAAAATACACAGCACTGTGCCGATATCATCAAGGTCGCGGGCTATAATTACGGCGAGCGCCTCTACGCCAGCCACCACGAGAAGCACCCTGACTGGGTCATCTACGGCAGTGAGACGTCGTCCATCGTGCAGAGCCGCGGCATCTACCACTTCCCGCTTTCGCAAAGCCTGCTGTCTGATGACGACCTGCAGTGCTCAAGCCTGGGCAACAGCCGCACAAGTTGGGGCGCGGAGAGCTGGGATGTCTGCCTGCAGAGCGAGCAGCGCTGGCCATTCACGCTGGGGCAGTACCTTTGGAGCGGGTGGGATTACATCGGCGAGCCGACACCTTACCACACGCGCAGCAGCTATTTCGGCACGATTGACACGGCAGGCTTCCCGAAGGACGCCTACTACGTTGTGCAGGCCGCGTGGCTCGACCCCAAAACACACCCAATGGTACACCTGTTCCCCTACTGGGACTTCAACGAAGGGCAGCTGATTGACCTCTGCGCTTGCACCAACGCCCACAGCGTAGAACTGTTTGTGAACGGCGAGAGCCTTGGCCGCAAGGTGCTGGACTCCGCCAAGGGCCGTACCGCCAGCTGGCAGGCAGCCTACCGCCCCGGCAGCGTCAAGGTCGTAGCCTACGATGAAAACGGCAAGGTCGTGGCAACCGACGAGCAGGATTCCTTCGATGACAGCGCTATGGTCTGCCTGCAGGCTGACCGCAAGACGATTTCCGGCGATGGCCGTGAGCTTGCGTTTATCACAATCACAACCCGCGACAAGAACGGCAACCCTGTGCGCAACGCGAACGACCGCGTGACGGTCCGCGTAAATGGCGCGGGTGTGTTGGTGGGCCTTGACAACGGCGACAGCGCCGACCCCGACGAGTACCAGACCGACAGCCGCCGCCTTTTCAGCGGCATGCTGCTGGCCGTTGTGGCGGGCAATGGCCGCACCGGCACGATTACCGTGGATGTCACGGCCCCCGGCCTGCGCCCTGCAGTGCTGACGCTGAACGCCGCCCCGTTTGAGGGCCCCGTTCGCCGCCGTCTGCCGCCGCTGACCTTCGGCGGCAGCACGCAGGAAATCCCTGTGCGCAAGCTAACCCTGACCGCCGAGCGCACAGCGCTGGACAAGGAGCACCCCGTAACGCACATCACCGCCGCACGCCGGCCTGCAGCAGCAACCTTCACCGACATCGAGTGGCAGTTGACCGACGACAAGGGTGTGCCTGCCGTGAACGCGGCCATGCAGCCAGACGGTGACGTGCTGACGGTGACCGCCCTGGGCGATGGCACACTGCGGGTTCGCGCCCTGGTGCGCAACGGCCACGATGCGCCGCAGCTGATCTCCCAATTGGAGTTGTCCATCTCTGGCGTCGGTCAGCTGCACAAGAACCCTTATGAATTTATCTCGGCCAGCCGTTTTGATGCGTCCTTCGGCGACATCGGCAACGGCAACGAGCGCGGCGTTTCCACCTCCCGCACGGGCCGCAGCTGGGTGCTGTTCGATGATATCGACTTTGGCCCCGATGGTGCAGATACGGTGGAGTTGCCAATCTTTGTGCTGGACGGAGAACCGACGACCTTCCGCTTCTGGGACGGCGAGCCCTACGCCGAGGGCAGTACAATGATCGGCGAGCGCGTCTACCACAAGCCCAAGCAGTGGAACGTCTACCAGCCCGACACCTTCAAGCTGGACAAGCTCCTGCGCGGCATCGGCAGATTTGCCGTGGAGCTGAACGTGAAGGTCCACATCAAGGGCTTTACCTTCACCCGTCATTCTCGTGCATGGGATACCCTGGCTGCGGGCGCGTGCGATGCCGTCTATGGCGATTCCTTTACCCGCGACGGGTCGCGTGTGCTGGGCATCGGCAACAATGTCTCGCTGCTGTTTGACCGCATGGACTTTGGCGAGACCGGCTGCTGCGGCATCCGCATTACGGGCCGCAGCCCGTTGCCCGCCAACACGGTGCATCTGATGTTTGCCGCTGCAGACGGCGGTGAGACCGAGCGCCGTGTGGTCGAGTTTGGCCCACAGGCCGATTGGGGCGAGCAAACCTTCACGTTTGAGCCCGTCACAGGGGCGCGGCAAGTCACGTTCCTCTTCCTGCCCGGCACGCAGTTTGACTTTGATTCCTTTACATTTATTTGAGGCAACTACCTATGAACCACGAAATTTATGCGGACCATGCCGCCACCGCGCCCATTGAGCCGCTGGCGCTGGAGGCCATGTATACCGCTTACCAAGAGTACGCGAACCCCGCCGCACTCTACCGCAGCGCCCTGCACACCAAGCAGACCGTGGAAAAAGCACGGCTGACCGTGGCGGAAAATCTGGGCTGTACCCCCGACCATATATTTTTCACCTCCGGCGGCAGCGAGAGCAACACCTGGGCCATCCGTGGCACGGTGCCGCAGGGCGGCCATGTGGTCACAACGCCCATCGAGCACCACTCGGTTCTGAACGCCTGCGCGTCAATCCGGGACGACGGCGGCCGCATGACAACGCTGGAGGTTGACGGGTTCGGCCGCGTTGTACCTGAGAGCTTGACCCGCGCCCTGGCGGCCCACCCCAACCTGGTCAGCTTGCAGTACGCCAACAACGAGGTAGGCGTTGTACAGAACATCCCCGCGCTGGCAGCGCTCTGCCGTGAGGCGGATGTGCTGCTGCACGTTGATGCTGTGCAGGCAGCGGGACACCTGGCCATCCCGCTGGACGGCATCGATTTTCTGTCGGCGTCGGCCCACAAGTTCGGCGGGCCGAAGGGCATCGGCTTCTTGTATGTGCGCGAGCCTCGCAAACTGCGCCCGCTGATTTACGGCGGCAGTCAACAGTACGGCCTGCGCCCCGGCACTGAGCCCGCAGCGCTGATTGCGGGCTTGGCCGCAGCGTTCAAGGTCACCTGCGCCGAGCGCCGCCAGCGCACTGCCAAAAAGCGTGCCCTGGCCGAGGAGTTTTGGCAGACGCTGCATGCTGCCCGGCCCGAAGCACGGCTGCACACCCCCGCGGACGGCCTGCCGGGCCTGCTGAGCGTTGGCCTACCCGGCCGCAGCGGCCAGCGGCTGACCTACCAGCTGGATGTAGCCGGGGTCAGTGTCTCCCCCGGCGCAGCGTGCGACAACCGCGGCGTGCAGGAACCCTCCCACGTTTTGATGGCTCTGGGCGGCACTGCGGCCGAGGATGCGCTGTCGACCTTACGTTTCAGCTTCGGCAGTGCGAACCGCCCCGGCGACGGCAAAGAAGCTGCGGAACGGCTGATAAAAATTCTGGAACAACAATAATTTTATTCACATATATAGGAGGTTTTACCATGGCATTTACCAAGTGCTGGCTGGCATACCCGGAGATTAGGGGCTGCCATTGCGACGCGATTTCTCTGCATACCGAGCTGACGGGCGAAACCATCGACCGCGCCAAGGCAGAACTGGCCGAGGGTTTCAAGGGCCTGTACGGCGCAGCGCTGACCGAGGGCGACGACATCACCCTGGCGCTGGACATGGCCCTGGACCCTGAGGGTTACCGCTTGAAGGCCGCCGACGGCCATTGCACCATCGAGGGCGGCAGCGAAGTAGGCGTTTTGTACGGCGTTTTTGCACTGCTGCGCAATCTGCAGACTGCAGGCAAGGCGTGGGCGCAGTTCACCGCCGATGAGGAGAAGGCACCATCCAACCGCCTGCGCATGCTGAACCACTGGGATAACATGGACGGCAGCATTGAGCGCGGCTACTCCGGTGATTCCTTCTTTTTCAAAGATTCCGAAATTCTAATCGATGTACCGCGTTTGACGGCTTACGCCCGTATGCTCGCGTCCGTGGGTATCAACGGCATCACAATCAATAACGTCAACGTCAAGGACGCCGCCAGCTGGCTCATCACCGACCGCTACTTCGGCGCCCTGCAGGAGTATCTGAAAATCTTCACCCCCTACGGCGTCAAGCTGTATCTGAGCATCAACTTTGCCGCCCCGATGGAGCTGGGCGGCATGGACTCCGCCGACCCCTGCGACCCCGCCGTGGCCAAGTGGTGGGCGGATAAGGCCCAGGAGGTCTGGGCAAACCTGCCCGGCCTGGGTGGTTTCCTGGTAAAGGCCGACTCCGAGGGCCGCCCCGGCCCCTTCACCTACGGCCGCAACCAGGCCGACGGCGCAAACATGCTGGCCGATGCCGTGGCCCCCTGCGGCGGTCACATTGTCTGGCGTTGTTTCGTTTACAACTGCCAGCAGGATTGGCGCAATACCAAGATTGATCGCGCCCGCGCAGGCTACGACTATTTTATGCCGCTGGACGGCACCTTCCGCGACAACGTCACGCTGCAAATCAAGAACGGCCCCATGGACTTCCAGGTGCGCGAACCGGTCTCCCCGCTGATTGGCGGCCTGCAGCACACCCACATTGCCGTGGAGTTCCAAATTGCGCAGGAGTACACGGGCCAGCAGCGCCACGTCTGCTACTTGATGCCCTGGTTCCGCCAGATTTTGGACTTCGACATGCACACCCGCCCGAACGGCGACGCCCATGTGCGTGCGCTGATCCAAGGCGCGGGCAACGGAATGGTGGCCGTGACCAACACCGGCAACGATGAAAACTGGACCGGCCACGACCTGGCCGCTGCGAACCTCTACGGATTCGGCCGCTTGAGCTATGACACCACGCTGGACCCCGCCGTGATTGCCGGCGAGTGGCTGCGGCTGACCTTCGGCAACAATGAGCCTGTGGAGAAGACGCTGCACCGCATTTTGATGCAGTCCTGGCCCACCTATGAGAAATACAACGCCCCCCTGGGTGTGGGCTGGATGGTCAACCCCAACTACCACTACGGCCCCAACGTTGACGGTTATGAGTACAGCCGCTGGGGCTGCTACCACCGCGCCTCCTTCGACGGCATTGGCATTGACCGCTCGCCCACGGGCAGCGATTACTGCCACCAGTACGCCCCCGAACTGGCCGAAATGTACGCCAATGTGGAGACCTGCCCCGAAGAGCTGCTGCTCTTCTTCCACCACATGCCGTACAACTATGTGCTCAAGAGCGGCAAAACGATCCTGCAGCACATCTACGACACCCACTTCGAGGGTGCCGAGGACGCCGCGCGGTTCTACGACGAGGTTGTGACGCTGAAGCCTTACCTGGATCCTGCCGTGTACGCCCGCCTGGAGGCACGCTTTGCCCACCAGAAGGAGCACGCCTGTGAGTGGCGCGATGTCATCAACACCTACTTCTACCGCAAAACGGGCATCGGCGATGCCCACGGCCGCAAAATTTACGAATAATTAAAAAGTGCGCCGCCGCGTGGAACTTTCACGCGGCGGCGCTTTTTTATCCGTGGGAGGCCATCTGGCGGTACTCGGTAGGGGTATAGCCTATCTGCGCCTTGAACAGGCGGTTGAAGGTTGCGATCGAGTTGAAGCCCGACCGCATAGCGATCTCGGTGATGGGGATCGTATCGTCCACCAGCAGTGCTTTGGCATAGATGATGCGGCGCGCCACCAGGTAATTGTGGCAGGTCATGCCCGTGTTTTCCTTGAACAGGCGCGAAAAATGGTAGACACTAAACCCCGCGCGGGAGGCCAGATCCTCGACCGAGAGACGCTCGGTGCAGTGGTTGTTGATGTAGGCGCACAGCTCTGCAAAGCGGCGCATGTGGTCCTGCTGCTTGGGGTAATCCAGCACCTGCTCGCTGTTCTGGCGGTGCTCATACCGCCCGAAGATCGAGAAAAAGTGCAGCATCAAGGCCATGATCTCGCTCTCACGGCAGACGTTCGTGCTGAAATACTCGCCCTCTATCTGCGCCAGCACCGCAAACAGCTGGTCGGCCAGTTCGGGGTCCTCCTGCCGGGTGACAAGGCGGAAGGGGTAGAACGTGTTGAACAACTCGGCCATGTCCTGTATCTGATGAAAGTACGATACGCTGTAGTTCATGATGTATCGCTCCCCCGTTTTGGGTGCGCGAATGCTGTGCAGCTCGCCCGATGCGATAATCAGCACATCATGGGGCTGCAGCGTCACGGTCTTGCCCGCAATCGTAACCGTGTAGGTACCCTCGATGGGGGAGATGATCTCGCCAGGGGCATGCCAGTGCAGTGGGAAATCGGCGTCCTCCATGTTGCGGTAAAAGCGGATCGCCGTTGAAAAGCGGAAATCGACAGTTTCAGTCGTGCCGTCCAGATTCTCTATTTTGCCGGGGCTCACACTGCCGTATTTTTTGAGCAGTTCTACTTCCATAGTTTGTTTTCCTCGTGGCCTGCTGCCGTAAAAAGGTCGTTTCTTTTATTGTATCGCGGTTTTCCGCCCTAGTCAACAGGTACGGGGATGGAGTTTCCCCACTAGAGTTTTATAATAAACGCAAAGCTCCAAAAACAGAGCTTTAGCACAAAAAGTACAAATATTGTCTATCAACATTCTTGGCATCAAGCATTCGGGAAAAACCGAAGTATCAATTACACCTGATACGGTGCTGTCCGGGGAAATAACGATTTTAGCGTTGGGCGAATACAAAGCGCTGCAAAAGTGCTTCCGAATCTGAACGGACGGTGAGGGTATGTGGAAGATGTAGTTTTGATCGCTGGGACAGCGTTAATGTTCCTGTTCGGCTGGTTTTTGATGAAGCGGCTGGATCGCTTTCTGGATGAAAATCAGAAGCGAATCGAGGAAGCGCCCGAACAACAGCAGCCTGAGCAGTGCGTGCATCTGGCCGGAAATATTTCTCCTGACGAACTTGAGGAAACGCTTTCCCGGTTTCGCAGCAGTCATGCCCATGTAGAAATCGTGATCTATGATTCAGAGCAAATTTCATTTCCGGACAACGAATCCGATTGGGCGCAGTTGAAGCCTTCACATCTTGGTGCTATAATATCGTTTAAGAGGGGTTGTGAAAATGTGCAAAACAAAGGAAGCGAACTTCCAAAAGAGCATATTCTTGTGTGCCTGTCCTCGTCTCCATCCAATGAGCGCATCCGATTGGCGACAGCCGCCGAAGTCTTGGGCTTGGGTTTACGCTCTGCCAAGCCATCATTCATCTGCTTCCGTTTTACATGATCGGCTATGGTGTGATACGCTGCTTTGTAGAGGGACTTCGTACGGACAGTCTCTATCTGATGCCAGGTGTCCGCGTGTCGCAGGTGTTGTCTGGCTGCCTGATTCTATTGGGCGTTTTACTCGTAGGTATTATTCGAAGAAGGCAGGATATACAGGTATGAAACTAATTTGCTCTTTATTTATCACATTCTTAAAAATCGGTGCGTTCACCTTTGGCGGCGGATACGCTATGATTGCGCTGCTTGAAAATGAGTTCGTTGAAAAGAAAAAATGGCTTGAAAAAAGCGAGTTTCTGGACATGGTTGCGGTAGCTGAATCCACGCCAGGACCAGTCGCCATCAACAGTGCGACTTACATTGGTTACAAAATTGCAGGATTTGCGGGTGCAACCATGTCCACACTTGCTGTCAGCATTCCATCTTTCTTTGTAATTTATGGTATCTCGCTGTTCTTTGATCAGTTTCTCAGTTTGCGCTGGGTTTCCTGCGCATTCCGCGGGATTCAGGTATGTGTGATCTATCTGATCCTTACCGCAGGGCTGAAAATGCTTAAAAGTATTGACAAAAATACACTAAACTTGACGATTCTCACGTTGGTCGTGGCTTCCATGCTCTGCTGCTCGATCACAGCAGTTTCGTTTTCCTCTGTGTTTTACATCCTGATCTGCGGCGCGGTCGGGCTTGTTGTTTTCTTTCTGCGAAAATCCGGAAAGGAGATGGGAAAACGTCATGATATACCTGCGTCTCTTTCTGAACTTTTTGATGATCGGTGCCTTGTCTTTCGGCGGCGGCTATGGAATGGTTTCGCTGGTACGCGAAACGGTGCTTTCCAACGGCTGGCTGACAGAGAACGAGTTTCTGAATTTTATTGCCGTATCTGAATCCACACCGGGACCCCTTGCCGTGAATATGGCAACCTTTATCGGCTCAACACTGGGCGGAATCCTCGGTTCATTTGTTGCAACGCTGGGCGTGGTGTTGCCGTCATTTTTGATTATTCTCTTAATTGCATCCGCACTAAAGAATCTGATGAAATATGCACCCGTCAACGCCTTTTTATCGGGAGTTCGTCCGTGCGTTGTAGCGATGATCCTTGCGACCGCGCTCAGCATGGCGCTGTCTACGCTGTTTGGCCTCACAGATTTACAGGCCGGATTTGCGCCCGATTTTCGCTCTATCGCAGTATTTGCCATGCTCGGAGCAACGCATCTGATTTGTAAAAAAATCAGAAAAACAGCTCCATCGCCAATTCTGATGATCCTGTTTTCAGCAGGCCTCGGAATCTTGTTTTGGTGCATATTCTAGTATGGCGATAAGCCCTACAAGGTTTTCAAATCGGTTTTGAACCAATTTGATCCTTGTAGGGCTTATCTCTTAATTTTTATGGACGAAGACCCTTTACAAGAGTCTGAAATGCAAACAATTTAACATAGATACTTCTGTTACGATTGTTTCCTGCTCTGTTGCTGCTGTACTTTCTGTCTGTGCCGGTGACAGTGACTCAGAAGAAGTCTGGTCTGCTGCAGGTGCTCCGGAGCATGCTGCCATAGACATTGCCATTACAACAGCAAGCATACCCTTCATCATACTCTTAATTCTCATAATCGTTTCTCGTCTCTGAAACATGTTTTGTTTTTCCTCTGCTTCACTATACAATACCGTTGTAAAAACCAATGTCCAAAGTAGGAAAAATTCGAGTAAATTCCGACACTTATTTTATGCAGTTCTATCTTTATGAGATTTCATCAACATCATAATACTTAAAATCCCGGAAGCAGGCACTTCCTCCTGTTTCCTCTGCCGCATAGCAGAACAGACCAAACCGGCAACCAGTAAAATGATCCAGTTTGAAGTACAGCTTATGCACGGTTCCGATGGGTAGCCAGTCTCCCTTATTTACCCGGTAATAGCAGCGTGCTTCATCCTTCATGTTACAGAAATCTGCTTCAAGACGAAAATCCATCTGGTGTGATTCAACAACAGTTCTTTCCGTCATATCCAATATACCATCTTCTTTTTTATCCAGCATAAGGACTTCATATTTTCCATGATGTTTTGTAATGCCAACTGCAGCATAACAGCTCTGCAACGCACACAAACCTGCGACATCGCCCTCTTTCAATGCAGAAGCATCAACAGTAACCTCAGCTGCGCAGGACGGATAACTCATCCTTTGCGTAAGCGTATTTACTGCCTGTGTAAGCTCTGTACAAACTTCCCGTGTTGTAATTGTATAGGTTCCCTGCAATGCATCCAGATGATAGTACCGTGGATCTGGATCATGATTAAACTGCCAGCGCGGAAGCAGCCCATTACAGAAATCATCACTTCCCACTAATGGCTGATAAATATATCCTGGTCTGGTACTGTGAACCTCTATTTCTTCCGGCACATGTCCGTTCTGTCCAAAAACCGGAAAATGATCCTTCCAGGTAACCGGAACCAGAATAGGAATCCGTCCAACTGCTCCGGAATCCTGAAACAGCATTGCATACCACTTTCCATCCGGCGTATCCACGATTCCTCCCTGTGCCACGCCCTGTCCACAATATCCACGATCATCACAAAGTACATCTCCACCCGTGAATTCTCCTTCCAGAGAATCACTGTAAAAGCATGCTTCCGTCCGCATCCAGCGGTCTCTCAGGGAATGAATCAGAAAAATATAATAATAGCCGTCTATTTTTTGAATATGAGAACCCTCATAGCCTAGCTCCGGGTTCTTATGATCACTGACTAAAAGACGATGTAATCCGTCCTTCTTTGGTGCAGTCAAATCTTCATTCAATTCTGTAATCCAGATTTCATCATTTCCATATACAATATAGTTTCTGCCATCCTCATCAAATAATAAAGAGCCGTCATGATAAAAGCCTTCTATCAGCTGCTTTTTCCATGGACCATCTATTTTTTCCGAAGTATACAAATAAGTCTTACGGGTATCATTTGCCACAAAGCAGATATAAAATCGGCCTTCATGATAGCGCAGGGAAGCTGCCCACATGCCCTGTCCGTAAATATTCTGACCGCTTTTCAGTTGCTGCGCATCCGTATGATCCAACGTCTCATAGACATAAGTCGCATGCTCCCAGTGCACCAGATCAAAAGACTGCAGAATCTCACAGCCCGGCATAAAGTGCATGGTTGTGGATACCATATAATAGGTGTCTTCTACGCGGATCACGTCCGGATCTGGATAATCCAATCTTGTTATAGGATTTACATTCATTGTTTATTCCTTTCTGTTTTATCTTCATATTCTTTCTTTGTTCTATTCTATTTTTACTATTTTATCTTTGTTTCTTATCCGTCTGCCTTTTCAACTCTTCTCTGCCCCATTTCACTATTGCTAATATCACAATCTCACAGTAAAATATAATAATCGAAAACGATCCTGCACCATGTCATTCATCAGAAATTTCCGGTTTGCACAGATTTACCGGGAATAAACAGAAGGAGACCAGCATGAAGGAAAACCGGAGAGACTATGAAGAAAAGTCTGTAAATAATAATCTTCTATGATAATGATCGAGCTGGAAGCGCTAAATTGGAGCTTCCAGCTCTTGCTATATATATACAACATGATTTCGGGCATGTCAAGAGCAGACGTCAAAACGTCCTTCTCATCATATAGAGGATCGGATATACCTCATCCAGCGGTCGATTTTGCCAGTCTTCGATCTGAGGCATGATTTTATCTGTAACGTCTGAAATAAAGCCTTCTGATGTTTCAAAACCGTAGATATCTTCGATGGTTTCGGATATTTGACGGGTCGTCATCCCTTTTGCATACATGGAAATAATCTTCTGATCGATATCAGAAATCCACATCGTGCAGATTGTTCCGCTCCGTCAGCATCGAAATCAGCTCATAGCAGAGGATCAGCGTAATGATGATTCCTGCAATGGGAATCACCACCGAATCCGAAATGTTACGGATCATGCTGAAAATGCTGCTGTTCCACCCTTGCGGTGTCTGCCCGACCTGAGCAGCAATCTCACTGGTCTGTTGGTTGACCGCTGTGAACATCGTACTCAGGTTGGACTCCACCATGCCGGAAAGAAGTTCCCTCATCCATTTTTCGATTGCTGCGAAAATATTATCGAACAATGGCGGGTTTTCCTCCTATCGCTTGTTGATTAGCCGAACAGGCCAGAGAGCAGCGGGATCAGCTGGGTGCCGATGAGGATGACACCGCCGCCAGCCATAAGCTGTTTTATCCCCAATTAGGTGTAAAACTCTGCTCGATGGCGGGCGGCGGCGTACAAAAAATCTATATGGTGTTTTTAAGAGAACCGTCCCGGCGGGACAGGTCAGGCAGTGACCTGTTCCACCTCCGGG
>OJPU01000309.1_pt1 | contig 24729 bp, 18 predicted proteins | sample 1598561 | NCBI WGS metagenome assembly OJPU01 (sample SAMN03922500, study PRJEB24848) | human gut metagenome | isolation source: stool sample | host: Homo sapiens | place: Germany | collected 2011-11 | reverse complement strand
AAGAGACAGGTGCTACCCAATCTCATTCACAAGGTGCTCGGTTTTTGAACGTGACACAGACGAGCGTATTGAACGCAGGAGAACGTTTTTCTCTCAATTCGATAGATACCGCGTCCACGCTGAGTTAATCGCTCAGAGACGCTAGACGGCTGTTTAAACAACATTCAACCAATGGAGAAAAGAATGGGAAAAGCACAGAGAACTAAAGGCGCTGCTGGAGAGCGCGAAATCTGCGATCTCATATTCCAACACTTGGGCATACAGGTGCACCGCAACCTCTCCCAAACCCGTGATGGAGGAGCCGACATCAAGCTCAACCCTTACTCACTCGAAGTAAAACGGAGAGCGGCAATCGGAAATTTGTATGAATGGATGGATCAGGCCAGCAACGGGTGCGAACCTGGAGAGCGACCCATTGTTGTTTGCCGTGCAGATCGTAAAGAATGGCTGGCCATTCTACCCATAGAAGAATTATTCAGGCTGATCCGTGAGGAAGTAGCCGCTACCGGAGGGAAATGATGAATGACACAACTCAAAAACCAAGGGGACTTGTTCGGGCATATCGATACCACTCTCTGCTTCCAATCGAAGCTCAAAACCGACTTATCGAGGCTGTCGGACTTAGAGAAGGAGAAACAGCGGTACAACGAGATCTGCGCATATCGAGAACGATTGACCGAGTTAAGAGCCAATATCCAGAGTTTTTCCGAGCTCGGTCTTGACCCGTCCACGGTCCTTCTCTCTGACGCATCAGTACGTGTCGGAGTGTCCAGCCCAAAGGCGAAGTATTCAGATCAGGATCTTATCCATTGCTTTGATCTTCGCTTAGCGGGTCTTTCTTTGCGTGAAATCTCACAGAAGATGGACATTCCAATACGCACTTTACGTGACATTTTCTCAGGCAAAAGACGTGCAGTTATTCCAACGAAATTCAAATGAAGCAGTGCGCACCCAGAACCAGGACGGCTCAATACTCAATAAAAATCGGGGGATTGTATGACTAAGAAAAAGCCATTGACCGATAAGCAGAAGCGTTTTATTGATGAATACATGGTGGACAGTAACGCCACACAGGCCGCGATAAGGGCAGGATACAGCTCAAAAGCGGCCAGAGTTCAGGGTCAAGAGAACCTGTCAAAACCTGCCATCCAAATTGAAATTGCTAAACGCCAGGACGCATTGAAAGAGAAGCTGGAATACACGGCTGAAGATTGGACACGTGATGTCCTGGAGCTTAAAAACCGCTCAATGGAGGAGATCGAGCTTAAAGACGAGGACGGCAACGTAGTACATATGGAAACGAAAGATCCGCAGACAGCTCATAAATGCCTGGACATGCTCGGCAAACGCTTAGGGCTATTCGTTGAGAAGAAACAGGTGGAGGTCAATATTTCTGACCGCTCCTCCTGGCTGAATGAAGTTTTGAAGGAGGTCAAGGATGAATAAAGAGGCCGCGGAGTTTGAAATGGGCCTGAGGCGCCTGGCTATCGCTTGCACGAATGATCCGCTCCTTTTCGTCCAGAAGTGCTTTAGATGGGGATACGGTGAGCTGGCAAACTATGAAGGTCCGGACGTGTGGCAGCAGAAGATTCTCTGTGATATTCGCGACCGGTTGAAGAACGGGGAGACTAGACACAAGGCGATTCAAATTGCTGTAGCCAGCGGGCACGGTATCGGCAAAACGGCTTTTGTGGCCTGGATTATGTTGTGGTCAATCTGCACATATCCGGACATGAAAGGAGTTGTCACGGCTGAAACAAAGAACCAGCTCATAACCAAAACATGGTCGGAGTTGCACAAGTGGCACCACCTTTGCCTATTCCGTGATTGGTTCGAGGTGGCCGCTGAATCCATTTTTTCAACTCAGCCAGGACACAAATACACGTGGCGCATTGACGCCATCCCTTGGAACGAGAACAACACCGATGCATTCCAGGGCTTGCACAATCAAGGGAAGCGGATCCTGGTGCTATTCGATGAAGCCTCAGTTATCGCTCAAAAGATTTACGAGGTAACGAAAGGCGCGCTCACGGACAAGGACACGCAGATCATCTGGTGCATTTTCGGGAACCCAACGCGCCCAGACGGCCCATTCTTTGACGCTTTCCACAAGAGCCGCCACCGTTGGATCACGTACAACATTGACAGCCGCACAGTGAAAATCACGAACAAGGAGCAGTTGCAAGAGTACGTGGAGGATTATGGAGAGGACAGCGACTTTGTGAAGGTGCGCGTGAGAGGCGTATTCCCCAGCGCCTCAGCCAAGCAATTCATTAACCGTGAGGACGTTGACGCGGCTATGAATCGTGACGTGGGTCAGATCAACTACTCAAGAACGGTCGCTATCCTGGGTGTGGACGTGGCCAGAGAGGGAGACGACCGCTCGGCCATAGCAACTAAGATCGGCCGTGACTGCACTATGCCGCTGAAAGTCTTTCGCGGCCTGGACGGCCCTCAGCTCGGTATGCAGGTGCTCATGTATGCAAACGAATTGAAACAGAAGGGCATTCCTCGTGTGTACGTAAATATTGACTACACAGGTGTGGGAGCCAGCCCTTATGACTGGCTCAAGGACAAGGTGCAGCACTTGAACAAGGTCATCAGTGCAAGCCAGAGCACAAACCCACAGAGGTGGGCTAATAAGCGTGCTGAGATGTGGGACAAGATGCGGGATTTCATACGCGATGACGGAGCGATCCCAAAGAGTGAAGAGCTGGCCGAGGATCTTTGCATACCTGAAAAACTCATTGACCAGAAGGGCCGGTTACTCCTGGAATCCAAAGATTCAATGAAGCGCCGCAACATGAACTCTCCAGATACCGCGGACGCCCTCGCATTGTGTTTCGCTATTCCCATCCAGGAGTACATAGAGGACGATAGCTGGCGGCATCAGCGGGTGAACCGCCACAAGGGCATACGCGATCCATACGCATAGAGGGTGTGCGCATCAGTCTCGTGGCGGGCTCGACAATCGGGACATGATGAAAATCGAAACCTGTACGCTCTCAGACTTATTCAATGACCCTCGGTATGAGGATGTGTGCCTGCACTACAGACAGGAGGCCGGGCACATCAACCTCAAGGGCATTGTGGACAAGGACAAATACTCGTTCTTGGCTAGGAACGGTTTGCTTTTTTGCGCTCGAGCCGTGAGCGAGGGTCAGTTGGTAGGGATCATGGCAATCGTCATGTGTCCTTCTCTCCACAACTCTAAAGACGTGGCCAATGTGGACACGCTTTACCTTGAGCCAGAGCACCGAGGACACGGCCTGAAATTCCTGAGACACGCAATAAAAATGGCTCGGGAGTTTGGCGCATCAGGTATTCGATTTTCTGCACCCGCTGGATCCAGAACGGAGCAACTCTTTGACAGGTTATTCCAGCGCTCGGATGTCACCTATTACAAATCACTGGAGGATTAAACCATGGGTATGGAAATGCTGGGAATGGGCTTGTTAATGGCCGGGTCTGCTGCACTCTCTTCTCACTCACAGAGCCGAGCCGCACGCCGAACGGCATCAGCTCAGAAGGACGCGACCGAAGAGGCCAAACGCAACGCTGAGAAACAAGCTGAACAACAGCGTGAGCAAATGCGTATGCAGAACCAGAAGACTGCTGATCTATCCAAGATCCTCGGCGACAACACCAACGACCTGTTATCAGGCGGCCAAACAATGCTGACTGGCGCCGGCGGTGTGGATCAAAACGACATGACGCTGGGCAAAAAATCTGCATTAGGGTGATGACATGAAAGAAGTTCGGCAGGAAGTTTTGAACCGATGGAGAAGCCTTGTCAAAGAGCGCGATCCTTATCTCCACCAATGGATAGAAATCTCTAAATTCCTGCGGCCTGCTAACGGTAAGTTCCTCAATCCGACAACGCAGAATGAAGCTAAGACCCGCTGGAATAGCATCTATGACAACACCGCGCTCAGGGCCTCGGATATTTTGGCCAAGGGCCTAATGAGCGGCATGACCGATCCTTCTCAGCAGTGGTTTTTCCTCACGACTGGAAGCCCTGACTTAGACGAATCCGTCCAGGTTAGGCGCTGGCTCTCGGATGTCTCGCAGATCCTCTACATGACATACGCCAAGACCAATCTCTATCAGGCCCTGCATCATGCGTGGCTTGAGGCTGGTTTATTTGGCATTCTGGCCATCATCATTGAAGAGGATGAGGAGAAAGGGTTTAACTGTATTCCCCTGACTGCTGGCGAATACTGTATATCGTGCGACAGCAAAGGAACTCCGGATACTATCTACCGCGAGTTTTCGTTATCGCTGAGGCAGATCGTTCAGAAGTTTGGTGAAGACGCTTTGCCATATTCTCTCTACCAAACGTACAAGGGCGGCCAGAGGGACAAGCTCTATACGATCATTCATGCAATCGAGCCGAGAGAAAAACGCGATACACGCTCAAAGTCCAATAAGGACATGCCGTGGCGATCCGTCTATCTGCTGAAGGATGCAGGAGACGATCAGAAGCCGATTCTCCGAGAATCGGGATACCGAATGTTTCCTGCCGTGGTCGGACGCTGGGGAGCGATCAGCACGGAAACCTACAGTTGTGAATCTCCTGGCATGGTCGTTCTGGGGGATGTGAAACAGCTCCAGCACGAGCAGAAACAAAAAGGGAATGCCATTGATTACATGGTGAATCCGCCTATTGGGCTACCGTCCGAAGCCAAGGATTCAGACATAGACATGGATCCGGGCGGCCAATCCTTCATTAACGGAGCCACTGGTAGGAAACCTGCAGAGCAGTTGTGGAATGTAGCCATCAACCTCAATGACCTGAGGCAGGACACTCTGGAGGTACAGAACAGAATCCGCGCTGGATTCAATGTGGACATGTTCCTCATGCTCAGTAATCAGTCTGCGCTCAATCAGATGACGGCCACGGCAGTTGCAGAACTGCACGAAGAGAAGCTGCTGATGCTCGGGCCCGTCCTCTCCAGATTCAATAACGAGGTTTTGCGCCCGCTCATTGACCGCACGTTTGACATCCTGAACGAAGAAGGATTGATCCCGCCTGCTCCCGAAGAGATTCAGGGCACGGATTTAAATGTCGAGTACACCTCAATTTTGAGCCGTAGCCAGAAGGAGGTGCAATCCCGTACCGACCAACAGGCAATTCAGGAGGCGCTCCAAATTGCTCAGTATCAGCCCGACTTCCTCGACAACTTCGATCTGGACAAGTACGCCCAGATTGTTTCCGACAAGCGCGGTGTATCGCCTGAAATTCTTCGTTCTTCGGACGAGGTGGCAGCTATCAGACGGCAGAGAGCACAGCAGCAACAGCAGGCTCAGCAGCAACAGCAAATGGCTCAGAGCGCTGACATGCTATCCAAGCTCGGAAAAGTGCCAGCGGGCCCGGAAACACTGGCTGGCCAAGCTGTCCAGGGTATGCAAGACATGGCGGCCGAGGGAATGCAATAGGGTGTGCGCATCGAGAAATCACGAGGATTGACAATGAGCAAAGTTACTAGAGACCCGTTCGACAACTCCCAGCGAGAAAAGGACGAAGAAAAGAATCTCGAGGCATTCCGAAAGGAGGCTGACTTCCAAGAGGCTCTGATCAATGTCCTGAACACAAGAGACGGAATGACAGTGCTGAAACGAATTTTTGATGACAGCGGTTTCTTCTCCTCGGCATTCGATACGAATGCTTTGAACATGGCTCGCAAGGAAGGGAAACGGGAATTTGCACAACAGGTTTTTAACAACGTTCTCAAGTACGCCCCTGAAAGGATCGGCGAATTGAGACCTAAGGAAACGAAATGAGCGAAGGTACAGCCGAAAATCAGACAAGCGAGGCTACAACCAACGGCACGCCTAATCCTGATTCTCAGGGTCAGCAGCAGGGAGAATCCACGCTGATTGATGAAATCTCCAAGGCCACTCCTCCCCAGGAGGGACAGCAGTCTCAGCAGGAAGGAAAGACCGAAGAGAACAAAGAAGAGAATAAGGGCAAAAAGGCGGAAGAGACGAGCGGAGCTCCTGAGAAGTATGAGGACTTTAAGGCGCCGGAAGGTACGGCCTTAGACGCCGAAGTCATCAAGACTTTCTCGGAAGTCGCTAAGTCTTTGAATCTGCCTCAGGCCAAGGCGCAGGAAGTCATCGACAAGCTGGCGCCGAAGCTGGCAGAGCGACAAATTGAAGTTCTGAAACAAACCAATGCGACATGGAAGGAAAAATCGCTCCATGACGAGGTAATAGGCGGCGACAACTGGAAGAACACGGTCTTTTCAGCTCAACGAGCGCTTAAAGAGTTTCAGACACCAACAGGAGAGTTTACGGATCCGGACGTGTATGAACTGGCGACCTTTGCCGGCAATCATCCAGGCCTGATCAAAATCCTCAAACATTTTGGCGACAGCATGCGAGAGGACAAAACGGTTAGAGGCAGTTCTAACAGAACTCTCACTCCAGACGATATTTACGGTAAATAAAGGAGTTAAAAATGGCAGACGCATTCACTGGAATGACCCCTGTTACGCTTGCAGAATGGCAAGCTCTCGTACCCGAAGGCAATACTCAGATCAACATGATGATTCAGACCATTCGGGATTATCAGCCGTTCTTTGATCGTGCCACTATGGTGCGTGGTAATGACGGCCAGGGCAAGAAGGGCCTTATCGGAGAAAAGTATCCGGAAGGTCAGCTTGTCGGAATCAATGAAGGCTGGAGCGCCTCCAACGCGGCCGGCCGTGCAGTTCGTTACCCGTCCTGTGTGGCACGTGACCGCTCGGTTATCGCCAAGCTCATGCTTGAAAAAATGCCTGAGAAAGAGCGCAACGCATTCCGCATGCGCACCGATCAGATGTTCATTCGTGGCTTAACACGCGGCATGGTCAAGCGTGTTTTTCAAGGTAATCCCATGACCGATCCTAGAGACTGCATGGGCCTTGCAAACATTGTTCTTCCTGACCGTGACGGTGGAGTTTGGAAGGATTCCATCATTGACGGCGGCGGCACTGGCACAAATCTGACATCCATCTATTTCGTCAATTGGGATCCGGAGGAGATGACGTGTTTCTTCCCGCAGTATGGCGGCGCCGCCGGCGTTTCTATGGAAGTGAACAAAGAGGTCGTCTATGTACCTGATGCAAAAGGCAAAATGTATCCTGCGTACGTTACTGAATTCGGATACGACCTGGGTGTCTTTGCAGGCAATCCTGAAAAGATTGTGCGTATTGCTAACGTTGATCCGACCAAGTTCACGACAGACAAGGGCGCAACGGATCTGCTCAAGAAGTTTATTGAGGCACGTCACCGCTTGAAGACCTCCGACTTCTCTAATGTCGGTATTTACTGTACCGATCAGGTGGGCCTGATCTATGACCTTCAGTTGCTTGAAAAGACTAAGTACACACTGGAGTACAAGACTTTTGGCCAGCGTGAATCAATGCTTTCCTTCGGCGGTATCCCGATCTATCAGTACGGCACCGACGTTTTGCCGTCCACTGAATCCAAGATCACAGTTTCTTAATCAAGGGGATAAAAATGATCATTGACCAAAAGATGATGTTTTGTGAAAAGGCAGAGGCCAAAACCGCGATCACGTCTAATGTGCTCGATTTTGTTTCGGATCAGACCTCTCCTTACCTGAATGCTCATGGAATGGTGCTCTGCATTTTGACGCCGACAGCAATTGCCGGTACGTCCATCACATTCAAGCTGCAGGAATCCGCGGACAAGTCTACCTACACGGATGTCATGACCACGAAAGCGCTAACGGCCACAGACCTGAAACAGCCCTTGCTTATTGCTCTGCCGCCGATTCATAAGCGTTACTTGAAGTTGGTTTCCACGCCGACTTCAGTTACCGCCGGAACTATCACCGCCTTTATTGGCAATGACGTTCAACTGGGTTCCCCGCTCCGCACGCAGGGAATTGAATTCCCCGCCGAAGCAGCGGCAAGTTCTAGTTAGTTAATTCTCAGTTGCGATTTCAGTAGTTGTTGAAAGATGAGGAGGGAGGCTTGAAAACCTCCCTTTTTTAATATGAATGAAGTGTCAATTTGCAATGCCGCTCTGAGTTACTTAGGGCAAAAGGGTACGATCACACGGATCAAACCACCTGAAGGAAATCCGAACGCTGAGGCTTGTGCTGAATACTATCCTCAGGCGCTCCGTTACTTACTGGAGGCGCACAACTGGGCTTTTGCGATCAGGCGCGTGAGACTGCCTGAATACAAAAAATATGACGCTGACTTGTATCAGTGGGCGCACGGCTACCAAGTTCCCTCAGATTATTTGCGCACCGTTAAGGTCTATGAGAAAAGCTCACAGGTGGACGAGGCCGGACTTGATTTTGAGATCGAGGCCTTATCGGAAACAGGCTCATTTATTCTCCTGACTGATTCTCCCGCTCCCATGCTTCGATACGTGGCCAGCGTCCAGAACGTGTCAATCATGCCGCAGTATTTCATTCAGGCCCTTGTTCTCCAGCTTGCTAGTTATCTGGCAGGCCCACTGATGAAAACTTCTATGGCGCAGCAGATGATCCAAATGGCCGCTCAAGCACTGGAGACTGCGAAGTTTCAGGATTCTCGAAACTCTATCAGGGTCAAACACGAATATTTAGCGCCCCACCTGGCTGCACGGAGTATCTAAATGTCACTGAAAATCTACAAGCAATCAATCGGAGGAGGTGAGATTTCTCCTTCGATGTACAGCCGGATTACTGATCCGTCCTACTCTGCAGGTTTGGCCAAGTGTAGGAATATGATTGTTGAACCTCAAGGCCCTGTCGTTCGACGCCCAGGCTTTTCAATGGTGCGCGAGACCAAGTACCCGAACAGAAAATGCAGACTGATCCCGTTCACGTTCTCAGCAACTCAGACAATGATCTTAGAGTTTGGGCACCATTACGTCCGATTTCACACGAACGGGTCCACGCTGATGAACGGGAATGTGCCATACGAGGTGGCAACCGATTATGACGAATCGGAGCTCTTTGATATTGACTATGCTCAGTCGGTGGACATTATCACGTTGGTGCACTGCTCCCATCCGCCCCGAGAGTTAAGACGATACGGCGCGCTGGATTGGCGACTTGTGGACATTACTTTCAACACTTCGCTTACACCGCCTACAGGCGTGACGGCCACACAACACATCTTGGCCTCAGCGACTTACAAAGATGGTTATGTCCGAAAGTATGTGGTCACATCCTGCAATTTAGACAACTCACAGGAATCTAAAGCGAGTGCTGCCGCCAGCGTGATATGCAACCCTTATGGGGATGGAGCGTACAACACAATAACATGGAACACTGTTGCAGGTGCCGATCATTACCGTGTATACCGTGATAAAGGCGGCATATACGGGTACATAGGTGAGACCCGTTCTAACTCGATTGATGACGACAATATCGCGCCTGACAGCTCTATCACGCCGCCAATCTATGACGATGTTTTCCTCACCAGTGGAGGCATCAGTGCTGCCACCGTGGTGGCTCAAGGTACGGGCTACACGGGACCGAACGGAGAGCTTTTAAGCGTTTCGCTCCTAGAGAGTGAAACATGGGTGCTCAAAGGCGAAGGATATGACCTAGGAGGGAAATTCAAAGACGCTCCTATGCTGGCGGCCTACTATGACAGCAAATGGAATCTGATGAGCTCGGGGGACAAATACGGCTATCCCGTGGGCTGGATCCCTAGTAACTTCATGGATTACTTCACCTTTTCCATTACCGTGCATGATGCAGAAGGATCAGGTGTCGGAGCTGTGGTCAGTCCTGTTAAGGCGACAATGGCCGACTGGTTTGACATTACGCCACCTGACTATTACAAACCGAATCCTCGTGTTATCGGCATTAGACCGCTAAAAGGCCTGACGATTACTCAGGCAGGCAGCGGATATAAACGTCCCGTTATTACGATCAGCATTACAGGCTGGCCGACATGGAGTGACGCTTATAAAAATATCACTGGTGTATTTGAGTTTTACCGTTACTCGGGCTCTTTCCAAGCCTCGGCCACATCCGCAGGTTTTATGTATTCCTCTATTAACGTAACCGATTCAACCGGAAGCGGAGCCGTTCTGGAGCCTGTATTCAGTCAGGGCAAACTTACGAACGTCCTAATCAAGAACGCAGGGGCGGGCTATTCCAACCCGACCGCTACTCTTGTTTCTAATTACGGCTCAGGCGCTCAAATCTCTCTGACTGTAGCCAACGCTGGCGACTATCCAGGATGTGTGAGCTACTTCGAACAGAGAAGGTGGTTTGCCGGCAGTCGCATGAGACCGCAATATATTTGGGCTACAAAAACAGGTACCGAAACAGACATGGGCTATTCGCTCCCGTCTCAGTCAACCGACCGCATCAAGGTGAGAGTTGCGAGCCAGGACAGCAACAGAATCCGCCATATCGTGCCGTTGTCTCAGCTCCTCATGCTGACAGCGAGCGGGGAATGGCGAGTGAGCCCAGTGAACTCGGACGCGATCACGCCTGAATCAATGAGCGTGAGACCACAGTCTTACGTGGGATCAAGCCAGACAAAACCGGTCCTTATTAACAATACGATGATCTTTGCCTCAGCTCGAGGCGGCCACCTGAGAGAACTCGGTTACAGCTACCAAGCAGGCGGTTACATAACCTCGGACGTGTGCCTCAGAGCGGCTCACCTATTCGATCATCACGAAGTCGTTGATATTGCATACGCCAAGGCCCCCTACAGCATATTCTGGTGCGTGAACGACATAGGCAAACTAATCTCCTTTACCTATGTGCCAGAACAGCAGGTGGGCGCATTCGCTCAGCACGAGACCCAGGGCGACTTTGAATCCTGCGCAGTGGTGCCAGAATCCAATGAGGACATTCTTTATGTCGTGACCAAGCGCAAGATCGGAGAGAACACCGTAAGGTTTGTTGAGCGCATGAACGAGTACATCATTGACAAGGATGAAGATTATCTCTTCATGGATTGTGCGGGCACTTACTCGGGCCCGGCCAAGACCGAGATCAGCGGGATTAGCTGGCTGAATGGGATGAAGGTTTCCATCCTAGCCGACGGCTATTGTGTGCCGGATCAAGTAGTGCAGAACGGCAAGATCACGCTAAGAAGAGCGGCCTCTAAGGTGCATGTTGGTTTGCCGTACAACTCTGACATTCAGACCTTACCTCTTGCATTACAGCTCCAAGATCTTTCTTTTGGTAGTAATCACAGGAAGAACATCAGCGGCGTGGCAGTCAGAATGATTGATTCAGCTGCAATACTTGCAGGTTCGAGTTTTGACACCCTCTATCAGCAGCCGACCCGAGGACGAGAAACTCCCGGGAGGCCGCCGAAGAAACACAACGGAGAATTTGAAGTGAACATATCCGCATCATGGACGGATGACGGGCAAGTGTGCATCCGCCAGAACGCTCCTCTCCCGCTCAAGATATCCAGCATTACGGTGACTTGCGACGTGGTGTAGTGCGCATCACGATTTACGAATCCTCCAATATCTACTCTGAGTTGGAGGATTTTTTATGGCTGGATTATCTATTGGCACTTTGGGCCTCGTCGGTATGGGCGTCTCGGCACTTTTCAATGCGTTTGGTGCTAAGAGTGTCACTAAGTACAACAACGCTATTGCTCAGGCTCAGGCCGATATCGCAAAAATCAACGCTGACACGATGAATCTGCATTATCAGCAGAGGCTTTTCGCGGCGGAAGGTGAGTATCAGCGAGAGACGATGCGAGCCGCACAAGTCAAAGCTCGCCAGAAAGTTTCGCTGGCGGCCAACGGTGTGGCCATCGGTGTTGGTTCTGCTGCTGAACAGTTGGCCAGTACGGACATTGTTAAGAAGATCAACCTCAATCGCCTCGAGAGTAACGCAAAATCCGAGGCGTGGGGCTTCCGAGCGAAGGAGACTGACTATCGAAACCAGGCCATTATGAGCTTGGCCAACAAAAAGAGCGCGTCCCGAGCCTTCAGCGATTCTCTGCTTATCGGTGCTGGGAATATGGGTATGGCCTTTGCCTATGGAAAATTGATGGACATGGCTGGCAAGACAGAGACCGCTGAGCCATCAAAACCCGATGAGACGATTCAGATCGACGCTATATCGGGAGCCGATCCGGGAATCAAAGTGGACGCTATTTCAAGCGCTCAGCCGAACATGCCGAGGATTGACGCAATCTCCGGCGCTCAACCAAACCTGCTGCTAGGTCAGATGGTCAAAACAACTCAGCTCTATCCCTCAACTAAAAACATCTTTTCTCTGAATTACAGAGGATAAAAAAAATGCCAATCGTTCCGAAGTATGAAAACAATGTCCCGGGTGTTGTAGAAAGCGGCCGAGGATTTGGCGCTCCTGCTGACAATGTTCGCCCGAGTTTCGATTATGAAAACGTCATGAATCGAGCACTCCAGCCGTGGTCTCAGTTAGCCAACAGCGCCGTCAAAATTGAGGCCTATCACAGAGACACAGTAGTGAAGGCGCGAGCGGATGAACAGCTTGACGCCTACAACAAAGAGGTACAGACCACACTATACGATCCGGAGAAGGGCTATTTCTCTCAGCAGGGCAAGAACGCCGTGACCTCCTGGGATCAGGCGCAGTCTGACCTTCAGTCCATTTATGACAAACACTTGGGACAGATTGACGATCCGGATGTGAGAGAGGCTTTTAAGTCAAACGCCCTACAGCGCCTCAATTCCGTTCGTCAAAAGACGGTCGTCTATCGCAACGAGCAGAATATCCGCTGGCGGGCTCAAACATCTAAGGACCACGCAGACAACTTGGTAGAAGAATTTGCTCTTGGTCAATTCTCTCCCGACAGCCAACGCACAATGGCCAGTCTGATGAACGAGATCGAGTATCAGGGCAGGATGCAAGGCTGGGATGAAGAGACACTCAAGAGGCAGAAGAACGCGTATCAGTCCCTGGCCTATGCTTCGGCTTATTCCAATATGGCATTGAGCGACCCTATTGGCGCCTTGAGACATTTTCAGACAGACGGCTCCAAACAAATGACCACGGATGTAGGCCGTCGCACTTATCAGATGTTATTCCACCGCGCCGCTCCGCAGCTTGTTGAACTCTCTCAGCGATACGGCGGTGCAACAGCTTTGGCATTGACGCCTGGGGCAGTAGCCAGATCTACTGGAGACAACACAAACGAGAACGTGCTAAGACAATCCAGGGCTCAGGCCGGACTAGGCACACCTCCGAAAGTCCCAGATAAGGTGCTTAACACTTCCGGCTACAAAGGATGTAACCCGCTCAACGTCAGAGCCAGCTCAGATAAATGGAAGGGATCGATAGGTCAGAGCGACAACGGCTATGTGATTTTCTCTACTCCGATGGACGGCATTAGGGCAGCAGCTACAGTAATTAAAAATTATGGCTCTAAGTACGGAATCAACACTGTCAGGGACATTGTGAGTCGATATGCTCCCGCATCAGAGAATCCGACTGATGACTATATCGCGAATGTCTGTAAGGGCACAGGCTACCAGCCTGATGAAGCGCTCGACACGAAAAATCCTGAGGTGCTGAAGAGGTTGGTTACAGCCATGATGAAGCAGGAGATCGGCGATGTCCCGTACTCTGAACGCACGATTATTGCAGGAATTCAGAGTGCACTCGGGAAAGAGGACATTAACGACTATTCTGACTTGTACAACACTCAGTTATCGGAGGAGGAAGAGCAACAGTACCAGGCATGGGCCAAACAGATCGGCCATGAACGAGATGTTTACGACTATGACCTTAGAGGCGCTTGGAAGGCAGGAGCCGCTCGGGCTGAGAACGGCCACTTTCCGGACACCTTTAAGAAACCGAATCACCACACATTCTCCGAAGAAAGTCAGTATGCAGACGGGAAGCGGAATGTAGGCGGACGATGGACAGTTGAGAACGGTCAAAATATTTTCATCGGTCCGAACGGAGAACGGCGCGATGACAACGGCAAACTCTTAAATGAAGAAACAGCTCAGGAGCCTAAGCTGACAGCCGCGGACTTGGTTTTCAATCCCAACGTGAAGACGGGGATTGAAGTTATTGATTCTTTGAATGAGCCTGAGAAGTTGTGGATCATGCAACACACTAAGGCCGAAAGTTCAAAGACCTCTGCAAATCAGCGCTCACAGTTCAAAACTACATTGAACAACGCTTTGGCTGTAGCCCGAAGCACGGGTGACATGAGCCAGCTTCCTGATGTCGGAGCCTTCATTCAGACTTACGGCCAGGAAGAGGGTTTAAGGCAATTCCAAAACGCACAGCAGGAAGCAAAGCTCAATGCCAATCTCTACCTAATGCCGACTCTCAGCAATGCTGAGATTGAGGCCACGGCGCGGCAGATGACGCCCTCTAAAGATGATCCGAACTATGCCGCTCGGATGAAAGACCTGGAAACTTGGAACAAGGCTTACAACACGATTCGGAAACAGCGCGCCGAGGATCCGGTTCAGTTTGCCTTCTCTGGAATGCCTGACTTAGGACTCCAGCCGATTACCGACTGGACAAACCAAGATGGGGCACTGCTGCAAATTCAGAAACGAATCGACAGCATGGATCAGGTGTCCGAGCGTTTCGGGACGCCCAAGACCCTATTTAGCAAATCTGAAATCTCTGGATTCTTGAACTTTATGCAGGGCATGGACGTTGAACACCAGGCAGATTTTCTGAATCGAATGGCAGACAGAATGTCAGATCCAACTGAAATTTCTTCGGAGCATCTCAGGATTTTCTCTGAGCAAATCGGCAATAAGAATCAGACGCTTGCAATTGCTCTTGGCGTAGCTTCCACTCCTAACGGTAAGGAGACGAATGGCGCGCTCAGGCAAATCAAAGGAGACTTCATTAAGAAGAACAAGCTAAATGATGCTTGGAAACAAGAGACTGAAATGAGGAAGCTCCTCTCAGGTGTTTTGGCCGTCCCGGACGGAAGCCCAGCTTATGAAGCAATGCTCAGTGCCGCAATGAATGAATATTGTTTCGCAAGTCAGACCGGTTCACCGAAGATTCAAGATGCAGTGGCAAATGTTTTCGGCCATGTGTATGAGCACAACGGAAAGAAAGTTTTTCTGCCCACACAGATTGACAAGGCTCAGAAGAATACATGGACATTTAAAAGGAGCGGAAGTTTTGAAGACTTACTGAGTGACGCCGGCAAAGACTTGGCCAAGTCGAAAAAATCATATTTCTATGCAGGCCAGAAGCTCAGCCCGCAACAACTCCAAAACCTAATCTCGAGCGCCCCCTTGCAGTCGATTGATGACGGGGTATACCAAGTTGTCAACGGCCTGAATTACGTACGAGACGAAAAGGGCCAGCCGCTCGTTATCGACCTCAACACCTATATTTCTCGGAGAAGTAAATGAATTGGTTAAATGCATTCGGAGAAACGGTTCAAACTAGGCCAGAGGCCTTAAATGGTTTTGGCGTTGCGAAGGATACCGAGCTGACCAAACCCAGTGCATTCCAAGGCACCGGAGAGGCGTTACAAAAAACTCTGCCGTTCCAGTTCTATCAAACGGTCTCGGGATTTAATGAGTTATTGGCCGACCGTGTCGAGGTTAACTATGACCTTGATAACAACGAGGATGCGTTTTCTGATTTCGAGCCGACGCAGGATCAGAAGGAACAAGTCGCTAACAAACTGAGACAGGATGCAAAGTTTGCACGCCTGAAGGCTCAGAATGATTACACACCGAATCCAGAGACTACAGGCCAGGCGGCAATGATGATCCACGGCTTAACGGGCTCTCTGGCCAAGGCAGTCGTTTACACCGTATTGACAGGAGGAAGCGGAATCTTAGCTGCCCCGTTATTTGGTGCAGACCTCGGACTATACGAAGCTGGCAAACTCCGAGATAAAGGGGTGGACGAATCCACGGCTAGAAAAGCAGGCGCAATCACGGGAGCAGTGAACGCTGTCGGAATGGCCCTTCCAGGAGCGGTCGGAACCAGCTATTTGAAATCCATGGCTTTCGGTGGAGGGGTCAATCTAGTGACTGACATGGGTGAACAGGCGGCTATTAAATTCATACTGGAGAACGCCAATTACACTAAACAGGCCCAGGAGTATGACCCATTCGATCCCGTAAATCTCGGAGTATCGGCTGGCATGGGTATTGCCTTCGGAGCTTTAGGTGCTCGGGCTAACCGTGCTCAAGCTCGATATCTCGAGGCAGAATCAAAAGCTGCAGAACAGACAGAGCCTCAACCTCAAGATCAAGCCGCTCCGAATACAAACATGAATAAGAGCGTGCTCGATTCTATTCAGAACCGCGACCGCACATCTAAAGAATCTCGGTTGCAGATGGAGAAAATCGCGGCCGCACCGAACTTTAACCTCTTGAGAGAGAGTCGCTCTCTCGACCAAGGCGCGCCGATTATTGCCTATGTACCCGATGACATGAACGTACTCTGGGGAAAGAGTGTTGAGGTGTCTGCCGACCCGAACTCTAAACCGATGACTATGCGGTATGCAGTTGTGGACGCCGATGATGTGTTCACGTCTAATGCCGTGGACGGCTCCAGCAATCCAAAGTTTACAGATCCGACTGTAGCAGGAGCACGAGCAATCGCGGGTAATGGCCGCATAGCAGGCTTGCAGGGTGCATACAAGCAGGTTAAGGCCACAAACTATCGGGCCGACTTGACGAAAGACGCCAAAGAATTCGGAATTTCCAAGCGTCAGATTAAGAAGATGAAGAGCCCGATCCTAGTGCGCATCATGGATGACGCCGACGTGGTGGAGGGAATTGGAGAGGCCTCAAACAGAACCGGAACGCTCAAACTTAATCCAGCAGAACAAACCGCCCAGGACGCAAGAAACGTCCGACTTGAAGAAGTTGAATTTACCAAAGATGGTGGAATCACTCGTAAGTCTATGGATGAATTTGTCCGCCGTACTCCGGATAAAGAAGGGTTGATAGATTCAAACGGCAATGCTCTGTATGACAATATCGCACGCAGAATGCGTCCAGCTATTTTTGCGGCAGCATTCTCTGATACTCGGATCATTAATCGATTCATTGCTGATAGCCCTGAAGACCGCAAAATCATGAACGTCTTGCAGTCAGTGGCCGCCGAAGTAGTGAGACTGAAAAAGATTAAAGGGGAGCTGGACTTTTCACCGGACCTCCTGGAGGCAGTGGCGGATGTATTCGAGACACGCCGAGAAGCTAAAAAGATCAACGGTAAGGGCCACGAATCCGAGCTTACCGGCTCACTCATGGAGGAATCAGCTACACCTGCACAGCGTTACTTTAGGGACATTCTTTTGTCCTCTAATCCTGAACGGCTTCAAGATGTTTTGGCCAGATTTAGAGAAGTAGCCGAGCAAGAAAGCGGAGGAGAAGGTTTTTCGGGCTCTGTTACTAAAGATCAAGTCTTTGATACGGTCAAATCAGAATTTGACCAGCAAGAGGCCGCAGTTAATTCCATCCAGCCGAGTCATTTGGACGCCGCAATGGAGTTGCAGCATGCAAGTGTTATCCAGAACGATCAACCCGTAGGTAAACGCGGCGACGTAAACAAATCTATCGCAGACGAGAAGAAAGCGGCCGAGCAGATCGACAACGGAGAGCGCGTTGAAGTTTCAGGCGAAGGAGTTGATCCTGAGGTCATGGATCAGCAGGTCAGCGATTTCATAACTCGTTTTGTGAAACAACTTGTAGGCGCTGGCGCAGAAAAGAAAGTAGCTGAGATGGGCGCTAAGGTTCATGACGCTTTCTTTGAAACTCTTGGAATTCGGTTGGGCAAGAACAGAAAGGAGCTTGAGCAGGAATACGCCTTGCGGGTGGAGAGAGCGGAATCTGCAGAAGGCTTTGCTCAGGAACCAGCAAGTGCTGCTGAAAAATTAAGAAAAGAAGCTGAGGATTGGGGACGTTTTGTGGACGACCTAAAGGTTAAGCCTAATCAGAACGTGGTAATGCTCAAACAAACCCCGCTGGTGATGAAGTTGATTGGGGCAAAGTTCTTAACTCTTCGGGCCACACCTCACATGTTTGATGGTGCTCTGCCAGGTAAAAAATCTAGTCCCTCTCACCATATTCATCCCGAAATTTCTAAACGAGTCTTGAAGCAAATCCCGGAAGCGCTGACAGATCCTATTGCAATTTTCAGGGATGATCGAAGAGAAAGCACTTATCTCTTCATGCTAGACCTCAAGGCCGAAAATAATCAAAACGTTGTTGTGGCGGTTAAATTTAATGATCCCGGAAGGCATGCTGAAATCAATTTAGCAAAAACTTCATGGGGCCCTGACAAGACGCTTTATTTCCCGTTGCAGGAACAAAACAACGCGGTGGTTTACGCAAATAAGGAAAAAATAAGTCGCTGGAACAAGAGCTCCGGCATCTATAGCCTTCGGGGTTCCAACGACTCAGGTGTTAGTGTAAAGACCGAGGCCGACCTAGTCAAGCTTCGGGAACTGTTCCCTGGGTACTATCAAACAAGTATCCAAGATCCCCTGATAACGGTTCACAATATCAGCGAAGAGAATCTCAACAAGTCTTTAGACTTGGGAGGTTTTGCCGTACCGTCCTTAGGCATTACCAAACAGAGAACACCTTACGAAGGTTTTGGTGAGATTACTTTAATCGGCACCAGAGACATGATTGATCCAGAGAAGGGAACACCTGTTTTTTCACAGGATATTTATTCAAAGATGTTTCCCGATATTGTTCTCCAGGAAGGTAAACCATTCGTTGAAATTGATGGAAGTTTGAAGCCCCTAACGCTCGAAAATGCAGTGCTGGCTATGACCTCGGGGCCAATCAAAAACCAAGGAGGCGGCTCATTTAGCATGGGAAATATTGGAGCTTCGACTGCAAAAAGATTTAAGAACCTAAAGGAAATTCAGGCTGATAGAGAAAAGGTTACGGATAGCGATACAGTTTCTTATCAGACCATGTTAATGGACTCCAGGATTACAAATTTCAAATATGACGCTAGTCAGATACCTGGCGCCGACATGGACGCCAGACTAAAAGCTCAAGAAACGGTTGTCCAAGACCTGGCAAAAGTAGTCGCGAACGATGGAGAGATTACAGAGGCCAGAGTGAGAGAGGCCCTTTCTGGTTACAACAGCAGCGACGATGTTGTGAGACAAGGCGTGGACATTCTCAACAGGATTAAAGAGAGTGTTACGGATTACTTTGAGGCAAAGCCTCAGAGAGCAGTCGGAGCCGATGAATTTAGAGGCGCGGTTGTCCCAGACGGAACAAGCGAAGCAACAATCAAGCGCCTGGAGAAGGCGGGCATTACTGTTGCCAAATATGATGCTGAGGTTGAGGGAGCCAGAGAAAGAGTTATCCGAGACCTTACGAACAGACTCAATGAGAAAAGGGGAGACATTCTCTTCCAGAACGAAAACGCACCGCGGGGAATTTACACGCCTGGAGAGCGCGTCATTACGCTCATGCAGTCTGCAAACGAGAGCACATTCATTCACGAATCTGGCCATTATTTCCTGGACGTGCTCACCGACGTGGCAATGAAGGAGAACGCTCCCGCTCAAGTCAAAGCGGACGTACAAACCTTAATGACATGGTTCGGAGTGAAAGACCTGGACGAATGGAGAAGCCTTTCCATTGACGAACAACGGGCCGCACACGAGCAGTTTGCACGAGGTTTTGAGCAATACCTGAGAGAAGGTGAGGCTCCGAGCTCGGCCCTTGAAAAAGTCTTCGAGGCTTTTAAAGACTGGCTCACGAAGATCTACAAATCCTCCGAAGAGCTCCAGGTTGAAATCTCTCCAGAGGTGCGGGCCGCCTATGATCGACTGCTGGCAACTGACGAGCAAATCCGAACAAAACAGGAAGCCGAGGCTCCGGCATTTGACTTTGGCATGAAGCCGGAAGAGCCCACAAATCCGGCTGTAAAAACATTGCAGCAGACTGCAGAACAGATGATTGACGCGGCACCCATCCCTGAAGAAGGCAAGACCAAGATCAAGGAGACGCTCGGAATCAATCAGACGGAACAGCAAACTGGTGAAAACCATCCAAGACACAAAGTCATGTCAGACGATGAATTTGTTGACAACGAATTTCAGAAGGTTTTGGAAGATCAGCCAGGCCTGAAAATCTATGACGAGAACGGCAAAGAAATAGATGTTGCTAGTTTCATGGAAACAACGAACCAAAAAGCTCAGGAATTAAGACGCACAGCCAACAGCATGGGCGAAGCGGCCTTATGTATGTGGAATCAAGGTGGATTAGGAGATCTGTAAGGAAAGAAAATGGCAAAAGGATTGAGAAAAGAATGTCTCGAAGCTGTTTCTAAAGTATTAGGGAGGCAGCTCACTAAAAAGGAAGGGGAGGACATTGCTCAAGCAGTTAGAGCAAAAGTGGTCCGCTATAAGAGGACAGAGCCAAATTTGACCAAAGCTGAGTACATTGCAAAAGCCGCTAGAGAATTAGCGACAGAAATAAATGGAGAGGCAGATCGGTTAGTCCGGAATGCAAAACTACAAATTTCTGCTGTCGCACGTTCTCGGAACCTCACACAGCATTGGAGGGATTCTGGGATAGATGCAAATTCAGCTTCTCTCCGTTTTCTTGATACGGTTAACTCTCACGTTGTTGGGTTAAAGAATACTTTTAAATCTGAACTTATAGATCTAATCTCCGCCTCATCCCCAAAATTCTTCGGGTTTGTAGAAAATAAAGAGGCTCAACGACTTCTAGTGAAGGCAATTTGTGGAGAAAAAATTGATCAAGCCTCAACGAAGCTAGACGTTTCAGAAATTCAAAAGGCAGCAGATATTTGGAAAAAATGGTCGGAGGAGAATAGGCAACGATACAACCGTGCCGGAGGAGATATAGGGTTCTTAGAGGATTGGACAATGCCTCAAAGCCACTCGCAATATAAGGTTATAAACGCTCAGCGCATTATTAACAATGGTGCAATAGTCAACGAACTGAAAGCATCTGCTGAATTTGTAAGAGACAAAACCGGCATTGTTGGTATGAAGGTAGATTCACAAGCAAATAAAACCGCCTGGGTTGAATTTACGTTTCCTTTGCTCAAGAGATCTGAATATCTGGATGACAACTTCCAACCAAAATCTGACGCAGACATAAAAAAGATGCTCGGCGATATTTGGGAAACTCTAGTTTCAGAAGGAGACAATAAGTTAGATGCTTTAACAGAAGGTCCGAAAAGAGGCGTTTCAAAAGCGGATCAAAGAAGAAACCACCGAGCAATTCACTTTAAGGACGCTGATTCTAGAATCAAATACAACGAAATGTTTGGGCAAAATCCTTCAATTCTCGGAACTTTGTTCGATCATGTCGATGGCATGGCGAGAGACATCACACTGTTGGAAGACATGGGGCCTTCTCCGACAGTGACAGTGAACACGGTTGCTAGAGAAGCCGGTATCTTAATTAAACAAGGACAAAAGGACGCTGGAAGAGTGAAGAATCCCAGTAGCATGATGTTCAACGCCATGTGGGCACAACTCAATGGGACTACTGGCACGATTGAAGGGGAAGCCCTTGCAAGCGTCGGCCGAGCTGCAAGGAGTATGCAAGTCTTTGGGAAATTAGGTAGCGCAACATTGTCTTCATTATCAGACTTTGCCACATATTTTCATAGCGCTCGCTTTAATAAAATTCCTGCCTTGCAAGCCGCTAAAAAATTAGCCTTAGCGATGAACCCTACTGACGCCAGCGATGTTCGGTTTGCGGCAAGGGCTGGAATTGTGGGCGATATTATCAACTCAGCTCTTTCCCGCTTTGCAGAAGGAAACCTAAGAGCTGGCATTATGGATAAGTTGGCCAGCGCAACGCTAAAACTTTCTCTGCTACCGAAATTGACGGATGCGGTCCGAAGGGCAGCTTCGTTCGAAACAATGTCAAGGTTTGCTGAAGCAAAAAACTATCAGTGGTATCAGATAGACGGATGGCTCCGCGCAAGAATGGAGAACTTTGGTTTAACTGAAGAATTATGGAAAGTTATTCAATTGTCTGAACCGGAGGAATTAAAGGGTGCAAAGTACATCACAAAAAACAGCATTCTTAAGCTGACAGATGATCAACTTAGTCAGCTGAAAATACCTCGAGAGCGTTTGAAAAAACTTGCTTCAGACTATTTGGCCTTTGTGATGAATGATGCTTACATGGCCTCATTAGAGCCGGATCTTTACACTCGCGCAATTACTACAGCCGGATTCAAAAAGGGCACTTGGACTGGTGAAACATGGACAAGCTTTATGTTGTTTAAGAGTTTCCCCATAGGCATGATTAGTAAGCACGTCCAGCGCTCTGGAGATTTATACAGATACGTAAAATCGACGGATGGAACAGTCTGGGCTACAGCTAGCCGAGTGGGATATGCCACAAGCCTTATTGTCTCTACTACCTTAGTGGCCTGGGTCGCAAACATGTTTAAAGACATAGTGAACGGATCAGATATTAAAGATCCATTTAGCACGGATGCTCTTATGCGTGCCTTTGCTTCAGGAGGAGGAGCCGGGTTTATGGGAGACATCTTGGTTTCAGCTCTCGATGATTATAAATACGGACATCAGGCCGTTCTAAACCTCTTGGGCCCTGTCTTTTCTACAATTCTTGACGCTTATACAATCTTCGATAAGTACAAAGACAATAAGGATATTGGTGCTAATGTTATAAGACTGGCAAAAGGCAACCTACCTCTTGTGAATCTCTGGTACACGAAACAGCTTTTGAATCACGCTGTATTCAATAAGATCCAGGAGATGATGAATCCTGGATATCACCGCAGGATCGAGCAGAAGATCCGCAAAAATCAGGGTGTGGGCTATTGGTGGAAACCTACCGACATGCTCCCCTATCGTATGCCAGAAATCGGCACGGAGCCGCGCAGATAGGTGTGCGCATCAACAATCTGGCTGACATGAGAATACTTCTAAACAATGAGGTGTTTTCATGCTGCCAGATGTTCCGCGACGGGTGGGCCCTGTAACAGGCTTGGGTATCTCCCGAGTTGATTTTGACTTCAAGATATTTGCGTCCTCCAATGTGCTCGTAATCCGCACGAGTAAGGCGGGCGTGGACAAAACACTCAAGGAAGGTGAGGATTACACCGTAACTTGGGACGAAGACCAAACCGCGAATATCGGCGGATACATTACGCTTGACGAGTTTCTCACGGACGGGGAATCGGTCACGTTATTGTCCAATGTCGCATACACCCAGGAGCTTGATTTACACGCTGAAGGCGATTTCAACCCGAATGACATCAATGTCAACTTTGACCGCACCGAAGCGCAGATTCAGCAGTTAAAAGAGAAGCTCTCCCGCGCGGCAGTTGCTCCGGCATCCTCAGGCATGGAAGGTGAAGAGTACGGTGAAATACTCTTAGAAAACTCTACTAAGTCTGGAGAATACGCCGCACAAGCTCAGGCCGCTGCAGAGAAGGCACAAGCCGCTGCTGACATTGCCACATCTGCTCAGGAAAACCTCGATGCTTCCACAGACGTGGCAGAGAACGCCGCAAAGGTAGCAAGCAATTCAGCAACCGCCGCCGCTCAATTCAAACTCGATTCTGAGGCCGCGGCTGCTACAGCAACGGAAGCAGCAGAGATTGCAAAACAGGCGGCATTTTCTTATCGCTATTGTGCGACCGCTACAGCAGGCGGCACGGTCAACACGTCAGCAGTCGTGCCCGCCACGCTGATTAAAGTTGGCGACCACGTGATGAACCCCAGCGGCCAGATCTTTAGGGTCTTGAATGTCGGAACGAGCACGTGCGAACTCTCTGGAATCATCACAACGATTAGCGGCCCCCAGGGTTTGAAAGGCGATTCAGGCAGTGTCGGGCCTCAAGGCAGTGCGGGCGCAACATTTACGCCAGCGGTTAGCGCGGAAGGTGAGATTTCCTGGACGAACAACAAGGGCCTTACAAACCCAGCTCCCGTGAATATTCGCGGCCCAAAAGGCGATAGGGGTGAAAGAGGTTTGCAAGGCAGTCCGGGACCGGTCGGAAGTGCGGGGCCCCAAGGCCCAATGGGAAGTAGCCCCTGGGCAACAGCTTTCGGTCAATTCCGCATTGACGGAGCCGATTTAAAACTGGATTACGTGGGCCTGGATACCTCAGCAGATTTCTCAATTAACAGCAATGGGCAATTAACAGTTACGGTGACAGAATGACAACTCTTAATCTAGGCCGTGTCCGTCCTGTTTGGAAAGGTGACTGGACATCAACGGCAACTTATTTGGCATTCGACTTCGTTAGGTACACGGACGGAAATGTGTATCTAGCCGTCCAAGACGTACCAGCAAATTACATCCCGAGCTCCCAGACAAGTTACTGGGTTTTGTTCGGCGCGAAAGGCGGAAAAGGCGATACAGGTAGCGCGGGCAGTGTGGGCGCCACGGGAAGTCAAGGGCCCCGAGGTGTGACGTTTACACCCGCCGTTAGCGCAGATGGTGACTTGTCTTGGACTAATGACGGAAGCCTTAGCAACCCAGGCACAGTTAATATCCGCGGCCCCCGCGGTTTGCAAGGTGTAGCGGGCAGTCAAGGGCCAGCGGGGCCCACGGGGCCAGCGGGAACAACGAACTACAACAACCTGACTAATAAACCTGTTTCGGACACGTCGTTAAAACTTGCTGGCGGGTTTGCTGATGCAAAGGCGACTGGTGAGGCTTTAGATAAACGTGTTGGAGTAGCCAGTCAATCCTTCTCTGACAATGAGAAAGAAATCGCACGTGCAAATATCGGATGGGCCTCGGGCTTTGCCGCTTCGATTTCTGCCTGGGTCACCTGTCTCTTATACACAT
>OJPU01000260.1_pt1 | contig 28821 bp, 19 predicted proteins | sample 1598561 | NCBI WGS metagenome assembly OJPU01 (sample SAMN03922500, study PRJEB24848) | human gut metagenome | isolation source: stool sample | host: Homo sapiens | place: Germany | collected 2011-11 | reverse complement strand
GCTCAGATATGTAAATGATGATTTACAGGCTACCGTGTTCTTCAGAAACAGAGATTGGAAATTCAATACCTCTACACACCAAAAAGGTCATAACTATGGTGCCGATTTGCAGGATAAATTCAAATTGGGCAACACCATGCTGACTGTCGGTGCCAACTATGAAAATGAAAATACCAAAAACAGCAACAATATAGAGGCAGCAAAGCGCGACAGTGCCGCAGTATTCTTTATGACAGAAACTGAGGTATCCGATAAAACCAAGATTTTCCTCGGTGCACGTGAAGCCTATGTTGAGGAATCCGGCAGCAAGTTCTGTCCGCAATTCCAGGTAATGCATTCCTTAGGTACCGATGATAATATTTACCTGAATGTGAACCGCTCTATGCGCGCACCGCATGTCAACGAGCAATGGGGTACTTCTACTCAGCTGATGAACCCTGATTTGAAGGCAGAAAATGGCTGGAACTATGAATTCGGCTGGAAAAAGAAACTGGCTGCCGATGAACTCTTCAAGGTAAACCTGTACCATATGGATATTAATGACCGTATCTACAGCCAACGCAATTATAACGGCAGCGGCAAGAGCATGTTCCTGAATGCCAACAAGTACAGAAATACCGGCGTTGAGGTAAGCTACGAAAAAGCTGCTTCGGAAAAGTTCAGCTACAATGTAGGCGTTTCCTATGGTAATCCCGAGCAAAAGCTTGCTAAGGGCGATTGGCAGAGAGTTGACTTTAAATTAGGTCTGCATGCAGGAGTAGGTTATAACTTAGGCAAGACCAATGCCAACATTTATGCTAACTATATGGCAGAAAGAATTAACGGCGTTAAACCGATGTTAGACCTTAATTTGAATGTAAAACAGCAGATTACCAAAAATGATGCTTTAAGATTTGCTGTGTATAATCTGCTGGACCGTGATGATATCAGAACCGGTTCTTCCAGCGGCACCGGTGCTATGCTGGAGGAACGCAACTGGATGCTGTCTTATGAGCACAGCTTCTGATGAAAGGCTTGGCTGATTATGCGTAGATTATTTTTCCTTGTTCTTACCGTGCTGGCTGTTGTCTATTGCTCCGGCTGTGCCGGTACTGTTGACAAGCAGAATGATGCTGCTAAAAAGCAAAGCTATGTTGTGCAGGATGTACGCGGCAAGAAGCTGTCCTTTGAGTCTAAGCCTCAAAAAATAATCAGCCTGTATGTTTATGGTGATGAGGTGCTTTTAGGCCTTGTTGACCATAAGCGTATAGCAGGCCTCTCCAAATGGGTGCATGATGAGGATTTGGCCATGGGTGCAAAGGAGGCTAAGGATGTTCCGCAAATTGCGGAAAGCAATCCGGAGGCTATTCTTGCACTGAAGCCTGATCTGGTGCTGCTGCCGGACAGCAGTAAGCCGGAGCAGATTTCCAGCTTGGAGGATGTGGGAATTAAGGTTTTTGTTTATCCCGCCGCATCCAGACTGAGCAATATTCCCAAGACGATTAAGGCTATCGGCGGTGCTGTAGGCGAGCCGGAGCAGGCTGAAAAGCTGATTGCCGAGATGCAGAAAAAAATCAGCGCGGTTGAAGCCAAGGTTAAGAAAATGCAGCCTGAGGACAGAAAAAAAGGATTGCTCTTTCTGCGCTTTGGTGCTATCGGCGGCAAGGGAATTATTTTTAATGATATTATGACTGCTGCCGGTGTAGAGGATTGCTATGAAGCAGCACGTCATACAATTGCGGATAAGCCGGGAACGAGCCGTATTTTGAGTAAAGAAGAAGTAGTACAGGCAAATCCCGACTACATAATTATCGCTACCTGGTCTCAGGGCGGTGCTTATAAGGCAGGCAATGCGCAATTAGAAGAACTCTATGCTGATCCTGCGCTGGCTACGGTAACCGCAGTAAAGAAAAAACAGGCGATTGTCATTCCGCAGGGTTATGTAAATTGTCTGTCGCAACATGCTGCTGACAGTGTAGAGCTTTTGCATGAAGCAGTTTACGGTAAATAACAACAAAAGTCTTTGCGTGATATTAAAGAATATTTTATGGGGGTGGCGGTTTAATCTGCTGCCCCTTGTTTTTTGAGGAGAAGAAATATGCTGCAAAAGAAAAACTATAGCGATGATATTTTGCATAATATCAGGCGCTTGAGCGAAGTGAATGAGCAGAGGGATATCAAGCCTCTGATGGCAACATCCTTCCCGGGAACTCATTGCCCGATGATGGGTGTTCTGATGACCGTAAGACAGCTGCCGGAGGTTGTTACTGTTATCATCGGTACAGATGAATGCACCTATTATTCCAAGCTGCTGGCGAATATGAAAATATTCGGCAGTCTTAAGGAAAGCTGTGTTTCCGTAGTAATAGATGATTATGATGTGACCTTCGGTACAATTAAGAAAACGAAAAAGGCCGTTGCTGAAATTTTTGAGACAGGTGCGCCTAAGTGCATAGTTTTGGTAACAACCTGCGTTCTGGAAATCATCGGTGATGATTACGATGCACTCGTTGATGAGCTGGAGGAAAAATACCATGTGCCGATTCTGCTTGTGCGTACGGAGCATTTTCAGTGTCGGGATCATCTGCCAGGTATTGAAAGAACGCTGACTGCCACTGTAAAGCTAATGCGGAAAATGCCGACGGAAAATGTAGTCAACATTCTTGGCAACGGTGCTCCGCTGCCGCAAAACTCAGCTTTGCAGCAGCTGCTGGAGCGGGCCGGCGTACAGGTGGGACTGCAGCTTCCCGGCAAATGCAGTCTGCAGGATTTGGCACTTGCCGGCAGAGCTAAGCTGAATATTGTTGTTGATGAGCTGGGGCTGGAATTGGCGAAGCGGATGCAGGAAAAACTTGCTGTGCCTTACGTTTATTTCCCGCCGATGTGTAATCCGCACAAGGTGCTGCAGGCCTATAAGGAGCTTGCAGCTGCTTTGGAAATGGAGCTGCCGCAGATTGTTACAGAGTCTTTGGAGGAATGCCTTGCTTTGCAGCAGCAGGTGCAGGATAAGCTGCAGGGTATTGGCTATATATATGGCAACAGTCCGTATAACTGTTGGGAGCTGAATACTTATCTGGCAGGCTTGGGACTGCAGCCGCTGATGATACAGATGAGCACTCTGAAAAACAAGGAAGCAAAAAAAGAGCTGCTGCAATATGCGGATCCTTATGTCTGCAAGAGTGCCAATCTGGCAGCGATGGAATTTGTCTATGATAAATTAAAGCCTCAGCTGTATATAGGCAGAAGCTTTACCGACAGCCTGAAAAGAAAAGGGATTTTCGGTATAGACAGTATGCCGGGACAGGATGTACTGGGCTTTGCAGGCTGTTTCGGCTTGCTTAAGCGTTTGCTGGATTTTACGCAGACTCAAATAGAGGAGAAGTGATTATGGCTTTGATAAGAAATTTTCCGGTGCCGTCTGACAGAATGGCTATCATCAGCACGCTACTGAATATAGAAGATGCAGTTGTTTTGGAATATGGTCCCGAAGGAACAACACATTTCAGCATGAATTTTTTCAATAAGCTGGGGCAGGATTACCCCAACAGACTTTTTACCACCGGTGTAGATGACAGTGATATTATTATGGGCAGTACCGAGCATCTGGAAAGAGGCATTTTGGAGCTGGATGCTTTATATTCGCCTAAGGCTATTTTTGTGCTGACTTCTTCTGTAACCTCTATCATCGGTACGGATATTGCGGGAATCTGCGACAGCCTACAGAGCGAGGTGCAAAGCAGGCTGATTCCGGTAAATACCTCCGGTTTGGGTGCAGACTATAGCGCCGGGTTGCGAAAAATCTATCTGCAGCTGGCAGAGCTGTTTGTACAGCCTGACGCAGGCAAGCAAAAAGGACGCTATAATATTTTAGGTGCATCACCGCTGCATTACAGAGCAGAATCCGATATCTGCGAAATCACAAGATTGCTGCGAGAGGGCTTCGGCTGCGAGCTGCTGCATTGCCTTGCGATGAATATGACTACGGAGGCGCTTGCCGAGCTTAGCAGTGCCGAGCTGAATATTGTTCTTACAGCCGAAGCGCTTCCGTGTGCGGAATATCTGCAAAGCGTTACCGGTACGCCTTATGTTTATCTGCCGCCTTACGGCTATAGTCAGACGACAGAGTTTTTAAATAGCGTTGCAGCGGTTATAGGCCAGCCGGTTAAGGAAGCTATGCTGCAGCGTTTAGCGGAAAAGAACCGCAGTCTGAAAATGCTTTTAAATTCTCCGCTGCTGAGCAGAACTCCCGGTACTGTATTTTTAAAGGGTGATTATGATACCGTCAAAGGCTTGGGTGAGTTTTTTAAAGAGCTGAGATTTAATATAGCTCATAGCGTGTGTGCACATAAAATAACGGGCGCTGCAGCAGAAGCGGGTATAGAGTACTTTAAAGAGGAGAAGGATTATCTGCAGCTGCTGCCGGCTATCCGTCATTGTCTTATTTTGGCTGATGAGGATACTATTGCCAAGACTGATGCGACAAACCTTAAAATCTGCGTGAGCCACCCATGCTTCAGTCACAGGACAATTGCCAAGCATTTGCCGTTCATGGGCGAAAGAGGTGCGGATATGCTTTTTGAGTATATTCAGCAATATGTGAATATGTAATTTTGGCAGACAAAAATCCCCTTGGGCTTTCAAGCTCAAGGGGATTAATAATATTCAGGTCAAATTAAATTTTTAAGCCTTGGCAGGTTCTGCTTCTACAGCTTCTTCCTTAGCGTAGTCCGGGTCAAATTTCGGATTCAGGTAGTTCTGGTAAGCCCACGCAAGGAGTGCACCGGAAATATTGTGCCATGCGGAGAAAACAGCGCCGGGAACGGTTGCGGCAGGCAGAGCAGCGAAATGTGCTTTTGCCAGGCCGGTTGCCAAACCGGAGTTTTGCATACCAACTTCGATGGACAGGGCAACAGACTTTTTCCAGCTGAGGCCGGTGAAGCGGGCGATGGCAAAGCCGAGAGCGTAACCGCAGCAGTTATGCAGGATAACTACCAGCAGAATCAGGCCGGGAGCCTTCAGAATCAGGTCACGGCTAGCGCCGATAACACCTGCGATAATCAGAGAAATTGCAATGGAGGATACAGCCGGCAGATAGTCGGTTGCTGCTTCGGCGAGCTTGGGCAGGAAGGATTTAACAGCCAGACCTAAGCAGATAGGCAGAATAACGATTTGAACGATGCTCCAGAACATGCCTACCGGATCGAAGTTAATCTTTTCACCGATAATCATGTAGGTGATGAACGGAGTCAGAATCGGAGAAAGCACAGTGGAAACACTGGTCATGGTTACGGAAAGTGCAACGTCACCCTTGGACATAAAGGTGATTACGTTGGAGGAGGTACCGCCGGGGCAGGTGCCTACCAGCACAACGCCGGTGGTCAGCGCCGGGTCCAGATTAAAGGCAACGGACAGCAGGTATGCCAAAAAAGGCATTACAAAGTACTGAGCGCAGCAGCCGATGAGAATATCGAGCGGTCGTTTCAGTACCAGCGCGAAATCCTTCAGGTTCAGCGTGGTGCCCATGCCGAACATTACGATACCAAGCATGCAGCTCAGGACGCTGATGCCGTGCACCTTGCCTAATACCCACAAAAAGTTCTGCGGCATTGTGAGGCCGAGAACCAGAAAAACGATGGCGATGATGCCAAAGAATTTGCCGATTAAAGCACAAAATTGTTTCATTATGAAATTACCTCTTTCCCTTAATAAAAAAATAATAATTTTAGAGAGTAGCGGCAATGCTCTCTCCTTTGTCTGTAATGTCCACTATTATAACAAAGACAGAAGAGGAAATAAAGAGTTTGCTGTAAAAAACGGTAAAAAATTTTAAAAACAGCAGAATTGTGTTATAATGTTAATATAAATTGCAAAAAATACGGACGGAGGTACGCTACTTGTATACTATAAGCAGAGATTACCGCAAAGAAATTGTGATTGAAAAATCACGCTTTATCTGCTCGCTGAAAAAGGTTCACAGTGAAGCAGAGGCTCAGGAGTTCATTAAGGCCGTAAAAAAAGAGTTCTGGGATGCAACGCACAACTGCTCCGCCTATATCGTGGATGACCTGGCACAGCGCTCCAGTGACGATGGCGAGCCGAGCGGTACTGCCGGTATTCCGATGCTGGAGGTGCTGCGTAAGAACGGACTGACGGAAACAGCAGCCGTGGTGACACGTTACTTCGGAGGCATTAAGCTAGGCGCAGGCGGACTGGTGCGCGCTTACAGCGGCAGTGTGGCAGGCGCAGTGAAGGAAGCAGGCCTGGCACAGAAGATTTTGCTGGGCTATTACAGCTTTTTATATGATGTGAACAGCGTCGGCCGCATTCTGAATGTGCTTTATCAGCAGCAGCTTTTTGAGATTGCCGATGTGCAGTATGACCTGCGCGCAAAGGTTATCCTCAAAATGCGCGCGGAGCAAAAGGCAGAGGCCGAGGCTTGGCTGACAGAGAACCTCAATCAGCAGATAGAGCTGGAGCAGGAGGGCACAGAGTTCGCTGAGGTGGCGCTGTAGCTTTTAATAGGAAAAACTATACGAACAATCTCCCTTAGGCTATTGCTTGCGGGAGGTTGTTTTTGCTTTAGCATTGATACTGTTCAAATAAAAAGCTTTCAGCTTTGTAGTAAATAATGTATAATAATATGAATGAAAAGATTACTGACAGGAGGTAGAAGCGAGTGATTGAAGAAAGAGTGCCACCGCAAAATATAGAAGCGGAGCAGGCTGTGCTTGGCGCGATGCTTATTGATAAAGAAGCTATTGCCAAGGCGACCGAAGTGCTGTCGGCGGATGATTTTTACCGCGAAGCGCATCGCGTTATCTTTAGTGCGATGCTGGAGCTTTATAATAAAAATGAAGCAGTAGATATGGTTACTGTTACGGAAATCCTCAAGCGTGACAATAAACTGGAGGATATCGGCGGCATTGCCTACATCACTAGTCTGGCGAATGTGGTGCTGACGGCGGCCAACGTCAAATACCATGCGGATATTGTTGCCGAAAAATCGGTTCTGCGTCAGCTTGTGCGCGTTTCTACCGAAATTGCGGCTATGGGCTATGAGGCTAATGAGGATGTCGGTACGCTGCTGGATACAGCGGAAAGCCGCATTCTGGAAATTTCCAACCGCAAGAAAAAGACGGATTTTACAGCAATTAACGATGTATTGATGGACAGCGTGCAGAGCATCGAAAGTCTGCTGCAGAACAAGGGCGGTCTTACAGGTCTGCCTGCAGGCTTTGCGGATCTGGATAAGCTGACGAGCGGTCTGCATCCTTCCGATTTTATTATTCTGGCAGCGCGTCCTTCCATGGGTAAAACTGCACTGGCGCTGAACATTGTGCAGAACGTAGCGCTGCGTGCGCACAAAGTAATCGGCGGGGAACCGCGCAGTGTAGCCTTCTTCAGCCTGGAAATGAGCAAGGAGCAGCTGGTTAACCGTATGCTTTGCGCCGAAGCGGGCATCGACAGCCAGCGCTTGCGTGTAGGCGAGATGCATGACGAGGACTGGACACACCTTTGGGATGCCTGCGATACGATGAGCCGTGCGAAAATCTATATTGATGATACAGCGGGCATTACGGCGATGGATATGCGCAGCCGTGCGCGCCGCCTGAAGGCAGAGCATGGTCTGGATTTGATTGTAGTCGATTACCTGCAGCTGATGCAGGGCAGCGGCAAGCGCAATTATTCCGGCGACCGCCAGCAGGAGGTTTCGGAAATTTCCCGCTCACTGAAGGCTTTGGCGCGTGAGCTGGATGTGCCGGTGCTGGCGCTGTCACAGCTGAGCCGTAGTGTTGAATCGCGTCAGGTTAAGCGTCCCATGCTCAGTGACCTGCGTGAATCCGGTTCTCTGGAGCAGGATGCGGATATCGTAGCATTTCTGTACCGCGAGGATTACTACAATCCGGAAACGGAAAACAAGCACACCGAGCTGATTATTGCTAAGCATCGTAACGGTCCGGTAGATACCGTTAATCTGTTCTTCCAAAAGCAGTTCACCAAATTTGTCGGCTTTACAAAGCGCGAAAGCTGAGAATAGAATACAGCGATATAATAAAAGTCCCGGGATTTTAACATCTCGGGACTTTTTGAGTATTGCATGGAGCATTGCCTGATGGGGGTTAAAAGCGTGAAATTTATTATCTTGGCAAAAGATTTTTTCTGATAAGTGTAAAAAAGCTTACAAGGAAACTGCGAAGAAAAACCGAATATTTTACCTAAAATCAACAAAAAATGTTCATAAAGCTTGCGATAAGACGCGGAAAATGATATGATATTTATGCAACAAAGTGTAGTGAAGAATCTGAAGGTAATATCTGTGGCTTTCAGATGTTTTTTCATGAATAAAATTGTCTTGGGAGGCATACAAAAATGATTGATCGTTATACTCATCCTGAAATGGGTAATATCTGGACACTCGAAAATGAATTCCGTACCATGCTGAAGGTAGAAATTCTGGCTTGCGAGGCTATGAACAAACTGGGCATTGTGCCTGACGAAGCGCTGAAGGATATTCAGACGAAGGCTGACTTCCGTCTGGACCGCATTAAGGAAATTGAAGCAGTTACCAACCATGATGTTATTGCTTTCCTGACTAATGTGGCTGAGTATGTAGGCGATGCGTCCAAATACATTCACAAAGGCCTGACTTCCAGCGACGTAAAGGATACTGCACTGTGCTACATGACCGTACAATCTGCAGACCTGATTATGCGTCATCTGGTAAACTTCCATGAAATTCTGCGCCGTCGTGCCGCTGAATTCAAATATACCGTTATGATCGGCCGTACCCACGGCATCCACGCAGAACCGATGACCTTCGGTATGAAATTCCTGCTGTGGTCCGCTGAAATCGAGCGTAACATCGAACGTCTGAAACAAGCGCGTGAAATGATGGCAGTCGGCAAGCTGTCCGGTGCTGTAGGCACTTACTCCAACATCGATCCGTTTGTAGAAAAATATGTCTGCGAAAAGCTGGAGCTCACTCCGGTACGCCTGGCAACTCAGGTTATCCAACGTGACCGTCATGCACATTTCATGACTACTCTGGCAATTATCGGTTCCTCTCTGGATAAGATGGCAACCGAAATCCGTAACCTGCAACGTACCGATATCCGTGAAGCTGAAGAATATTTTGCACCCGGCCAAAAGGGTTCTTCCGCTATGCCGCATAAACGTAATCCTATCACCTGCGAAAAGGTTTCCGGTATGGCTCGCCTGCTGCGCGGTTATGCAGTAGCAGCTCTGGAGGATGTAACCCTGTGGCATGAACGCGATATCTCCCATTCCTCCGTAGAACGCGTTATTCTGCCGGACGCAACTATTGCTCTGGACCATATGCTGCGTAAATTCTCCAACATCATCGATAAGCTGTTGGTATATCCTGATGCAATGATTGCCAACATGAACAAAACCGGCGGTCTGATTTTCAGCCAAAACCTGCTGATTGCTCTGGTTACCAAAGGCGTACTGCGTGAGGACGCTTACAAATGGGTACAACGCAACGCTATGGCACGTTGGCTGCAAGGCGCTGACTTCAAGACCAACGTTGAAGCTGACCCGGATATCAAGAAATATCTGACCGACGAAGAGGTTGAGCATTGCTTCGATCCGAAACCGATGCTGCGCCACGTTGACGAGATTTTTGCTAGATTTGGTTTATAATTTTGATAAGGAGTGACTGCTAATGTCATCTGTTGTAGTTTTAGGTGCCCAATGGGGCGATGAGGGTAAAGGTAAAATTGTTGACTATTTGGCGCAAAAGGCTGACGCTGTAGTTCGTTACAGCGGCGGCTCCAATGCAGGCCATACCGTTGTAGTTGACAACATTAATTATAAGCTGCGTCTGCTGCCCTCCGGCGTACTGTTTAATGATAAGACTAACGTTCTGGGCAATGGCGTTGTAATCAACCCCGGCGTTGTGCTGGCTGAAATCGCCGGCATGAAGGAAAAGGGCATTGATTGCAGCAATCTGGTTATCTCTGACCGTGCACACGTTGTTCTGCCGTATCATCAACGTCTTGATGAGCTGCAGGAGGAAGCACTGGGCAATCACAAAATCGGCACCACCAAAGGCGGCATCGGCCCCTGCTACATGGATAAGGTTGCTCGTGTAGGCATCCGCATCTGCGATCTGATGGAACCCGAAACCTTTGCTGATAAGCTGAAGGTTAATCTGGAAGCAAAAAATGCTATTATCACCAAAATTTACGGTGCAGAACCGTTTGACTATGATACCGTACTGAAGGAATATCTGGCTTATGCAGAAGAGCTGCGTCCGTATGTTGCCGATACCGGCGTTGTTATGGATGAGCTGTTCAGCGCCGGCAAAAACGTTCTGTTCGAAGGCGCACAGGCTACCTTCCTCGATATTGACCATGGTACCTATCCGTATGTTACCAGCTCCAACCCGACTGCAGGTAATGCCTGCACCGGCAGTGGCGTAGGTCCCCGCTTCATCGACCATGTTGTCGGCGTAGTTAAGGCTTATACCACCCGCGTTGGTGAAGGCCCCTTCATCACCGAGCTGCTGGATACCGACGGCCCCGGCAACCAAATCCGCGAAACCGGCCATGAATACGGCACCGTAACCGGTCGCCCGCGTCGCTGCGGCTGGCTGGATGCTTTCATGCTGCGTTACAGCGCACGCCTGAACAGCCTGGATTATCTGGCAATTACCCGTCTGGATATCCTCGACCAAATGCCGAAGATTAAAATGTGCGTTGGCTACAAGATTGGTGATGAGGTTCTCAAACGCATTCCTGCAAGCCTGAACGTTCTGGCTAAGGTTGAGCCGATTTTCGAAGAGTTCGACGGCTGGATGACAGATATCAGCGGCATCCGCAACTATGACGAGCTGCCGGAAAACGCTAAGAAATATCTGGCTAAAATCAGCGAGGTATCCGGTGTTGAGCTGGGCATTATCTCCGTTGGTCCTAACCGTGAGCAGACCATCGTTCTGAAAGAGTTGCTGTAAGCTTAGGCTGCTGAAAAAACAGCAAAAATATTTTAAAAAAGTACTTGACTTTCCTTGCGTTAGTCTGTATACTATTAATGTTGCTAATTTATGGCGACAAATGATTCACTAGCTCAGTTGGTAGAGCACCTGACTTTTAATCAGGGTGTCCCGAGTTCGAGTCTCGGGTGGATCACCAACGAAAATATGCCGTTCTTCGAAAGAAGAACGGCTTTTTTGTATTTGCGGATACAAATTCCGGCAAAACAGAATATAGTCCTGAAAATTTCTTCCTTGCTAATCAATTCCTACAGTAGTAATATGTAAGTGATAAGCAAAAATTTTACAGACTTTTTCGGAGGTGCTTGGATGAAAATAGTAGTTATGGAGCCGTTAGGCGTAAAGATGGAACAGATAAATGCCTTGGCAGCACCGCTGCAGGCTGCAGGTCATGATTTTGTGTATTATACTGAGAAAGAAACCGACCAGACGAAGCTGCTGGCGCGTGTGCAGCAGGCAGATGTTATCATGCTGGCCAACCAGCCGCTGAGTGCGGAGATTATCAACGCCTGCCCTAATTTGAAAATGCTTTCCGTGGCCTTTACTGGCGTAGACCATATTGCGCTGGCTGCCTGCCGTGAGCGCGGTGTGATGGTGTGCAATGCCGCAGGCTATTCCACCAATGCGGTAGCAGAGCTGACCTTCGGTTTGGCTATCGGCGTTATCCGCAACATCGTTCCCTGTGATGCACGCTGCCGTCAGGCAGGAACGAAGGATGGCTTGGTAGGCTTTGAGCTTTTTGGCAAGACCTTCGGCGTAGTCGGCACCGGTGCGATTGGCAGCAGAGTGGCGAAGATTGCCGCTGCCTTCGGTTGCAAGGTGCTGGCCTACAGCCGTACCCAAAAGGCAGAGCTGCAGGCTGACGGTGTAAGCTATGTAAGTCTGGATGAGCTTTTGGCTGCTAGCGATTTTGTCAGCCTGCATGTGCCGCTGACGGACGCAACCCGCGGACTGATTAACGCCGAGGCTATTGCGAAGATGAAGCCGACTGCCGTACTGCTGAATACTGCGCGCGGTCCTGTTGTGGACAGCGAGGCACTGGCACAGGCGCTGAACGAAGGACGCCTTGCTGGCGCAGGCATTGATGTGTTTGAGGGCGAGCCGCCGATTGCGCCAGAGCATCCTCTGTGCCATGCGAAGAACACCGTGCTGACACCGCACGTGGCCTTCGCCAGCGCCGAAGCACTGGCTGCACGTGCCGATATCGTTTTTGCCAACATCGAAAAATGGCTGGCGGGAGCACCGCAGAACGTAATTAAGTAAAAACACTATGAAAAAGCTCAATAATTTATATTATTCCAAGAGAATAAAAGAGCTTTTGGCAGAGTTGCAGACAGCGGGAACAACGCTGGTTGTTGCGCCCATGGGCTACGGCAAAACGCTGGCTGTGCAATACTTTTTGCAGGAGCAGGAGCGCTGCGGCAAAAAGGTGCTGCGCCAAAGCATTTACGGCGCCGGTGCCGAGGCCTTCTGGCAGGGAGTGTGCCACAGCTGGCAAAATACGGAGTTGGGCGCTGCGCTGATGCAGCAGTCTTTGCCTGCCGATGCCAACGCAAGAACGCTGGTGCTGGAGCTGTTTCGTCAGCTGCTGCCGCAGGAGCCTGTCTATTGGTTTATAGATGATTTGCATCTGCTGGAGAGCAACGAGGCAATTGACTTTCTCTTTGCTCTGAGCAAGGCAGGCTTTGCTGATTTGCACCTGCTGCTGGTAAGCAGAGGGCAGATTTTTGATGGCAGCCGTCTGCTGGAGCTGGGACGTAAGGTCTTTTGCCTTGATAAGCATGACCTGGCGCTGCAGCGTGACGAGCTGGCGGAATACAGCGGCAGATGCGGCCTGCAGCTTACGGCACAGCAGCTGGATGCTTTGCATGAGGCCTGCGAGGGCTGGTTTTCCGTTACCTATCTTAACTTTTTGAACTACGACAGGTATCAGCGCTTTTGCCTTGATACAGGCAGCGTTTATGAGATGATAGCCAATGTACTGCTGCGGCCGCTGCCGTCGGAGCAGCAGCGCTTGCTGTTGCTTATGGGGCAGCCGGAGGAATTTACGCCGGAGCAGGTGGCCTTTGCCTACGGCACAAGCTGCAGAGAGTCTGTAAGCAGACTGCTGGAATGCAACGCCTTTATTATCAGGCTGGCCAACGGCAGACTGCGCTGTCACCATATGCTGAAGCAGGCAACGCGCCATGCCTTCGGCCTGCTGCCGGAGGCTGAGCAGCAAAGGTACTTCCGTCGTTTGGGACAATGGTACGCACAGCAGAAGGAGTACGAGGAAGCGCTGGACTGGCTGTACCGCGGCCGTGATTTTGACGGCCTGCTGGCTGCAGTGCAGCAGCTGCGCGACTGGTCGATGCGCCCGCAGCACAGGCAGCATCTTTTCGACTGGCTGCGCGAATGTCCGCCGGAAATCTTGTGGCAGTATCCGCAGGCGGTGCTGATTATTATGCGCCGCATGTTTTCGCTGAACATGGTGCCGGAAATGCTGCAGGTTAAGGAATGGTATGTAACGGCGTTGGAGCGCAATACTGCGCTCAGCCAGCGTGAGCGCGATAATTATTACGGCGAGCTGGAGGTTATTCTGAGCTTTTTGGCCTTCAACAGCATTACCGGTATGAGCGAGCATCACAGGCGTGCCTACAAGCTGCTGAGCGGTGCTCCGCAGACGCTCAGCAAGCAGGGCATCTGGACCTTCGGCGCGCCCAGTGTTCTGGGGCTGTATTTGCGCACGGGCTGCAGTCTGCGGCAGACGGTGGAGGATATGCAGGAATGCATGCCGCCGTATTATCTGCTGAGCGGCTGGCACGGTGCCGGAGCTGCCGAGCTGACGGAGGCGGAAGCACTTTTGCTGCAGGGACGCATCGACGAAATGGATATGACTCTGCAGAAGGCGTATTATCAGGCGGAAAAGCATGGGCAGGAGTGCATTACTATCGGCTGTGATTTTTTGGAGATGCAGCGCGATCTTTTCCGTGGCGTTTACAGCAGTAAGGCGGAGGCCTACAGCCGCCATCAGTGGCAGCTGCAGCCCTGGAAGCAGAGCATGCTGCTGAATACTGCTGATATGTGCGCCGGCTTTTACTATGCATTGTTGGGCAAGCCGGAATATATCCCAAGCTGGCTGACGGACGGAAACGGACAGCAGCCTTCGGTGCTTTATCCGGCGCGCCCCTGCCGCAACTATATCAGCGCCCAGTGCCTGCTGGCACAAGGGCAGTATACGGAGCTTTTGGTGCGCTGGTCCGACTGGGAGCAGGAATGCCGTCCCTACAGTAATTTTTTGTGCCTGCTGTATTTGCAGGTGCAAAGAGCGGCGGCCTTTGCCGGCAGAGGCGATGTAACGAGCTGCCGCGCTTCGCTGAAGCAGGCGCTGGCAATGGCTGCAGCTGATAAGCTTGTGCTGCCGTTGGCACAGAACATAGCGCTGCTGCGTCCTTATCTGGAGCAGGAGCTGCAAGGTGAATTTTCAGCAGAGGCGGCAGCGGCGCTGCACCTGGGGCAGCAGCTGGAGGCGGGCCGGGGACAAATTATGTCCGCACGCTTTGCCGAAGCAGGCCTGCAGGAGCTGACGGAGCAGGAACTGCAGATAGCGCAGCTGGCGGCGGCACGCCATACGAACAGGGAGATTGCGCAAAGATTGTCGCTGTCGGAGGGGACGATTAAGCAATATCTCAATAAAATTTTTGCCAAGCTGCAGATTGATGCGGCGGCCAAAAATAAAAGACATCAGCTGGAGCGCTTTTTCTCCAACTCTTAACTAAAGGTTACTTATAGTTATTCTTGACCCGGTATATACTTTAAATGAAGAAGTATATGCCGGGTCTTTTTATATCCGGCGGTTAGGAGGCGGAAAAATGAAACGGCTGAAGGTTGTGCTCGGGGCGTGTCTGGCGATGCTTGTAGCCTTTACGGCATTGGCGTGGGCGGCGACGCAGTACAAAACAACTATTAAGGTAAACGGTACCAAGCTGAACGTGCAGCGCTATGTAGAGGGCAAGGGGCCTATGAAGGATAAGGCGGTGCTGCTCAACAAGGATAATAAGGTTGTTGTGCGCTGGAAGCAGCGCGAGCTGAAAAAATGGTACTATGACGGTGATAAATATTTCCGCTTTGTACCCTACAGCTATGATATGAAAAACCTGAAGCCCGGCAGATATCGCTTGGTAACGACCAGCAGCTTCGGCAAGGGCGGTGCGGTTAAAAGGACTGTCAACATCAGCTACAAGCCGCAGAGCAAGATGCAGTTCCGTGCGTCTAAGATTATCCGCAAGGGCAACGGTGATGTTTACCAGCGCCTGTATTTCAAAAAGAATAATTCTACGGGCAAGACCTGCTATGCCCAGATTTTCAATAAAAACAACAAGCTGGTCTACAGCACAAAATATAAGGCAAGAAATGCCAATCAGGATTTTGCCTTCAGCTGGAACGGCTGGGCGAGCGGCAAGAGCGGCAAAAAATGTGCTAAGGGCGTATATACCGTGAAGTATTGGATGGATGGCGTTAATCCCAAAACTGCCAAATTCCGTCTGAGCATTTGAGGAGGGGAGCATAATGAAGGAAAAAATGATGCGTATTATCGTAACTGTTATGCTTACCCTGCTGCTGTGCAGTCTGACGCTGCTGGCAGGCGCCGCCTCCAAAAATGACTGGAAGAATACGGCAGGCTGCTATGTGTGGATCGAAAGCAGCCAGTATAATAACGGCGTGCTGAATATCAAACCCTTGGGCGATGATAAATATCTTTACGAGCTGAAGGTTATGCGCGGCAGTGAGGAAGAGGACAGTGCGGAGGATTTCGTTACTGCCGGCGTTTTTGAAATCAACGAGGACGGCGACGGTATTGCCGAGGTAGATTACCAAAATAATGATACGGTGGAGCTGCGCTTCGTACTGAAGGACAAGAGCATTACCGCCTATCAGGACGGACCGCTGCCGCTTGATGTTCAGGGTGAATACAGATTTAACGAGGACAGCTTTGATGTATCCGAGGCTGCTGCCGCCGCGCTGCTTGCCGGCCTGCCGGAAAAGCAGACGGGCTTGCCGGAGGATGCTGATGATTATAAGCTGCTCTATGCGGAGGAGCCTGTGGACGGCTGGTTCTATCAGCTGACGGCACTGGATGATGAGGGCGAGGTTATTGCCAAATTTTTGGTAGCTGCCGATTTGAGCGCTGTGTACCGCAACGATAAAGAGGATGAGGTAAGCCTTATTTACGGTGACCCGATCAATATGCTGGCTGCCAAAAGAGCACCGCTTGTAGAAGAGGATGAGCTGGAAGGCCCTGCAATCGAAAGCGGCGAGCTGGAGGGCGACGAGGATGCGCCCGACCTGCCTGCAACCGCAGCCTCCGAGCTTAGCCCGCTGGTGACGGTGGCTCCGGAGGAGGCCAGCCTGAAGGTGGGCGAGCGTACACGCATAGTTGCTTCGCTGCCGGGCTGCGTAGGCTATAATGTAACTGATTTGCGTTCCTCTAATAGTGATATAGTGAAGGTGTACGGCGATGTGCAGCTTTTGGCTGTGAAGCCGGGAACTGCGACGATTACCGGCAAGCTGCTGCTGGAAAAGGGCGAAAAGGCCTTTATGACGCAGATTACTGCCTATGAGCCGAAGCTGGAGGCTCCGAATCTGCCGGCGCACTTGGGAATAGACGAGGCGCTGAAGCTGGAGGCCTACGTTGTAGGCGAGGCTGACGGCGTGACACCGGAGTGGAGCGTGAGCGATGAAAAAATTGCCGTTATCGAAGATGGCAAGCTGATAGGCAAGGCTGACGGCGTTGTTACCGTTACGGCAGTCCACGGCGAGATGAAGAGCCAATGGCCGGTGGCTGTGGGCACTGCGGAGCTGCCTGCTGCCGAGGATGAGGAAGAAAATGAGGATGACGATGATGGCTTTGGCTGGCTGACGATTATCGGCGGCGTTATTATCATCGGTGGTGCTGCCTTCTTCTTCCTGCGCAGAAAACGCAAATGATAAGCTGATGCTGTAAAGTATTATGCTTACCGAAAAAATAATATGAAGCATAGGAGGCTGACTTGTGTCAGCCTCCTTGATGCGCCTGCGGCGATGCTGTTGCTTGTGCCCACAGGCGTATTTTTTTGTGTGTGGGTATATGCTGTTACGTCCGTTTTTGCCTGCCCAAGCGTCCTTGCCGTTGCCTGCAGGAGCGGGAAATCACAGTTATTTTACACTCTGACAATGTTTCACAAAATCTCTGTAAAAAAAGTAACAAAAAGTTTTCAGTTGGACGTTACAAATGGCGAAAAATCTAGTATAATAATATTAAAGTGTACTATACTTTACAAAATCTCTGAGATCTCAAACTGGCGCCAAATCAATCAAAGTAAAATGAGGTAGAATAGTAGAAATGTTTTTTGATTCTTATGACACACCAGTCTTCAGACCTCCCAGTGAGGCACGCAGCTTTATTTTGCGCGTTACGCGCGGCTGCGCACATAATAAATGCACCTACTGCAACATGTACAGAGGTGTTCCCTTTCAGATTTTAAAGGATGAAGAAATTTCCCGTCAGATAGCACTGGCGGCCCATTACGGCAAGAACAAGGTACGCCGCGTCTTTTTGGCGGACGGCGATGCTTTGGTGCTGCCTACGGCTAAGCTGCTGAAGATTCTGCAGGTACTGCGCGAGCAGTTTCCGCATCTGCAGCGCGTTGCCAGCTATGCTGCGCCCAAGGATATCCTGCGCAAGAGCGAGGAGGAGCTGCGCCAGCTGAAGGAAGCAGGCCTGAAGCTTTTGTATTACGGCATGGAAACAGGCGACGACGCTACGCTGAAGGCTGTCAACAAGGGTGTTGACGGCGAACAGGCGGTAGAAGCGGGACGCAGAGTTACCGCCAGCGGCATGAAGCTTTCTATGATGATTATTCTGGGGCTGGCAGGTGCGGAGGGCAGCGAACGCCACGCACTGGCAACTGCTAAGGCGATTAATATTATCAAGCCGACGCATTTGAGCGCGCTTTGCCTGATGCTGTACCGCGGCAGCGAGCTGCTGGACCAGTACGAGGCAGGCAAGTTCAATCCGCTTTCACCGGCAGGACTGATGCGCGAGCTGAAGCTGATAATAGAAAATATAGATTTACCTGCGGACAGGCACTGCCTTTTCCGCAGTAACCATGTATCAAACTACGTTCAGCTGGCAGCAACACTGCCGCATGACAAGCAGCGTCTGCTGCGCGATATTGATTACAGTATTGCTCAACTGAGCAAGCTGAAAAGCTGGGACGTATATAACTACAATTAATTTTTAATTTTGCATTTGAGCGGGGCTGATGAAGATGAAAAAGAAGCTGGCTTCTGTGCTGACCGTAATCATGCTGGCCTGCAGCCTGCCATGGCAGGCACAGGCTGCAGCGCCTATTGTCAGCAACAAACCGCATAAGGCACCGGTGGCAACGCCGCCGGCCGTAAGCGAGGCGCGGCCTGTGAAGGCGGTGCCGGAGCCTGCTGCCGTCAAGGCCGATACCGCAGCCAAGCCTGCTGCCGCAGTGAAGGCGCCCAAGCAGGCGAAGCCTGAGAAAAAGGCGAAGAAAACCGCAAAGAAAAAGACTAAAAAAACTAAGGAAAAACAGCAGTCCAAGGTGCAGGTGCAGCAAAGCAACTGGCGCCTGAAGGTGGCACAGCAAAAGCTGCAGGTGCTGGGCTTCAGTGACGAGCGCCCCAGCGGACGCATGACGGAGGCTACCAGCACTGCGCTGAAAAGCTTCCAAAAGCAGCACAAGCTGAAGGCGGACGGTGAGCTGAATGATGCAACCTATCATAAGCTGACCTGGGAGGCCTTTGCCAAGGAGGGCATCCACAAGGTTAAGGGCAAGGAAATCGTCAGCCGTGCAGCCAAATACAAGGGTGTTCCCTATGTGTTTGGCGGAACCACGACCAAGGGCTTTGACTGCTCCGGTTACGTGCAGTATGTGTTTAAGGACTGTAAGGCCAAGCTGCCGCGCTTGGCAGACGAGCAGGCGTTACAGGGGATTTTTGTAACGCAGAAGCAGCTGCGGCCCGGTGATTTGGTATTCTTTACCACCTACGCCGCGGGCGCGTCGCATGTGGGTATTTATGCCGGTGACGGACAATTTTGGAGTGCATCCTCGTCCAAGGGTGTAATGCTTTCGTCGTTGAAGGACGATTACTGGAAACAACGCTATTATGGAGCACGCCGGGTGTTGATTACGAACGGCGAGGTTTATAAATAAAAGTTCTGCTGACGGCAGCTGACTGCCGGACAGCGGGGGAGGGTATAAAATATGATTCGTGAGAGAAGAAATAAGGACAAGCTGGCTGCTTATTACAGAAAGTTTATGGAAGAGGGCATTGTTGACCCCAACGTGCATCCGTGGGTTGCCGACAGCTGGCAACGTTGCCGTGCTATGCATCTGCCGCACGAAACCATGCCCAAAATCAACAAGCTGAGCCGCGAGGAAATTATCGCGCACCAAAAGACGCATGAGTTCATCGTAAAATACGTTGACGGTCTTTATGAGCAAAGCAAGCAGCATTTCAATATCCATAACCTGAGCATGCTGCTGATTGATGAAAACGGTTATGTAATCAAAAACTATGCTATGCCGTTCTTCCAACGCATTATCGAGGATATTCAGGGTATGCGCGTGCTGGAGGAGGATGTTGGTACCTCCAGCATCAGCATTGCGCGCGAGCATAACGTGCCCTTTTTGATGTTCGGCCCGGAAATGTGGATTAAGGACAGCCATTCCGGCGATGCCTGCAGTGCACCTATCTGCGTGAACGGCAAAATCCGCTATATTATTTCCTTCTTTTCATTGGATCAGAACGATTTGCCCTATGATTTGCTTTTGAGCCTGCTGATGACGATGAAATATTCCATCGAGCAGCACCTGAACATGCTGGAGGCCTGGAGCATCAACCGCATTATGATGGAGCAGCTGCCGGTAACCGTTTACTGGCTGGGCAAGGACGGCAGTGTGAAATACTGCAACGAAAACGGCCGCAAGCGTCTGGAAGGACATGAGCGTCTGGAGAACGTGTTCCTGAACTACGAGCATATTCCTATCAAAAAAGCGTTGCATGGCGTAGCAACACAGCGTCGTGAAATCACTTGGATTACCCAAGACAGAACCTTTGAGGATATTACCACCGTTATGCCTATTAAGGTTGGCAGCGAGGTAGAAAGTGCTTTGGTGCTTTCCATGTCAATTGAGGATTTGAAAACAACCATCGCCCATGCAACCGGTTACAGTAGCCGTTACAGCCTGTACAGCATGGTTGGCGAAACCAGCGAATTTTTGGCGCTGCAGCATAAGGCAAGCCGCGTTGCCCGCACCGACCACAACATCCTGCTGCAGGGCGAGCCCGGTACCGGCAAGCAGCGTTTGGCACACGGCATTCATCAGGCCAGCCCGCGCGCTGCCGCTCCGCTGATTGCGGTAAAATGTCACAACGCATCTATGGCAGAGCTGGAGGCTGAATTCTTCGGCACCAATGAGGACGGACAGCAGTCCGCAGGCAAGCTGGAGCTTGCTATCGGCGGTACGCTGTTCCTTGATGAGGTAGAAAAGCTGCCGCTCGAAATGGGCGACAAGCTGGCTGATGCGCTGACGCACGGTCTGCCTGCAACGGAAAAGGGCGGCAAGCCGCGTATGTTCGATGTGCGCGTAATCGCTGCCTGCGATTCCAACCTCAAGCGCTTGGCAGATAAGGGCCTGTTCTCCCGTAATCTGTATGAGCTGGTGCTTGATACCACCATGCGCGTGCCGCCTCTGCGCGAGCGCGTGAAGGATATCGAGGTTATCGCTTCGCATATTCTGGTGGAAATGTCCGCTCAGCATAACCTGCCGCAAAAACGCCTTTCTCCCGAGGCTGTTTCCCTGCTGCTGTCCTGCAGCTGGCCGGGTAACATCAAGCAGCTGCAGGGTGTTATCGAGCAGGCCTTCTTCCACACTCCCGGCAGCATCATCGAAGCAGAAAATATTAAGCTGCCCGGTGACAAAACCTTGGAGCGCTCTTGGAAGTATGACAAGGAAGCCTTTATTGCAGCCTGGAAATCTGCCGGCGGCAATATCAGTAAGCTGGCAACAATGCTTGATGTCAGCCGTGTAACCCTGTACCGTTATCTGAAGAAGTACGGATTGGGACCGAAAGCAAAATAAAATTTACCATGATTGCCCTCGAAGCAGGCTTGTCCTGCTTCGGGGGCTTTTGCGTTTTGGCGGCGAGTTTGGCGCTGCGAGGCAAGTTTAGAAGAGAAAAGTGCAACATGTTGCAAAAATCTCTTCTAAAGAAGGTGAGCTAATGGAAATACGCAGAGATTTTTATTTTGCTTTACAGATAAAAACCTATTGAGTACATAGTATATAAAGGTTTGCTTATAAAAGAAATATGCATTATACATACTATTTGGAGATTAGTGGCGCAAAACGAAAGGTATACAGTGAATAAAGTAACTAAAAAAAGCGTTATACTTTCTTTAAATATCGTAAAGAAAACTGTTTCTTAAACTGTTGGTGTAAGTGACGGTGTTGAAAAATAAAGATGAAAGTGCTAAAATAACAGTACAAAAATATATCATAAAATCATGCATGCCTATTTCATTTTTCGTTGGTTATGCATAAATAAAAACCTATATAGAGGTTTGCTTGACTTAACATATATAATTGCATATGCTGAAATTATATATAAGAGTATTTTGGCTGTATGGTTGCCGCCATAGATACTTAATTTGCCTCAACACACGGCAGGTGTCGTGTACAGTATATAAAAAATGTATGAGGGAGGAATTTTTGATGAACAAAGTTTTCAAAGTAATTTGGAACGAGGCACGCAACGCTTACGTTGTTGTTTCCGAAATTGCGAAAAATCATGGCAGTAAAAGCTGCTCTACGAAGAAGCTGTTGGCAATGCTGATTGCAACGGGTGTTATGACCTGTGCAAGCTTTGACGTGCTGGCGGCAGAGCCTAGTGGAACTGACACGGCTAAGTCTCAATATGTTGCGTTTGCTGATCCAACACATACTTTGTATAGTGGAAATAAAACGACCATTGATGGGCATGAGTATATCTATGATGCAACCAATAAATATTGGGTGCGTAAAGGCTATAAACTGGTGGTTGAAGAAAATGGCGCCATGCATACACCGCTTTCCGACCATGCCAAATCTTCTGATGTAGCGTATATTGGTAATGGTGATAAAGACAGCATTTTGCAATCAGTAGCTTCGATGGTTTCAGCAAGTGGTACAGTAACCAATATGGGCGAATCATTAAACAAGATTACTGCAAGTGGTTTTGTTGGTGTAAGCCACAGTGGCGGAACTGCGGTTGATGGTACTTGGCATTATATTATTCATGATCCCACCTGGGAAGGTGCTGTTGCGCAAGGAAACTATGAAGACGGTTATGTTGATTTAGTTGGCAAAAATATGCCTAAAGGCTTTGTAACTGCCGATGATAATAAAGGGCTTATATGGGATGATGATAAGCAGGCCTACAATTATAAAGGAAAACCGGTAGATTACAGCAACGTATATGTTATTGATGGTAAGATTGGTGTGTTTACCAATAAAGATGGCAGTGATTTCTATGAAGGCACCGTTTTTGGCAAAAACAATGAAATCCTTATGACAGTAAAGGATGATAATGGCCACTTCTATAGCTACTGGGCTTCCGCGGTTACCGACCCGAGCGCTACCATGTCAACTTATCGCTTGGCTGAGTATAAGAAAGATTTGTCTGTATTAGTGGAAAATGATGAGAAGCTAAGTCGTAACGATATTAAAGAAGTTACTTTGGATACTACCCAAGCAAATTCCGCAACTATCGGCCTGCTGAGAAATGGCGATACCGAAGCAGGTGCGCCTGTCAAAGGTGCTATTACTGTTACCAGCGGTGGCGGTACTGACGGCAGCGGTGCAGCTAATGATACTTTCGTTAAGATTTCCAATGGTACAGTTAATCAGACCTTTGCTACCGGTTCTAAGGTAGAGGTAAACGGTCCTGCTAACGCAATTACAGGCATTAAGGTTAATGGTGTTGATTATACAATCAAACAGGGTTCTGGGGTAAAAGTTGAACAAGATGCAGCTAATAAAACTACTACCATTACTGTTGATGGCAATGCAACTACTATTACAGACACCGATACTACTTATACTGCAGGCGATGGCATCGAAATTAATGGTGGCAATGCAATTTCTGTCAGCAAAAATCTTATTGGCATGGAATCTATCCAAGGCGCAGGCGAAGGCAAGATTAGCTTTGACGGTGATAATGTTAAGGTTAACAATACTACCTTTGGCGAAAACAGTGTTGTAGTTGGCGTAGCAGGCGATGGCAAGCATCCAGTAAGGATTGATGGTGAAACTGGAAGAATCACCGGCTTAGCTAATACAAAAGTTGGTTATACAGATTTCGCTAATGATAAAGGTACGGCTGCTACAGAAGGACAGCTGAAGCAAGTAATGGATGAGGGCTGGAAATTTACTACAGATAGTAATGAAAAAACTACTGTGAAGGTTGGCCCGGATGGCACAAATGATAATGCTGTTACCTTCAAAGGTGATGGTACTAATATCGCAGTAACTAATACTGGTAAAGATATTAAGGTAGCACTGAAGAAGGATTTGACTGTAGACAGCGTAAAAGCTGGCGACTTCTTCATGGATAAAAACAAAGGCGTAGGCTACGTTGACAAGGCGTACATCACCAGCAGCGGTCTGAACGCAAATAACCAAAAGATTACCGGCGTAGCAGATGGCACTAATGACACCGATGCAGTCAACTTTGGTCAGTTGAAGAAAGTAAGTAATAATTTAGTTAATGTAGACTTTACCAATATCTCCAACAATGGTAAAACTGAAATAGTTAACATTGCCAAGGCTGCAGATGTGCATGTTAAGGATGGACAATACAGCGTTCAAACAGATGGCACCGTAACCATGAAATATGTTGACGGTAATGGCGATGAAGTTACTGGCAATGAGCTTAAGATTACCGACGTTGCCAGCGCAACAAAATTGAATGCCTTGAATAATACTGTTACCAATATTGATGGCAGAGTAACAACCAATAGCACGAATATTACAACCCTGCAAGGCGAAGTTATTACCAGCGGTTCTATTGGTGCAAATGGTAAGGTAGAACTGACCAAGAAGGACGGCGGCAAAGTTGAAGTAGGTACTGTAAAAGACTATAGCGTTACTAGCGGTACATATGACCAAACCACCAAAAAGCTGACTTTAACCAAAAATGATGCTTACGGCAATGCTACTTCAGGTACAGTTGATATTGACCTCAGCGGTATTCAAAGCGGTGATAAAAATTGGACTGCACAGGCTAATGGCACTGATGTTAAGCCTAATGCAGACAATAAGGTAAACTTTATCAATGGTGATAACACTAATGTTACTACTAGCGGTGATGGCGTAATTGCAGTTAACTTGAACAAAAACCTGACCGGTTTAAACAGCGTGACCACCAACAATGCATACGTAACCAACGTTGATAAAACTGACAATCATTCTGTAACCAACGTACAATACGTAAATGAGCAGATAGCAGGCGTAACTCTGACTGCAGGCGATGGTATTTCTATCTCCGAGAAGAAGATTAAAGTTAAGCTGAAAGATGGCGAACAAAACCTCGTAGTTGACAGCAACGGTTTGGCACTGAACACCGCTCTGACTGGTATTGAATCCATCACCGGTGCAGGCGCAGGCAGCATTAGCTTTGCAGATGGCGCTATCAAGCTTAACAACAAGGTTACCATTGATAATACTGGCAAGATTACTGGTGTAGCAGCAGGTACTGCCGACACCGATGCAGTAAACGTAAGCCAGCTGAATAAGGTAAGTGCAACAGCTAAGACAGAGGTAAAAGCAGGTACCAATATCGTTTCTGTAGATAAAACTACAGGAGCTAATGGACAAGATATCTACACTGTAAATGCAAAAGACACCACCTATGCAGCAGGCAATGGCATTACTATTAGCGGAGAAAACAATGCAATTGCAGTAAATCTCAAGGCAGGCGAAAATAATCTTGAGGTTACAGCAGCAGGCCTGGCATTGAAGAAAGACTTGAATGTAGACAGCGTAAAAGCAGGAGAGTTCTATATGTCTAATGCTGGCTTTGGTTATGGCGACAAGGTATATATCACCAGCAGTGGTATGAATGCAAATAACCAGAAGATTACCAATGTAAAAGCAGGTGAAGCTGAAACCGACGCAGTAAACGTAAGCCAATTGAACAATGTCAAAGCAGAAGCAGGTAAACATACTACATTGGTTGCTGGTGAAAATGTAACACTGGATAAAAAGGAAACAGACAAAGGATTGGAATACACTGTCAATGCTGTTGATACTAAATATACCGCAGGTAATGGTATCACTATTGATGCAGCTGCAAACAATGCAATTTCTGTAAACCTGAAAGAAGGCGAAGTAAACCTTGCTGTCGACGAAAAAGGTCTGTCTCTGAACAAAGGCCTGAAAGGCATTGAGTCCGTAAGCAATGGCAGTGCTAAACTGGCGCTGAGCTCTAATCCTATTTTTGGAGCAACAGCAGAATTAACTAACGGTCAAGCATCTGTAAACCTTATGGGTGGCAGTACTAAAATTAATGGTAAAGTAGAAGTAAGACAGGATGGCACCATTGGCGGTGTAACTGACGGTCGTTCTGATAAAGACGCAGTAAACGTAAGCCAACTGAAAAAAGTAAGCGACACTGCAAATGCAGGCTGGAACGTTTCTACTAACGGCGGTACTGCAACCAATGTAAAACCCGGCGAAACTGTTGACTTCAGCGGCGATAAGAACATCAGCGTAAGCAATGACGGCACTAAGGTTAAGGTTGAGCTGAACAAAAACCTGAAAGATATCGAAACCATCAGCAATGGCGGTGCAACACTGACTTTGGGTGCAATGGGCGGCATGGTAAGCGAATTTACTAACGGTCAGGGCGCATCCGTAAAACTGTTCGGCGATACTGCTACCATCAATGGTAAAGTAAACGTATATAAAGACGGCCGTATTGCAGGCGTAGCTGACGGCGTTAATGCTACTGATGCAGTAAACGTAAGCCAACTGCAAAAAGCAGCTGCAGCATCCGCAACAACCATATCTGACGGCGTAAACACCACCGTTACCGCTACCAAGGCTGAAGACGGTCATACCGATTACAAAGTAAACCTGAACAAGGATCTGGTAGGCATTGAATCCATCAGCAACGGCGGTGCAAGCCTGACTATGAACGGCTTTGCAACTGAATTGGCAAACGGTCAGGGCGCATCCGTAAAACTGTTCGGCGATACTACTACCATCAATGGTAAAGTAAACGTATATAAAGATGGCCGTATCGCAGGCGTAGCTGACGGCATTAATAATAATGATGCTGTTAACGTAGGCCAGCTGAATAAAGTAAGCGAAATTGCCAACAAGGGCTGGAACCTGGCTACCAACGGTGTTGCAACCGAAGCAACCAACGTTAAACCCGGCGATTATGTTGACTTCAGCGGCGACAAGAACATCAGTGTAAGCCATGACGGCACTAAGGTTAAGGTTGAGTTAAACAAAGACCTTGATGTTAACTCCGTTCAAACCAACGCACTGAACTCCAAATACAACCTGTCCGTAGGCACTATGGCAGAAAACGGAATCATGCCGTTCTTTGTAAACAGCACCGGCGCATTCTACGCAGCAAGCAACAAATTCTCCGTAGATAAAGACGGTAATATGAATGCAAACTCCGTTCAGACCAACGCATTGAATTCCAAATACAACCTGTCCGTAGGTACTGCAAATGAAAACGGCACTGTACCGTTCTTCGTAAACAGCAATGGTGCATTCTATGCTGCCAACGGCAAATTGGTTGTAGACAAAGATGGCAAACTGGTTGCTCCTGAGGCTGAACTCGGCAAGGTAACAGCTGACGAAGGCGTAATCGGCAACGTAGTTCTGAAAGACGGCGTATTCTATAAACATACTGCACTGCGTGACGGTGAGCTGTTCGTAGGCGATGCAAGCGGCAACTACAGCCAAATCACCACTAAAGGCGCTAAGCTGGGCAAAGTAACTATTGCTGAAGACGGCAAGATCAGCGGCGTAGCTGCAGGCGAAGTAAGCAGCACCTCTACCGACGCTATCAACGGCAGCCAACTGCATCAGACCAATGAGAATGTTGCAGCATTGGATAAACGCGTAACCCAGAACGAGGCAGATATTGCTACCAATAAAGCAAATATTGCTCAAAATGCAGCAGACATCGCTGCCAATAAAGCAAATATTGCTCAAAATGCAGCAGACATCGCTACCAATAAAGCAAATATTGCTCAGAATAAAGCAGATATTGCTCAAAACAAAGCAGACATCGCTCAAAACAAGACCGATATCAAGAACCTTGATAATCGTGTAACCAATGTTGAAGAGCTTGCTAAGAAACACACCACTGTTACCGCAGGTGACAACATTACTGTAACCGAAGACACCAATAAAGACGGTGGCAAGGAATACAAGGTTGCTCTGGACAAAGATATTAAGCTTGACAGCGTAACTACCGGTCAGACTGTAATGAACAATGACGGCCTGAAGGTTGGCGATAAGGTTAGCGTAAACGCAACTGCTGTAACCGCAGGCAAGACCTCCATCAGCGATGAAGGCGTCAAAGTTGGCGACAAGACCTATATCAGCGATAAAGGCCTGAATGCTAATGACCAAAAGGTTACCAACGTAGCTGCAGGTGAAATCAGCGCAACCTCCAAGGACGCTGTAAATGGCAGCCAGCTCTATGCTACCAATCAAGAGGTTGCTAATAACACCAACCGTATCAACCAACTGGGCAGCCGTGTAAACAAGGTTGGCGCAGGCGCAGCAGCTCTGGCAGCCCTGCATCCGATGGACTTCGATCCGGACGACAAACTGACCTTCTCCGCAGGCTACGGTAACTACGGCGGTGAAAACGCTGCTGCAATCGGCGCTTACTACCGTCCGGACGAAAAGGTAATGTTCAGTGTTGGCGGTACCGTAGGCAACGGTGAAAACATGGTTAACGCAGGCGTATCCTTCTCCCTGGATCGCACCAACCATGTAAGCAACAGTCGTACCGCAATGGCTCGCGAAATCCTTGACCTGCGTGCTGAGGTTACCGAGCTGAAGGCTATGGTTGCTAAAGGCGGCTTAGGCTCCATCGCAGAAGATAAGATGAAGATCTTCCCGGATGTTGCTGAAAACCACTGGGCATATGAATACGTTGGCAAGCTGGCAGCTGCAGGCATCATCGAAGGCTATCCTGATGGCAAATTCTCCGGTGACCGCATGATGAGCCGTTACGAATTTGCTGCAATGCTCTACCGTGCAATGCAGAAGGGCGCTCAGCTCGACAGCAAGATTATCAACGAATTCGCTCCTGAAATGGGCCGCATCCGCGTTGACCGCATCAGCGGCGAAGACGGTGACCGCGACAAAATTGAGCGTGTACGCGTAAATGCTGTTAAAGGCGAACGCGACCATTACGGCAACAAGATTGCTAAAGCTGAAGCTAAAGCTAAATAAGCTTTTTCCGCTCATTAAGTAAGCTTCAAAAAATAATATTGTGTTTAACAACCTCCGCTCCTGTCGGCTTGGCCGACAAGGGCGGGGGTTTTGTTATGCCCAAGCAGTAGTGCGGTACTTTGCTCTATGGATAAAAACCTACTGAATGCATAGCATATAAAGTTTTGTTTATAAAAGAAATATGCATTTATACATACTGCTTGAAGCTTAGCTGCGCAAAACAAAAAGTATACAGGGAATAAAGTGGTACTGTCAATAGTTTTGCGCAAATTTCTTCAGACATCCTAGCAGAAGTTTAGT
>OJPU01000253.1_pt1 | contig 29224 bp, 7 predicted proteins | sample 1598561 | NCBI WGS metagenome assembly OJPU01 (sample SAMN03922500, study PRJEB24848) | human gut metagenome | isolation source: stool sample | host: Homo sapiens | place: Germany | collected 2011-11 | reverse complement strand
TGAAAAACTACGAAAAACCGAGATAATCGGTGAAAATTAAAGATATTATAGGGAGATGTAAGACAATGAAGAAAATTTTAGTTGTGCTGATGGCTATGCTGACCATGGCTGTTATGCTTATCGGCTGTGGCGGCGACAGCAAAAAAGCAGCTTATCCTGCAGACGGAGATATTTCCGTAATTATTCCTAAGGCTCCGGGCGGCGGTACCGATATATCTGCCAGAGGCCTGATTCAGTTCATGGAAAAAGAGCTGAAGGGCAGCAAATTTGTTCCCGTAAACAAACCCGATGGCGGCGGTGTAACCGGCATGGTAGAGCTGGCTAACGCCAAACCCGACGGCCATACTCTGGGTATGGTTACTGTTGAGCTGGCTATGTTCCCGCATCAGGGCAAATGCAAAAACACCTATAAGGATTACGCAGCTATCTGCGCTCCGATTGCAGCTCCGGCAGCTTTGATTGTGCCTAAGGATGCTCCTTATAATAATGTAGATGAATTCGTAGCCTTCGCTAAGGCAAACCCTGGCAAGGTGAAGATGGGTAACTCCGGTATCGGCGCTATCTGGCACATTGCTGCACTTTCCTTTGAAGAAGAATTCGGCGTACAATTCAAGCATGTACCGTATCCGAAAGGCTCTGCTGATATTGCCGCTGCTCTGGCAGGCAAGCATATCGATGCAACTTTGGCTGACCCGTCTGTATTCAAGAGCCAGGTAGACGCAGGCAACCTGAAGATTCTGGCTGTTATGGCTGATACCCGCAGCGTAATCTATCCGGATGTTCCGACCTTCAAAGAGCTGGGCCACAACATGACCGTTCGCGCTTGGGCAGCACTGGTTGCTCCTAAGGATACTCCGAAAGAAAAGCTGGAAGCTCTGCGCGCTGCTGCTAAAAAGGTTTGTGAATCCAAGGAATTCAAGGATTATTTCATGAAACAGGGTATCGACCCGACCTGCATTATCGGTGCCGATGCTGATAAGATGATGGCTGAAGACCATGCAATGTATGAAAAATTCCTGAAGAAAGCAAAATAAAATCGCTGTAAGGCGTAAATGAAAATACCGACGCTGTAACCCGGAAGGGTTACTGACGTCGGTATTTTTGGTTGGTTGACGTACATTATGGAAAATAGTAAAGTAAATATATTGTTTTGCAAAAAAATAAGTTTTCTGATAATGGTTCTTGACGAAATTTTATATCAGTGCTAAACTGAAATTAGTACTAAAACAAGATATGGTGCAAATGAAGTATCTTTAATAAAGCATACATTTTTTTTGATAAATGAAGTGATTTTTTACTTCTGACTATCTTGATTACAATAGAATATAATCCTAGTTTGGAGGCTTTGTCCCACGCGGATGAATGCTTTGCAGGGAAGTTTGATGAGATTTCAACGCTGTTCCGCAACTGTAAAAAAGAGTCGATGCATTATTAGGAAAAAAACTAACCTCTTACAAAGGAATGCAGAGACGATGAATTTAAGCCAGGGTACTGACAGATTGGTATTTAGTAAAGGTCTACGAGAACGGACTTTATTAATTATTGGTATTGGTTTGACTATAATAATAAATTAAGAGTCCTTTTTTGCTTGATCTTGTGCTGAACAGAAACGGATATAGCACAGCTTAAGGCAATTTAAGCTGTGTTTTTATTTTACAGCTGTTGTGTAAACATTCAGGCAGCGCTGCCGCAAAATCATTGCCGTGATGGCAGCGTCTGCATATTTTTGTTATGAAGTCACCAACTGTATTGATGAGTAGCAGTTTGCGGGGTTTTCATATATATTTGTACGGAGCTTTTCTCTGTACAAAGGAGTCGGCAGAAACAGTGGGTGTTTCTGTTCGTTCCTTGCTTTTTGATAAGGGGGAATATATCATGAAGCTAAGTCAAAAAAAGTGGAAGTCACTTATTTCAGGTGTTCTTCTCGCAGCCAGTGCATCTAGCTTTCTCATAGCACCGGTTTATGCCGCTGATTATAGCAAGCCTCTCATAGGCACGCTAAAAAAGGACAGCGAGATACTGAGTCCCGATGGTAATACCGTAACAGAAAATGACGGTAAACTTATTTATGATTTCCAAGGAAAGGACCATACCTTTACTATTACCAATAAGGATGGTATTACTGCCCGCAAAGACAGCGTTTATAATAACGTAGGCGCAGATGGCAGCTATGGCACGCTCCATATTTATCAGACAAACAACAAGAGTAATGTTTGGGCTGGTGTAAACGGTTTTACTGCAAACAAGGGCATTATTGTTGTCAACAGTAATCTGGATATTACTGCAACCTCGGAATATTCTTCTGTTGGTATTGCGGCAGCCAATAAGGGCAACCTGATTATCAACGGTAATGTAAAAATGCGTAAGGATGATGCAGAAAATCCCTGGGGCATCATTACCAAGAATGTTCATGGCAATATAGGCCCCGGCGGTGCAACCAGCATGGGTGGCGATGCCAACTATACAGGCGCCCGTTGGCAGCCTGCAGGTATTTCCGTTGACTATACCCGCGGTGATGTCACTGTCAACGGTAATGTGGATATTGCTGTACGCGGTACGGCTGTAAGAACCGATGCTTATCAGGCTGACGGTGATGTACCGGCTTATGATTTGGGAACTATTTCTTTGCTGGGTAATTCTATCCGTATCGACACACCGTACAGAGAAGAAAACTTTGTTGAAGGCTTCGGCAAATTTATCGAGCCGTACTATGCTCTGGCAAGCTACGGCGGCACGATTAACGTCAATGTAAAGAATCAGGAAGCACAAAACGGCAAGGTAGAAATGGTCGGCAACATGCTGGCAATGAAGTCCTCTGATGAGGCTGGAAAGGCTATGGTTTATCAAAACGGTCGCCTTAACATCGGCCTGACCACGCAGGATTCATCCTGGAAGGGTGTAATTGACAATGCCGGTACTGAAAAGGCCGGTGAAGTAAATCTGTGGCTGCAGAACGGCGCGCAATGGATTTACGAAAACGCATCCCGTAAGGACGGCCTTGATGCAAGTAATCTTGCTGATTACAGCAGACCGTACTATGAAAAATATGATGGCATTTCTCATCTGAGCAGCCTTGTAGGTGGCAAGGATAAGGCATCTGCCGGTATCATCAGAGTAAACGATAATGATCCTATCCATATTGCCAATGCCGAGGGTGTTACCAAGGTATGGTATGAGCATGATGATGCTACGCCGGGCACCATTATCGGCGGTGATGTTAAGGTTCTTAATGCTAAGACCGGCACCGAGATGATGCTTTATACCGGCAACAACGGTATTACCAAGGGCTTTGCAGAAGGTGATACCGCTGCAGAGAAAAATAATGTCAGCAAAGTATTGAATTCTCTGGCACATAAGCTGTGGTACATGGCAGGCGACAGCAACCTTGCAGGCAGCGTATCTATTGCCGAAGGTCTTACTGCTTCCTCCGTAACTATGAAGACCGGCAACATTACCTTTGCCGAGGGTGGCCAGGGATTCTATGACTATACTCCTGAGAAGGACGATAAGACCTATGCAACCGGCCCGATTGTAAAATCCGAAAACATCGGTGAAACACGCGAAAGCGATATCAACGGAGTAGTTTCCGTTAATGTTACCGAAGCTCAGAATGGGGTGTCCGGTAATGCTCCCAGTGCTATGTATGCAGCAGGCGAGGCAGAAGGTCCGCTTGTTGTTGATTTACAGGGACACACCTTGAAGCTCAATGCCAACAATCAAACTGCTAATTATGTGTCTACGGTTTACGTTGATGAAAACAAGAGCATGGAGATTAAGGATTCCAAGGGCAATGGTGTGCTGAAGGTTTCTGCCGGTCTTGGTGCTGATGGCAATGCTGATACTAAGGCTAAGTATGTCTATGGCATTCGTGTAGGCGAGGGCGGCAACCTTACTGCAAATACCGATGTTGAGATAGACGGAGTTAAATCTAGTGCTACTCAGCGTGCTTATGGTGTATATGTAAGTACCAAAGGCAATGTTGTATTCGAAAAAGACCTGACCATCAAGAATGTTCAGACCGGCAACAAGGTTGGACCGAACACTGCCGGTATTTATGCAGACAGTTCTTCAAGTGCAGATGCGCCTATTAATATAACTGTTAAAGGCAATCTTAATATTGAAAACGTATTGGGCAGTGCAATCCGTGCATTGAATACTTCAACTGTATCTACTGCCGGTGCAACTATTAAAGCTGCCGATATGTCTAACGGTACGGATTATAGCCAATATTATGCTTTGCAGGCCAACAAGGGTACCATTAACCTGAATACAGGAGAAGGAATTACTGCCGGAATTCTGGACGTTACCGGTGATATGAAGGTAACTGATAATAAAGCTTCTGTTATCAATGTCAACATGACCAAGGGTTCTCAATGGACAGGCGCAGTAAGCAATATTCCAGGCAGTACATATAATGCACCGGCCGGACAGTTTAATCTGACAATGGCAGAGGGCTCTGTATGGAATCATGAAACAGGTCGTTCGGTAGATACGCTGAAAACAACTTTTGCCGGCAGCAATGTTTCTAAGCTGGATGGCTCCGGTGTAATCTATCAGAATTCCGACAAGGGTATCACCGTTTATGATTACAGAGGTGATACAACAGTAGTATACGGACATGATGCAGAAAATCCGCTGAATATTACTGGCGGTAACTTCACTGTCAAGACAGCAGCTGACGGCTCGAAGATTACTTTGGTAACCGATAGCCAAGGAATTAATGCCGGCTTTGAAGCTAATGATACTGCAGCAGAAAAGAATAATGTTAAGGAAGTACTGAACAAGCTGGCTAATAAGCTGTTCTACACCGGCTACAAGGATGCAAATCTTGCCGGCGTAGTGAAGATTGCCGATGGTCTGACAGCGTCTAGTGTAAGTGCTATTGTAAAAGCCTCCGGCGATATCACTTTCTCTGACGGAAGCAATGGAACGAAAAAAGCAGGACAGGGCTTCTATGACTATACTCCGGAAGAAGATAAGCCTGATTACAAGACAGGCGCTATCACTAAATCGGAAAATATAAGCCTGAATCGCGAGGTAGACGATAAGGGTGTTGCACATATTAATGTAACTGAATCGAATGCCGGTAATAATAAATTTGCCAGCGCAATTTATGCAGGTGAGGAAACATCTCCGTCTAAACCGATGACTGTAAATATGTCCGGTAAAGGTCTGGCTTTGAATGTTGCACAAACCGGCGGACAGGCAGCGGCTATTTACGCAGGCGCTAATACTTATATCAAGGTTATTAATCCGTCCGCAGAGCAAAAGCTTTCTATTACAGCTAATAATACGGATACCAGAGGCTCTCATGGCGTTTACGCTGACGGTAATGCACATCTGAATATTTCCGGTCCGGTAGAAATTACCGATATTGTTACGAAGGGTGATTCCGCAACCGGTATTAATATCCAGGGGCAGAAGAGCGAGATTAATATTGATGGCCCGCTGACAATCAGCAATGTCAAGGGCATTAGAGAACGTGGCGCAGGCATGAATGCTTCCGGTATTCAGGTAACAGGTGACACTTCCACTGTAACTGTCAGTGGTCCGGTAGATATTTCCGGTGTACGCGGCAGCGGCATTAGGCTGACTGGTAAGGATACCAAGGTATCTGTCGGCGGCGGCACCATTACCGCAGCTGAAGACAGCGATAAGTCGCATAATTTCTATGCAGTCCGCGTAGATAAAGGCACGCTGGACATCAACATGAAGGACGGCGCTGCAGGCGATACAACCACTAAGATTACCGGTGATATGTATGCAACCGGCCAATATGGCAAGAAGGTTGTGGAATACACTGGTGGCGAGCTGATTAACTGGAATGATGCAGGCATTATCAATGTGGCCCTGACGAATAAAGATTCCTTCTGGAAGGGCGTTGCAGCCTATGACCAGTATAATGATGACTATGGCAGCGGCGGCAATACCATGCATGATATCGGCCAGTTCAACCTGTATCTGCAAAACGGTGCAGCCTGGACCAACGAACAGCAATCGCATGTGACAACTACGACCATAGCGTCCAAAAATCCTGTATGGACAGGCAGCACGCTGGCAACACTGCATGGCGGCAAGGATGCAGCAAATGCAGGTCTGATTTACCAAAAGGATAACAATCCTATTTCTGTTGTAAATTATAGCGGTCATACCACTGTATTCTATGATCATGATGCTGCTGATCCGAGCAAGATTATTGGCGGCAGCTTCAATATTACCAATGCAGCAGAAGGTTCTGCTATCACCTTTATTACAGATAATAAGGGCATTAGCTCCGGTTTTGCAGATGGCGATTCTGGCGATGCTAAGGATAAAGTAGCCAACGTACTGAACAACTTGGCAGGCAAGCTGTTCTACAAGAACTATACTGATGGTCATCTGGCTGGCGTAGTGAAGATTGCCGATGGTCTGACAGCTTCTTCCGCAGCACTGAAGACCGGCGATATTTCCTTCTCTACCGAAGAAACAGGTACCTTTACACCTGGCCAGGGCTACTATGATTATAAGACCAGCAAGCCAGGCAGCCAAATAGCCAAAGAATTTACTACGGCAATTACCGGCGACGCAGCTGCTGATACGGTTTACATAGAAAAAGGCGTATTGAAGGACGATGGTACCTATGTATTTACTGCAGGCAGCACAACCATCACACCTGAAAAGCATCTGATTGCCGGTGGTGCATGGCTTCCGCAGATTAGCGCTGCTATTTCCGGCTCCGACGAAAACCATAATGTTACCATTGATATGAACGGCAACAAGCTGACTGTAGATACAACAACCGATACCCATACAACCGGTATCGCAGCTGTCGGCAAGGGTGCAGTAAATATCAATAATGCCGGTGCAATGGCTATTAGTGCTACAAGCACTACGAACGGGCAGACAGGTGCGCTGTTCGTTAATGCCGGAGGTACGATTAATATTCACAATGCCGGTGCTGATAATGTACTTACCTTGCGTGCTAACAGCGCTGCTCCGGCAAATGCTGCAGTTATCAAGAGCATGAACGGTGTAAGCGGCGTTATGTCTGCTATTACTGTTGACGGTCTTGTTGATATTTTGGCTGATAAGAGCAATGCTTCCGGTGCCAACGAAGCAATCAGTGCAGTTGCTTCCAAGGTTGAGATTGGCGGTGGCGTCATCAAGGCTATTAATGGGGCTGAATATGCTATCAGTGCCTATGGCGAATTCGCTTCCAAGAACCGTGGACAGGTTAATGTGAATGTTAAGAAGGATGCCGAAGGCGCTATCATTGGTGCAGGCAACAATAATGTACAGATGGAAGGCAATGTAAATCTCGGCGGCGGTATGGATAGTGCCGGTGCAAGTGCAGATGTAAGCATTGGCCTGAATACTAAGGAATCCTTCTGGAAGGGTGATGTAAGCAATAATAACGGCAGCAGTGCAGGTATCGTTAACCTTTATATGGGCAACGGTGCATCCTGGACCGGCAATAACCTTTCCGGCAATACAGTGAATGCTAATCTGGATAATGCAACCTGGACCGGCTACAGCAACGGCAATGCTATGCACCTGAAGCTGGATAACTCTATCTGGAATGTAAATGGTGCCAGCAAGCTTGCTTCCTTCTCCGGTAATAATGGCAGCATTATTGTGGCAAACAATGCAGGCAATATCAATGTAGCTGAGTACAGCGGCAATACCAATGTTATTTATAACCATGATGCTGATAATCCGACGAATATTCTCGGTGGAAGCTTTACCATCGGTAAGGCTGATAACGGCTCCAATATTACGCTTATCACTGATAATAAGGGTATCACCAAAGGCTTTAACGCCTATGATAAGGCTGAAGACCAGAATACCGTTAATGAAGTTCTTAACAAGCTGGCACAGAAGCTCTTCTACACCGCTAATGATGGCAAGCTGGCAGGTACTGTCAAGATTGCTTCCGGCCTGACCGCTTCTTCCGCAGCTTTGAAGACCGGCGATGTCAGCTTCTCCACCGATGCAACCGGCACGAAGACACCTGGTCAGGGCTTCTATGAATATACCGAAATGGACGATTCTGTTATTACTGATCCAATCACCGGCAATCTTGATAAAAAGTATGTAAGTCTGGGAATTGAAACTGAGAAAGGCATTTACAACTTTACTCAGGATACAGTTATTAATGTAACTAAGGGCGATTACAGCTCCAACCTGAGTGCTATTGAATCCAGTGGCGGACCGATTACGATTAATGACGCCGGAAAGAATTTGGACGTATCCTACCATGTTCTTAAGGGCAGCAATGTTGCACGTGCGGTAGCTACCGGCCTCAGCTATGGAAAGTCCAAGGATATTACTATTAAAGCTGACAGCCTGAAGCTCAGCACTGATACCACCGGCTTCAGGGCCCAGGGTGTTTATGCAACAGGCGGTAAGATTACCATTGATGCAGACACCACTATTTCTACATCTGCGCAGACAGAAAGCAATGGTATTTACAGTGGCAGCGGCGGAACTGTTACCATGAACGGCAATCTGGATATTCAAAAGGATAGCAAGGCAGCTAATTACATTGCGCTGAATTCTGACGATAATGGCATTATCAACGTCAATGTTAAGGATGGCAAGGCAGGTGCAGGCATTGTCAAGATTGATGGCGATGTCTACACCAAGTCTGCAGAAACCTATGATTATTGGGAGGATGAAACAACTTCTACCTCTTCTACCGTTAATCTGGCATTGCAGGGTAAAGACAGCAGTTGGAACGGCCGCAGTCTCTACGAAGTTACTTCCGGTGATGACTCAACCAGCTATGGTACCTTTAATCTGTGGCTGACAGATGGTGCAACCTGGACAAACGAGAAGAACGGCAAAGAGGTTCCGAGCGGCTTTACCGGCAGCCATGTAACCAACTTTACCGGCGGTGCTGATGCAGCACATGCAGGCAATATCTTCCAAAAAGATAGCAAGAATCTGACTATTGATAAATACAGCGGCAATACCAATATCTTCTACGCACACACCGGTAACGGCGAAGCAGCAGCCGATTATAAAGCTGGCGACACTGTTATCAAGCATGCGGCAGAAGGCTCTGTAGTATCCTTGATTACCGATAACAGCGGTATTGCAATGGATAACGAATACAGCATAGCTAATGTGCTGAACGCATTGGCAGGCAAGCTGACCTACAGCAACTATGTAAATGGCGAAAATAACCTGACAGGTTATGTAAAGATTGCCGACGGCCTGACCGCAAGCAGCAAGGCTATGCAGACCGGCGATATCTCCTTCAGCAGCAAGGACGGCAAGGGCAGCTTAAAGGATGGCTCCATTGCTCCGGGCCTCACCTATCCCGATACCCAGACTCCTGAGAGCAGCAAGCTCAACAGCGGTATTACCGGCGATGCTAAGGCTGATTACAACTATAAGAAAAATGGTATTTTGAAGGCTGACGGTAAATACATCTTTACTCAGAATCCTTCTGCAATCGAAGTTAGCGAAGGTGCTGCAGTAGATGTAAACGGTAAAAATATTGAAATTGATACCACCAATGCTCTGCTGGAGATGAAGGGCGCAGATGCAGGCATCAATGCAGTTGACGCAAACGTAAATATCAAGGGCGATACCAATATCAGCGGTGAAACCGGTATTATTGCGAATAACAGCAATGTAACTATGGCCGGCGGCAGCAAAATTATCGGCAGAGGCGGTAAAGCAATTTCAGCACTCGGCGGCGGTAAGGTACGCATCGACAGCAATCTCCCGCTGTACATCAGAGGCCTCATTTATGCTAGAAGCGGCCAGATTTATCTGAAGGGCGGCAACGGCAGCAATATTGAAGGCGATTTGGAAGCAAGCGACGGCGGCGAAGTTGATGTTAATCTGAGCGGCGATGGAAATGTTCTGTGGGGTGCTTACAGGACTGACGAAAACAGTTGCGTTAAAGTATATATTGATGAAGGCGCAACTTGGAATCTTACCGATGGTGAGGATGAAACTAAGGCTGAGGGCAAATCCCTGCTGAGAATGGGCAAGGGTGCAGCAGCTCCGGAAACCGGCCTGATTGTTAAGGGCGGTGCAACCGATAAGCAGAGCGGCTTCCTTAATATGACCAATAGAAGCAAGACTCTGGATATCGCTCATTACAGCGGTTGGGAAACCATTATCTATAACCATGAGGGTGCAGGCGATAAGGTTACCGACTATAAGTCCGGCAATACTATTATCAGCAAGGCAGACAAGGATTCCGGCGTAATCCTGTCCACCGACAACAGCGGTATTGCCATGAATGATAAGAAGGCTGTTGAAGCAGCACTGGCAGCATTGGCACAGAAGGTTACCTACAAGGACCACGAAGCAAACGCTGCTAACCTGACCGGTAAGGTACAGATTGCAGAAGGCCTGACATCCTCCAGCGCAAGCCAATATATCGGCAAGCTGCACTGGGATGCAAACGGCGTAGGCCAGTATGATAAGGACAGTGTTAACTGGAAGGAAATTTACAACGGTGATTATGAAACCCTGGTAATGAAGGGCGTAAGAAGCGCTGCAACCACCTCCATGCACAGTTGGCGCGACAACATGCAGGATACCTACACAGGTGCGGACCTGGCAGATGCAGACGGCATCTTTGTTAAGGCACTGGGCGGCAAGACAAGCTCCGATGTTAAGGGCGTTAAGGATGACAATACCTACCGCGGCGTACAGGTTGGCTTTGACAAGGCACTGGCAAACGGCTGGCATGCAGGCGCAGCCTTTGACTACCGCAACGGCGATTCCAACTACCTGCTGGGCGGCAAGGGCGATAACCAGCTCTACAGCTTTGGCGTATACGGCGTGAAGAATTTCGAAGATCAGTCCTACCTGCGTGTAGCAGCTAAAGCAGGCCGTGTTGAAAACGAATACGACGTTTACAACGAAATTCGCAGCCTGAAGCTGCATGGCGATTACAAAGCTAACGCATATGGCCTGACCATGGAATATGGCAAGACCTTCGGCACTGAAGCAAGCTACTTCACCCCGAAGGCACAGCTGACCTGGTCTCAGGTAGGCAGCAAGGATTACACTGCCCATACTCCGAACGACAGCATGAGAATTGACCAGGACGCATACAGCAGCCTGGTAGCACGTTTCGGCGTTGAAGCAGGCGCTAAGAGCGAAAAAGGCCGCGTATACGTTGGCCTGTATGGTGCACATGAATTCAACGGCGACATCAGCGCAAGCTATTTCGCTAAGGACGGCGGCACCAAGCACACCAGCTTCGACGGCAAGGATACCTGGATGGAAATGAGCATTGGCGGCAGCTATGATCTGAGCGACAACTGCCATATCTATGCAGACTTTGCTAAGGACTTTGGCGGCGACTTCGAGCGTAAGTGGAAGGCAAGTGCCGGCCTGCGCTTCGAGTTCTGATTGCTTAAATAAGTTTTTCCCCTTCTTTTATAAACCGGCTGCGGCCCTATCAAGGCAGCGCTGCAGCAAAAGTAAAAATCATAAGAAAAGCGAAGCAGCTATCCGTTGTAAGGCGGATGGCTGCTTTGCTTTTAAATATAATTAATAGAAGCAGTTTACAGATAATTTGCTTGAGGTGTTACTGCGAGTTGATGTTTATGGCGTTATGCTTCTTGCAGTGATTTAATTTACAATATCTTCAAATTTCACTTGACGCAATAGATTGATTATGGTAAACTCTATATGATAAAAAATACCAATAACAGAAAAATGTAAGTAATACACCCCTGAGAAAAAACATTCTTTACAAAAGGAAAAAATTACTACTGCTTTGTTATTAAATTATGGTAGATTGTATAATCAACTTGAACAAAAAATAAAATAAAAAATCCACAGTGGACATCCTATGTTAGAATTAGTTTGCTAGTATAATTCAAAGGAGCCTACTATGGATCAAACTAATTCTATCACAATTTAAGAAAAACGTAAACGAGGAAAACATCTAATCCAAGAAGAACGTGGCATGATTCAAGTGCTACATAGTCAAGGTCTAACGCTTCGTGCTATTGCCGAGTACGTAGGCTGTGCTCATACCACGGTATATTATGAGCTGCGGCGAGGTACACCGGTCAAGAAGAGCGCTAGAGGACGTCAGCCAGTATACACCGCCAAGCGCGGTCAAGCTGCTTATGAAGAGCATCGCAAGAACTGCCGCAGGACGTTAAAGTTAGCCACTACCGTTGCCGAAGCGTTCATCCAAGAGTTGAGCACCGCCGTCAGGGATGAGTCCGCCTCTATTGATGAGTTCATCGGCAGGGTTAAGTTGGAGTCTCGCTATGCGCCTAATCAGATACTATGCACCAAGAGCATCTACAACATGCTACATCGCAGCAAGCTACCATTTACCGTCTTTGATGTGCCACAACTGCTGAACCGTAAGAAGCATCGCAACTGGACACGCAAGCATAAGCGGTTACGCGGCACTAGCATCGACCAACGTCCAAAGAAAATCGCTGAGCGGCTCGAGATAGGTCACTGGGAAGCTGACACTGTCATTGGTCACCGTGAGGGCAAGGAATCATGCGTATTCACTCTAGTAGAGATGGTTACGCATAAGTACATCGCCATAAAGATATCCGGACGCACCACCAAAGGAGTACAGGAGGCTATGGCACAGCTACGACGGCTATACGGCAAGCGGTTTAGCGCTGTATTTAAAAGCATTACCGCTGACAATGGTGCCGAGTTCCAAGACTTCAATAAGTACGAGGAACGCTACGGGACGAAGATATACTTTGCGCATCCGTTCTCCTCATGGGAACGCCCACAGAACGAACGTCACAACGAGATGTTGCGTCAGTACCTGCCGAAAGGTAAATCTGTTGACGAATATTCAGCGGACGAGATACTGCGCATGGCCGATAAGATGAATGCTCGACCACGCAAATCTCTAGGCTACTACAGACCGGATGAACTGTTCGACACTTTTCTTGATAAGGTGTATTCCACTGATATAGTTGCTTGATAAATCTTGTTCAATTTGCACTTGCAATCTACCGTTATTAAATTATATAATTATAGACGATCAGGTGAGGATATTTTGCCGGATATCTTCTTAACAGGGAAGTCTGATGTGATTTCGACGCTGTTCCGCAACTGTGAAAGAGAGCTGCTTTGTCGTTAAGCTGTTGCTTAAACCTCTTACCAAGGGATAAAGTGGCAATGATCTTAAGCCAGGGTACTGACTGATTGTACATATTAAGGGTCTACGAGATTAGACGCACTTAATGAGAGGGAATTTTTGGGCATTTTGATTGCAAAATTTTCCTTTCGTTATTAGTGTGTGCTAATCTTTTTTGTTTTTTATAGATAAAAAATATTTTTAAGCAATCATATTGCAAGGAGTGAGTGAGAGTATGAGGAGTTATCAACAAAAAAGATGGCAGCTGCTTGCTGCCGGCGTTTTGATGTCAGTATGCACATCATGCTTTACCGTATCACCTGTCTGGGCTGCGGAATACACCAAGGGTCTTACCGGTAATGCTGAAAGTGATATGGCAATTATCGGCGGTGACGGTAATACAGTTGTACAAAACGGCAACACCGTTACCTATGATTTTCAGGGTAAGGACCACACCTTTACCGTAAAAAATAAGGATGCTATTATGACCGATAGGGATAATGATGGCTATGATTATGTTTTGAATAACGTTGACAGTGATGGCAATAAGGGTACGCTGCACTTATACCAGACCAACACCAGAAAAAATGATTTTGCAGGTGTAACCGGCCTGGCAGCAGGCGGCGGTAAGGTTGTAGTAAACAGTAATCTGGATATTACTGCTTATTCTGCCTATGCTTCTGTAGGTGTCGGCGCAGCAGGCGGCACTGAGCTGACTATCAACGGCAACGTGAAGATGCGCAAGGATGACCCCAACAGTCCTTGGGGTATTATTACTAAAAACGTTCACGGCAATATCGGTCCCGGCGGTGTAACCTCTATGGACCCGACGGACGTTAACTATACCGGTGCACGTTGGCAGCCTAGCGCTTTCAGCGTCGGCGGATATGACGCAAGCATTACTGTAAACGGTAATGTGGATGTGGCTGTACGCGGTACTGCGGTACAGACGAATACCTATTCAAAAACTGATGACAAAATGCTTGGCTGCAAGCTGTCAACCATCAGTCTGGTGGGCGACTCTATCAAAATCGAAACTCCGTCTGACGAAAGAAATGAAGACGGCAGCTTTAAGGAAGCATATTATGCTATGGCCAGCTACGGCGGTACCATTAACATCAACGTTGTTGATACCAATAACAGCAAGGATAAATATTCCCTTGAAAACGAAAATCTCGTAGCTGCCGAAGGCAAAACAACCAATATTATCGGCAACGTTATCGCTCTGAAGCGCTCTGAGCGTACCGATAAGCCTGACGTATATCAGGATGGCCGTGTTAATATCGGTTTGACCACTAAGGATTCTACCTGGAAGGGTGTTATTGATAACGCAGGCACCGACCATGCAGGCGAGGTTAATGTTTGGCTGAGCAACGGCGCACAGTGGACCCATGAAGCAACCTCCCGTGTAGACGGTCTGGATTACAGCCACATGCCGGCATACAGCAAGCCGAGCTATGATAATTTTGACGGCGTATCTTATGTTAATAAGCTTGTCGGCGGCCAAAAGTCTGCCAACAGCGGCTTTATTTACCAGAACAGTGATGTAAAGCTGAATATTGCAAATTACAGCGGCTACAATACCATCGTTTATAAGCACAATAATAAAGGCATGGAAAAGGCTGACTTCATCGGCGGTGATGTGACTATTCAGCATGCGAATGCCGGTGCTAATGTTACCCTGGCAACCGATAATAAAAATATCGACATTAAAAACGGTGATGAGGTTGAAGCAGTACTCAATGCTTTGGCAAGCAAGCTGACCTATAGCGGTTATGTGAATAACGAAAGAGATCTTTCCGGTACTGTTATGATTGCTTCCGGCCTGACTGCCTCCAGCATTACTGCTGAAGCTAAGGGTATGATTAAATTTAACGAGAAAACCGGTGAAGGCGGTTACACCAAGCCGCAGGAAGGAGAGCAGAATACTGCGGAAATCACCAGCGGCATGACCGGTACTTCTGCAGACAGCGATTATACCTCTGCCAATATCCGTCAGGAGGACGGCTCCTATAAATTTACCCAATCTACCAAAATTGACGTAGAGAACGGTACTGCTATCGATGCAGCTGCCGACATTACTGTTAAGGCAGCAGATACTGCTTTGACTCTGGATGCTAAACAGGGCATTGTTACCAACGGCAATACTGTAGACATTACTTCCCGCACTTTACATCTGACCACAAAAGAGGATGCTATCGTTGCTGACGGTGGTAAGGTTATCAGCATGGGTATTACCAATATCAACAAGGATGCTGCCGGCGATAAGCCTGCGGCAGAGAATGCTGTTAAGGCAGCAAACGGCGCTGAGGTTACCTTGGGCAATGGCGTTATCAAGGGCAATATTATCAGTGACGCTTCCGTAGTTAACATCAATAAGGATAACATGGATGCCGACGGCAAATATAAAGAGGGCTCTTTAGAGGGCAATCTTACTGTTGCTAACGGCGGCAAAATCGACCTGACTGTTGCCGATGGCAAATTCCTGGGCAGCATTGTGAAGCCGGGTGCGGCAGCTGCGGCTGTCGGTGACGACGGCACTGTTAACCTGACTGTTGCTGCCGGTGCGGTATGGACCGGCGCGCATAAAAATGCCGATGCCGAGCTGAACCTGACTCTTTCCGGCGGTGTATGGAATAATAACGGCACCGACGCAACCTATGTAAACAGCCTGAAGGGCGGCAAGGGTGTTGCTAAGACTATTAAATATATCAATCCGAACGGCGGCAATAACGAGGAAGTAGAAATTCCCGTTAACGGCTTTATCAGCATGGCTCCCGATGCCGGTGCTGTTACCGTAGGCAGCTTCGGCGGTACTCATATCGTAAGCTATGACCATGATAATGCAGGCAGCGATGTAAGCGATTACAAGGGCGGCAACTTCACTGTTGAAAAAGCAGATAAGGGTTCTATGCTGATTGCGGCAACAAGCAGCAAGAACATCAAGACTAATGATCAGGACGCTGTAGAAGCAGCCTTCAAGGCATTGAGCCAGAAGATTTACTATGGCAATGCCGGTGTTGACGAAAACCTGACCGGTAAAACTATGATTACCTCCGGCTTAACTGCTTCCAGTATTTCCCGTTGGATCGGCGATATGAAATTTGACAGTGCTAACGGTGGCGTAGGCAGTTTTGTCGGCGGCAGCGGTATCAATATTACCGGCGATTACGAAACCGCACTGATGAAGGGCGCAAGAGCGGCAACCACCAGCGCAATGCTTTCCTGGCGTGATAATGCTGCGAACGTAATTTATCGCGGCGATTTGCTGCGTGCGCATATGGAGAGTGACGGCATCTGGGCTAAGACCTACGGTGGCAAGGATACCTACAATGCGAATGCGGTTGATCTGAGCAACAGCTATTGGGGTGCACAGGTTGGCTTTGACCGTATGTATGACCACGGCTGGATTGCAGGCGCTGCTATTGATTATCAGAAGGGCAGCTCCAGCTACAACTATACCGATGACGATTTCGGCAATATCGGCGGCAATACCGGTGACAACAAGCTGTACAGCTTCGGCCTGTATGCTTCCAAGGACCTGGGCGACGGCGCACATCTGGACTTCGCAGCTAAGGCCGGCAGCGTACGCAACGAATTCAGCGTACACAACGGCATCGGCACCGAGCTGAATGGTACCTACAGAAACCGTGGCTACAGTGCTACCGCAAGTCTGGCAAAACGTATCGGTACAGATAAGAGCTATCTGGAGCCTCAGGCACAGCTGACCTGGGCACATCTGGGCGGCAGAAACTTTGCTGCCGTAACCGATGGCGGTGAGGTTCTGGACGTTAACCAGGGCAACTACAACAGCTTGGTTGGCCGTCTGGGCTTAGAACTCGGCAAAACCGGTCGTCTGGGCTCTGTCTATGCACGCTTCGGCCTGGCGCATGAGTTCTCCGGCGATATTACCGGCAGCTACAGCGCAGAGGACGGCGGCAGCAAGACTACCTCTGTAGAAACTAAGGGTACCTGGGCTGAAATGAGCCTTGGCACTACCTTGAATATTAAGCCTAACGCAAGCGCATATTTTGATGTTTCCCGCAGCTACGGTGCAGATTACGAGCACGACTGGAAGTTCAGCGGCGGCCTGCGCTTTGCACTTGACCGTTTGCCGAAGCATGAGCAGGAAATTGCCGGTCAGGCAGAGGCTGAACAGTTCATCGCAGGTGAAACCGCAGCAGTACAGGAAAATACGGCTGCTAACGTAAAAACCGACGCTATGCCGGGTATCGCTGCACAGGAGCAGACCCTTAATGCTCAGCCTGCAGTGCAGGAAGCAGAAGAAACTACTGCTGTTGCAGAGCATTCCGAGCCGAAATATGTTGAAACCGTAACCAGCTACGATGCACCGGAGCCGACCGCAGCAGATTTTGACGAAATGAGCTTTGAGCTGGCACCTATCGTTGTTACCGCTTCCCGTATGGAGGAATCCATCCTGAAGGCTAAGGCAGATATGAGCGTTGTTGGCCGTGAAGAAATCGAGCAGATGCACATGGACAACGTGGAAGAGGTTCTGCGTACCGTTCCGGGCGTCCAGTTCCTGGATTACGGCTCCAACGGCTTGAATGCCAACATGAGCGGTATCCGTATCAACGGCAGCAAGGACGTTGTTATCCTGGTTGACGGCGTGCGTGTTAACGACTTCAAGGGCGCAGGCAGCAGCGGTTATATGTTTGCCGCACTCATGAACAATATGGATAACATCGAGCGCGTCGAGGTTATGCGCGGCAGTGCTGGTACCATGTACGGCAGCGGTGCCAAGGGCGGTGTTATCAACATCATCACCAGAAGACCTGAAGGTGCAAAAACCGTTATTGATATTGCCAAGGGCAGCTTCGGCAAGGAAGCCTATAAATTCAATACTCAGGCTGCCAAAGACAAGGTAAGCTACAATATTTACCATGACAGAACCATTTCCGGCACCAGCAAAGATGGCAGCGGTAAGGAATGGCCGGGTCAGAGCAATACCAAGAGCAGCGGTGCTAAGTTTGAGTATAAATTCAACGATGCCAATAAGCTGACCTTGAACTATGAAACCATCGGCTCCAACTTCAGCGGTACCGACCTGGTATACGGCGGTCATTATGTAGGCATGTACGACAGCAATAGCGTAACTCTGAAGCATGATTGGCAGATTAACGATCAGTGGAGCAATTCTCTGATGTATCGTGCAACCAAAGAAAAATCCTCATGGGATAAGCCGGGCGGAGAGGATACTGATATTTCCGAGCCAATTACAAGCAATCTGGAATACAAGCTGTACAGCGATAACTTCAAATATCAGACCGACAGATATACCATGGTCGGCGGTATCGAATACAGCAAGGGCAAGGATAATACTAACCACAAGGAAACCAGCAATACTTCTCTGTTCCTGCAGGGTGATTGGGAGCTTGTGCCGCATGTAACCTTATCCGGCGGTATTCGTCACGACAGACCTGACAGCTATGAATGCCATAACTCCATCAGCTATAAGCTGGGTTGGGATATTACCGAGAAGGATACCTTGTATGCAGGCCGCAGCGATTACTACATTCTGCCGAGCCTGACACAGCTGTATGACCATAAATACGGTAATGCAGACCTGCGTGCTTCCGAAGGCCGTACAACATCTATCGGTTACAACCACGAATTTACACCTGATAATTACATGATGCTGAGCTGGTTCGAAACCAAGTCCGGTGTTGGCATGACTATGAACAGCACCACCGACAAGGACGATCCGAACTATGGCCAGTATCAGAACAGCATAGGCGGTATTTCCCGCGGCTGGAACGCACAGTACAATGCTCGTCTGAGCGATGCTGTAACTGTTAAGCTGGGCTGGGCACATCTGTTCTATGATGAAAAGGACAGCTTTACTCAGGGCTATGCACCTAAGGACAAAGCAACCTTCGGTGTATATTATGACAAGGATAAATTCAGTGCTGCCTTCGACGGCTTCTACTTCATCCGTGATAAACGCGGCATGAAGGAAGGCGTTAAGGGCTGGCCTTCCGATAAGTATGGCGTTTACAACCTTGCTCTTAATTACACAGCTGATAAGCAGACTAAGTTCTACGTTAAAGTAGACAACATCTTCAACAAGCTGTGGGCTGAGCACACAGACGTTATCTGGAGCGGCGGTGCCGACAGCTGGTATGCTATGCCTGGCAGAAGCTTTATCGTTGGCATGCAGTACACCTTCTAAGATAAACGGACTCATGTTATATACGGAGCAGTAACTTCTGCTCCGTAGTATATAAAAAACTTTTTTGATGAATGTAAAGGAGATTTTATCATGGCAAAAGCTGCTAAAGAAGAAACCAAAGTAACCGAAATGGAAAACAAAATTGAGAAAATGACTCAGTTCCTGGCTGACAATAAAATCGAATGCTTCGATATCCAAAAGCTGGAGGACGAGCACCATACCACTATCTTCCGCAGCCGCATGGAAGTTAAGGGTCAGCTGCTGCCGATGGCTCTGCTGATGGATGACAGCGTTTATATGCTGCTGCAGGTGCAAATTGCTCCGCAGGTAATCGATGAAGAAAAGCTGAAAGCACTTGCCGGTGCTATCAACAACATGAACAACAATGTTCGTCCGTTCAAATTCACCGTTTCCGAGAGAGGCGACTTCATGCTGAACGCATGCATTACTGCTGAAAATACCACCTTCAACCCGGCTTTGGTAAACGCTATCATGGGTGAAGCAGTTAAATTTATGGAAGCACAATACGGCAACATTATGGAAGCCGTTTGGGCTAAATAAGGAGAGTGGCAGAAATGAAAAAGAAACTTATGACTTTGCTGATGAGTGCTGTTATGGCTTTGGGTATCAGTGCCAGTGCGTTTGCCGCACCTGTAGGTGTTGTTAATGTTAATGCCGTTCTGAACAGCTATCCGGGAATTACCGAGATTGCCAAATCCGTAGCACAGGAAAAAACTCGCCTGCAGGAAGAGTTCAATAAGCAATCTGCTAACATGAGCGATGCTGATAAGCAGGCTCTGGCTGAAAAGCTGAGCAAGCAGCTGGCAGATTTTGAACAGAAGAAGATGGCTCCTGTACAAAGAAAAATCAACAAAACTATTCTTGACGTAGCTAAAGCAAACAATATTGACAGTGTTGTAAATATGAATGCTATGGTAGCAGGCGGCAAGGATCTTACCGACGAGGTTATCAAAGCGCTGAAATGAACGCAGCATGTTTATGATAAGCTGAATAATTTTGTTATGAAATCGCAGGCTGCGCTGATGAGAAGCAGCCTGGCCGGTTTCTATATAAACTGCGCGGAGAATGACTTTGCGCAGAGGGGTTAGCAGAAGCAGTGGTTGTTTCTGCTTTTTCCTGATTTTTTGATAAGGAGGACTATATGCTGAAGCTTAGTCAAAAGAAGAGAAAAGCTCTTTTAGCACTGGCCGTTGCCGCAGCTGTTATAGGTGCTAATAATGCATTCGCAGCAAGCGTGCATGACAAGGCTATTACTGAAAGTAACCAATATGGCAGCGCTGTGCGTACATATTGGAAAGAAGCAGGTGTGTATAATGCCAAAACACACACCTACACCTTTAATGAGGATGTAACCTTAAAGCCTAATGCATCGGACCAGGATTTTAACCATTGGACACCGATGTTTGGCGGTATCTATATAGCCGGAAACAAACCGGTTACCATTGATATGCAAGGCCATCGTCTTGATCTGGCACTGAATGTCGACCAACCTAAAGGAGTTAATAACGTAAGGGCTGTAAGTCCGAACGCTATTCATGTTAGCTCTGCCGATCTGGTAATCAACAACGTTAAGGGTATGGAGCTTTCTGCTAAAGGCAGCTTTTTGAGTGCAGGCAAGCTGCGCGGTATTTACGTTGCAGGTACTAACCAAGAGGGCGCCTACGGCGACGGCAAGGGACTTGCCAGCCTGACCATCAACAATGCCGACGGTTGGGAGAATGCTGTAAAATTCCATTCCAGCCAGCCTCAGGTTGAAAATGCTATTGAGGTATGGAAAAACACCGGCAGTGCCGACCTGAAGATTTCCGGTATGGTTGACCTGTATGTAGGCAATGACAGCGATGTTATTACCGTAAGAGGCGGTAACTCTAACTACAATATCGATAAGGCGCCTACCGCTTATATCGGTGGCGGCGCAATTAAGGCAGCTATGGGACGTGCAGCTGTTGTCAGCGGCGGCGAGCTGTCTATCAATTCCAAGCTGCAGGACGGCGCCATTGTTGCGGCAGAAGGCAGCCGTGATGTACAGGTTGAAGGCAATATTCTGGTTAAGGATCAGCAAAAGGATCAGGGCATTCTGACCTTAGGCATGAATACCGACAAATCCTATTTCAAAGGTACCATTTTCAATGATAACGGTGCCGGTGAAGTATATATGCTGCTTGCCAACGGTGCGCAATGGACTAATGAAAGCAAGGGCGATTATAATTATCATAACAGCAGCCTGAACCAGCTTGTCGGCGGTGAAGCTGATGCCAAAGCAGGCAATATCTTCCAAAAGGACAGCGGCAGTCTGACCATTGATAAATACAGCGGTAACACCAATATTTTCTACGCTCATACCGGCAACGGTGAAGCAGCAGAAAACTACGCAGCAGGCAATACTGTTATCAAGGGTGCTGCAGCAGGCTCCGTTGTAAGCATGATTACCGATAACACCGGTGTTGCAATGGATAACAAGGACAGCGTAGCCAACGTGCTGAACGCATTGGCAGGCAAGCTGACCTACAGCAACTACGTAAACGGCGAAAACAACCTGACCGGTTATGTGAAGATTGCCGACGGTCTGACTGCTTCCTCCGCAGCACTGAAGACCGGTGATATCAGCTTCAATAAGGAAGATGGCAAAGGCTCTTATGTTGCTAAACCCGAAGTACCGACTGTAAAAGAATACACCAATACTCTTACCGGCTTTAATCTTATTGATAAAGGTTATGCGGATATATTCAAGGACGGAGTATATAAATTTACTGAGGACAGCAAAATTACCAACCAATATGGTATGGACATTATTGAGAATGCCCAAATTGATGCAACAGGCAAAACCCTGACCTTGGTTGTCAATAATCCGGCAGATCAGGGCGCAGGCATCAAGGTTAACCCAAGCAACTCTTTGAATATTAAGGCTGATACCGTAAAAATGGAGCTTACCGGTGAAGATATTTCTTCTGATGGCCTGAAGGGTGTTAATATTGCTAAAGCAGGTGCCAAGCTGACTATTGACGGCAAGCTGGATATTACTGCTAACGGCGATAACAATACTATTGGTGTTTATAATCAGGGCGACGTTGTTGTTAATGGCGATGTAAAGCTGGACATTGAAGGTAATAACGGCGGCTATCAATACTATGGTGCAACCGGCCTGTATGCAACCAGCGCGATGGGTGACAGCAAGGGCGGTACAATTACCGTTAACGGTGATGTAGACTTCCAAGGCAATGCTAACGGTCTTTGGGCAAATGCCGGCGGTGCCGTTGTAAACGTTAATGGCGGCGGCAGCATTGTTGTAAAAGAAGGCCAAGACATGGGTTATGCTGCTATTAAAGCAGAAAACGGCACTGTCAACATGAACGTTCTTAAAGATGAGGCTGGCAATGTTACCGGTGCAGCTGACAATGCTGTAACCATTAAAGGTAACTTGAGCCTGGATACCGGTGCGGTAAATTCTGCTGATGTTCACGGTACCAAGAGCGAAATAAATCTGGGCCTGTCAACAGCTGAATCCAGCCTGACCGGTGTCGTACAAAACAGCTTTGCCGAAGGAGGCAAGAAAGCCGGTGACAAGACCTTTACCGGTGATGCAAACCTGTGGCTGCAGAACGGCGCAACCTGGAACAACGAAGTAGTTGATACGATTATCAAAAATCCTTGGGGCGGCGAAAAATGGGCAGGCAGCCGTGTAACCAACTTTACCGGCGGCGAGAGCGAAGCAAAAGCAGGCAACATCTTCCAAAAGGACAGCAACAGCCTGACTATCAGCAACTACAGCGGCAATACCAATATCTTCTACGCTCATACCGGCAACGGTGAAGCAGCAGAAAACTACGCAGCAGGCGACACCGTTATCAAGGGTGCTGCAGCAGGCTCTGTTGTAAGCATGATTACCGATAACACCGGTGTTGCAATGGATAACAAGGACAGCGTAGCCAACGTACTTAACGCATTAGCAGGTAAACTGACCTACAGCAACTATGTAAACGGCGAAAATAATCTGACCGGTTATGTGAAGATTGCCGACGGCCTAACTGCTTCCTCCGCAGCACTGAAAACCGGTGATATCAGCTTCAATAAGGAAGATGGCAAGGGTTCTTATAATGCCGGTGCAGTTAATCCCGAAGTACCGACTGTAAAAGAATACACCGATACTCTTACCGGCATGGATTTTGCGGATGAGGCTTATGCTGATGTAATTAAGGACGGAGTATACAAATTTACTCAGGATACCAAGATTACCAACCAATATGCTATTGACCTGGGCGAAGATGTAACTATCGACGCAGCAGGAAAAACCTTGACTCTGGTTGTTAAGGATGTAGAAGAAATTGGTTCAGGCATCAAAGTCAACATTAAAAATAATTCTGTTATTAAGGCTGATACCTTAAAGATGGAGCTTACCGGTACGGATATTGTTACAGGCAGCGGCCTGAAGGGTATCAATGTTACCAATAAAAATGCTAAGCTGACTATTGACAGCAAGCTGGATATTACTGCTAACGGCGATGCTGATACTATCGGTATTTATAACAAAGGCGACGTTGTTGTAAACGGCGATGTAAAGCTGGATATTGAAGGCAACGATGGCGGCAATGATTACTACGGTGCAAGCGGCCTGTACGCAACCAGTAGCATGGGAAAAACCCAAGGCGGCACTATTACCGTTAACGGTAATGTAGCCTTCCAAGGCAATGCCAACGGCCTGTTTGCTAATGCCGGCGGCAGCAAGATTTCCGTTAAGGGCGGCAGCATTGTTGTTAAGGAAGGACAAACTGTTGGCTATTCTGCTATCAGAGCTGAAAACGGCGTAGTTAACATGAACGTCGTTGAAGATGAAAATGGCAATGTTACCGGCGCAGATAAGAATGATGTAACCATCAAGGGCAACATTGGTGTTACTACCGGCGCAGTGAATGTTTCTGATATTCATGGCACCAAGAGCGAAATTAACCTTGGCCTGACCACAGATAAATCCAGCCTGACCGGTGTTGTTCAAAACAGCTTCGGTGACGGCGTAGCTCAAGGTGACTTAACCTTTACCGGTGCGGCAAACCTGTGGCTGCAAAACGGCGCAACCTGGAATAACGAGGTTGTTGACAAGATTATTAAGAATCCTAAGGTCGGCGAAAAATGGGCAGGCAGCCATGTAGCAAAACTGGTTGGCGGTGAGAGCGAAGCAAAAGCAGGCAACATCTTCCAAAAGGACAGCAATAACCTGACTATTGATAACTACAGCGGTAACACCAACATCTTCTACGCACATACTGGCAATGGTGAAGCAGCAAGCAATTATGCAGCAGGCGACACCGTTATCAAGCATGCAGAGAAGGATTCCGTTGTTTCCCTGATTACCGATAACACTGGTGTTGCAATGGATAACAAGGACAGCGTAGCCAACGTACTTAACGCACTGGCAGGCAAGCTGACCTACAGAAACTACGTAAACGGCGAAAGCAACCTGACCGGTTATGTGAAGATTGCCGACGGCCTGACTGCTTCCTCTGCAGCACTGAAGACCGGTGACATTACCTTCAGCAAAGAGGACGGCAAAGGCAGCTATCCTACCGAAACTCCTGTTGTTCCGCCTAAGACAGAGTTTACTACTGCTCTGACCGGTGACGCTGCAACTGATACCGAATATGCAGGCAACATTCAGGACGGCAAGTATGTATTCGGTGCTAACACTACGATTAACGCTGCAGCTAAAAATGCTGTAGAGGTAAAAGCACCGCTGACCATTGATGCAGGCAACAACCAGCTGGTATTGATGGCTAAACAAGGTGACTATATTAGTGCTGTGCCTCTGTTCAAGCAAGCAGTTGAAGGCACAACCTCCATCAAGGCTGACAAGCTGGTAATCAAGAACTGTACGAATGACTTCAAAGAACGTTCCGGTATGGAAGTAACTAAGGGTAATGTTGATATCAATGCTGATGTTGACATGAAGCTTTCTTCTATGTCTAATGCTTATGGCATTTATGTAAAAGCTAACGGCAGCAGCGTTGCTATCCATGGTGATTTAAACTTAGCTGATAGTGAACAGTTTGACAGCATCAACGGCTTGTATGTAGAAAATGCCGTTGATTATGGTGCCAAAACTTCTGCTATTACTGTAGACGGCAAGGCTGACATCAACCTTCATAACGGTAATGCGATTACTGCTATCAGAAACGGCTCTACTGTTTCTGTCGGCGGTGGCAATATTAAAATTGTGAAGAACAACAGCAAGGAATTCTACGCTCTGCAATCTGATGGCGGCGTTGTGAATGTCAACATGAATGCAGATAAGAATGCAGCAGGCACTGCTACTACCGTAATTGAAGGCAACATCAGTGCTTATGGAGAAAAAGCTAATAAAGCTTTCGATATGGATGTTACCGACAGCATTATAAATATCGGTTTGGCTGACAAGCAATCTTCCTGGACAGGTACAGCTTTTGCAAAGGATCTTGGTACCAGCGGCTTCCCGTTCAAGGGTATCGTTAATCTGTATCTTGCTAACGGCGCAACCTGGAACAATGAGGCATGGGGCAAAACCAATGCAGCATTTGAAGGCAGCCATGTAGCTAAGCTGGCAGGCGGTGCAAGCGAAGCTGCTGCAGGCAACATCTTCCAGAAGGACAGCAATAACCTGACTATTGATAACTATAGCGGCAACACTAATATTTTCTATGCTCATACCGGCAATGGTGAAAACGCAAGCAACTACGCAGCAGGCGACACCATTATCAAGAGTGCGGCAGCAGGCTCCGCAGTTAGCCTGATTACCGACAACACCGGCATAAGCATGGATAACGATGCAAGCGTAGCTAACGTATTGAACGCACTGGCAGGCAAGCTGACCTACAGCAATTTTGCAAGCGGCGAAAACAACCTGAACGGTTCTGTTAAGATTGCTGACGGCCTGACCTCCAGCAGCCAGACCTTGAAGGTTGATACCATTAAATTCAATAAGGATACCGGTAAGGGCTACACCAAAGAAGAAACCGTAAATCCGGGCGGTGGTGAAAAGACTACCTTTACCGATGCTATCACCGGTGAAAAGCAGGGCGTATTCAGCGCAGTACAGCAGGAGGATCTGTCCTATGTATTTACTGAGGATGCAAGCATTAATATCAACCAGATGACTCATAAGGAAAAGGATCCGAATTGGGAAGGCTCCTTCATCATCAGCGGTGCGGCTGTACAGAATGCTGCAGGCGTTGAAAATCTGGTAATCAATGCTGCAGACAAGACTCTGAAGCTGAACGTAGCTCTGGACAGCAAGACTGTTCCGCCTGATAAGAATGCAGGTATTCTGAACAACAGAATTCCGCTGCGCGGTGTTGACAACAGCATTGCAGGCAGCACAACCAGCATTACTGCAGGCACTCTGGATATCAACATTGATAATACCTACAGCCGTAAGACCAGCAGCGGCAACCCGCTGATCGGCGAAGGCAGCGCAATCGGCATTTATGCTAAGAGCGCAGGCGAGAAGGCTGTGGTAGAGGTTACCGGCAATACCGCTATTAAGGCTCATGGCTATAACAATGTTTACGGCGTTAACGCTAACGGCAATGCCGAAATTAAGCTGCATGGCGATCTGACGATGGCTAAGGACGGTGAAGATTGGGCTCTTGATAACGTTATCAAAGGTCAGAACACCACTACCTTGGGCGAATCCTCCTGGAGAAACATTGCCGGCATCAACGCTAACGGCGCAGGTGCAAGCGTAACTGTTGACGGCAAGACTACTATCGCAGCTCATGGCTCCGGTGTTGTAGCTGCAGACAGTGCAACTGTTAACCTGGGCGCTGCCGATATCGAGGTTAAGAACAACAGCGACGAGGACGGTTATGGCTTCCACGCTTTGGGCGCAGCTCTGGGTACCGTTAATGTTGGCGGCGAGGGCAAGACCGTTACCGTTAAGGGTAATGCAGGTCTCTTCGGCAAACAGGGCCAGAAATTTGCGAGCGACAGCAAGGAATCTGTTATCAACCTGAAGCTGACCACCGAAGATTCCGCATGGACCGGCGTTGCATACAAACATTTCGATGCAGAAAAAGATGCAGGCCTGAGCGGTTCCATGAACCTGACTCTGGCAAACGGTGCTTCCTGGAATAACGAGAAGTATGGTTATGTATACGGCGATTCCGAATGGGAGAAATACAAATTCACCGGCAGTGAAATCGCTGACTTCGTTGGCGGTGCAAGCGAAGCTAAAGCAGGCAACATCTTCCAGAAGGATGCTAACAGCCTGACCATCGACAACTATAGCGGCAACACCAACATCTTCTACGCACATACCGGCAACGGTGAAGCAGCTGAAAACTACGCAGCAGGCGACACTGTTATCAAGCATGCGGCAGAAGGCTCTGTAGTATCCATGATTACCGATAACAGCGGCATTGCAATGGATAACGCATACAGCGTAGCTAACGTACTGAATGCTTTGGCAGGCAAGCTGACCTACAGCAACTTCGTAAACGGTGAGAAGAACCTGACCGGTTTCGTGAAGATTGCCGACGGCCTGACTGCTTCTTCCGCAGCACTGAAGACCGGCGATATCACCTTCAATGAAGCAGATGGTAAGGGCGGCTTCGTATCCGCTCCTGTAATTCCGGACCATCAGGTAACGACCTCCTTCACCACCACTCTGACCGGTGACAAGGAGCAAGACGAAGAATACCTGCTGGGCGGCGTAATCGCTGCAGACGGTACCTATAAATTTACCGAAACAAGTGATATTACCGCAGTAAGCGCAATTAATACCGCAAAAGACCTGAAGATTGATGCAACCGGCAAAACTCTGACCGTGAATACCGCAGGTACCGACAGCGCAGCAATCACGGTTCTTAACGATGGCGGCTCCAAGGTAGATATTAAGGCTGACAAGCTGGTTATCAAATCCAGCTCTGAATACGCAGGCAAAAACTCCGGCATTTATGCAGGTGACTGGAAGACTACCAGAAAGAATGTTAACATTACTGCTGATGTAGATATTACTGCAACCAACACCGTAGGCAACAACAACTATGTATATGGTGTTCTGGCATCTAAAGCCGACATTACTGTAAACGGCAGCCTGAAGGCTAATATTGACGGCGGCAAGGGCGGCTATGACCATACCTCTGTTTCCGCACTTATTGCACAAGGCAGCTCCTACAGAAAATATGCAAGCACGATTACCGTTAACGGTGATGTAGATATTACTGCAAACGGCAACGGTCTGCATGCTAACAATAACGGCGCTGTTGTAACCGTAAACGGCGGCGGTGCGATTACCATTAATGACAGCAGTGCTAAGGGCGGTTATGCAGCATTGCGTGCAGGCAACGGTACCGTTAACATGAACGTTGCTCTGGAAAACGGCAAAGCAACCGGCGGCCTGGGCAAGGACGTTGCAATTAAGGGCAACCTGGCAGCAATTAAAGCCGGTGACCAAACAGCATCTGTTATCAACCTGGCATTGGATACTGCTAAATCCTCTCTGGAGGGCGTATCCTACATGAGCGAGGGCAACGGCCAAATCAACCTGTGGCTGCAGAACGGTGCAAGCTGGACTAACGAAGTACACGGCTCTGCCGAAAAGGATTGGAAGGGCAATAGCTTATTCAACGGCAGCCATGTAACCAACTTTGCAGGCGGTGCAAGCGATGCTAAAGCAGGCAACATCTTCCAGAAGGATGCTAACAGCCTGACCATCGACAACTATAGCGGCAACACCAACATCTTCTACGCACATACCGGCAACGGTGAAGCAGCTGAAAACTACGCAGCAGGCGACACTGTTATCAAGCATGCGGCAGAAGGCTCTGTAGTATCCATGATTACCGATAACAGCGGCATTGCAATGGATAACGCATACAGCGTAGCTAACGTACTGAATGCTTTGGCAGGCAAGCTGACCTACAGCAACTTCGTAAACGGTGAGAAGAACCTGACCGGTT
>OJPU01000232.1_pt1 | contig 31121 bp, 28 predicted proteins | sample 1598561 | NCBI WGS metagenome assembly OJPU01 (sample SAMN03922500, study PRJEB24848) | human gut metagenome | isolation source: stool sample | host: Homo sapiens | place: Germany | collected 2011-11 | reverse complement strand
GTGCCGCAGCCGCCGGAGCGGTGCTTAAGCCGTCAGGCGGGAATTGTGCGGTGTTGCCCTAACTCCTACTTCCTAACTCCTACCTTTCCAAGGGGGTATTTTACCTGAAAGTCGAAGAACTTTTTATTTCGGAGTCCTGCACGGTGCTGGATACGATGAAAAAGCTGGATGAAACGGGCCAGCGCATCCTGTTTATTGCGCCGGAGGGCAAGCTGAAGGCCGTTGTGACAGATGGGGATATCCGCAAGTGTATCCTGCGCGGCGGCGCGCTCAGCGCCCCGCTGACCCAGGCTGCCAATTATCACCCACACAGCCTGCCGGTGGCCGAGCGCGGCCGCGCCCGCGCCGAGCTGCAGCGCCTTGGTATTGATGCCCTGCCCATTCTGGACAAGCACGGCGTCATCACCGATATTGTGTTTGCGGGCGGCGTGGATGTGGACAACCGCAAAAAGGTGGATATCCCCGTTGTGATGATGGCGGGCGGCCTTGGCACGCGGCTGTACCCCTACACCAAAATTCTGCCCAAGCCGCTGATTCCGGTGGGGGAACAGCCCATTGCCGAGCTGATTTTTTCCCGCTTCCGGGATTTTGGCTGCCGCCATATGACGATGATTGTCAACTACAAGCGCGGCATGATCAAGAGCTACTTTGCCGACCTGGAAAAAGACTATACCGTTGACTTTATTGACGAAGATGTGTTCATGGGCACCGGCGGCGGGCTCTGCCTGCTGAAAGGGCGGATGGATTCCCCGTTTTTCTTTACCAACTGTGATACCCTACTGGACCTGGATTACGGCGACCTGTACCAGTACCACAAAGCCCACGGCAACCTGGTTACCATGGTATGCGCGTTCAAGCACTATGTAGTGCCTTACGGTGTTGTTGAACTGGGCGAAGACGGCGGCATTGCCGCCATGCGGGAAAAGCCGGAGCTGAACTTTTTGACCAACACCGGCGTTTACGTTGTGGAGCCGCGCGTGGTAGAAGAGATGAAGATGGGCGAAGTGATCGGCTTCCCTGATGTGATCGACCGCTACCGCGCCGCCGGTGAAAAAGTAGGCATCTACCCCATCAACGAAAGCTCCTGGATGGACATGGGCCAGATGGAAGAGCTGGAAAAGATGAGAAGAAAACTGGAACAACAGAGCTGAGTTAGGAGTTAGGAGTAATTTATGCCTGTAACGATCATTGCTGAAGCCGGGGTAAACCACAACGGCGATTTGGAAACCGCCAAGCGGATGGCTTATGTGGCTAAGGAATGCGGTGCAGATATTGTAAAATACCAGACCGCTGTGCCGGAGCTTGTGGTGAGCAGGTTCGCCGAAAAAGCCGAATACCAGAAACAGACCACCGATGCCGCCGAAAGCCAGCTGGAGATGATTCGCAAGCTGCATTTTTCGTTTGAGGGCCACCGGGAACTGAAAGAATACTGCGATTCCATTGGCATCCAGTATCTTTCCGCGCCGTTTGATATCCCCAGTGTGCGGTTTTTGGGCACACTGGGCATGCCGCTCATTAAAATTCCGTCCGGCGAGATCACCAACCTGCCCTATCTGGAAGAGATCGGCAAGCTGCACACCCCGGCGCTGCTTTCCACCGGCATGTGCAACTTAAGCGAGATCACCGACGCCCTTGGCATCCTGGACGACAACGGCTGCCCGGAAGTGACCATTCTGCACTGCAACACCCAGTACCCGACTCCCTATGAGGATGCCAACCTTACCGCCATGCTGGAGCTTTTTGACCAGTTTGGCCTGCCGGTCGGGCTTTCGGACCACACGCCGGGCTGGGAATGCGATGTTGCTGCCACGGTACTTGGTGCGCAGGTGATTGAAAAGCACTTTACGCTGGATAAATCCTGGCCCGGACCGGACCAAAAAGCCAGCCTGGACCCGACCGAGTTCAAGGCCATGGTACAGGCCGTGCGCCATGTGGAAGCCGCCCTTGGCGACGGCCACAAGCACCTGACCGCCAGCGAAGCCCCCAACAAGGCCATTGCCCGCAAGAGCATTGTGGCCGCGCGGCCCATCAAGGCAGGCGAAGTGTTCACCGCCGAAAACTTGCTGACCAAGCGCCCCGGCGATGGTATTTCCCCCATGCTGTGGTACACCGTCCTTGGCCAGACCGCCAAGCGCGACTTTGCCGAAGACGAAAAGATTGAGCTGTGATTTTTACGGGGGTTCTCCGGCCTTTTTGCAAAAAGGCCTCGGCGAAAAACTCTGAATAGAAATAATAGAATTGGGACTTCATCGTAATATCCGTGGGATGGCTCCCTCTTAGCCGCTTTGATGCATTTTAAGCGGCAATATTGGGCAGGGTTTATTCCGTGATTTTTTATGCACGCAATAAGGAACCACCCCTCAGGCCGCATCGCGTCCAGCTCCCCTCCAGGGGAACCAATACAAAGTTAAGGCAACACCGCACAATTCCCGCCTTACGGCTTAAGCACCGCGCCGGCGGCTGCGGCACTTAGAATTATGCGGTATTGCCTTAACTCCTCCCTCCTAACTTCTAACTATTATGAAAAACATCACCATCATCACCTCCACCCGTGCGGAATATGGGCTGCTGCGGCCGGTTATCCAAAAGGTTGCGGCGGCACAGGACCTGCAATTACAGCTGGTTGTTACCGGGGCACATCTCTGTGCCCGGTTTGGCAATACGGTGCAGGAAATTGAGGCTGACGACCTGCCCATTGCGGCCCACCTGCCGATTTTTGAAGAAGAGAACCCCAACGAACCGGTGGCCCTTACCATTGCACGCACCATCACGGTATTTGACGGCTATTTTGCCGCCCACCGCCCGGATGCGGTGCTGCTTCTGGGCGACCGCTTTGAAATTTTTGCGGTGGCTACAGCGGCTGCGGCACGGCATATCCCCATTGCGCATATTTCCGGCGGGGATGTAACCCTTGGCGCGGCGGATGAATACTACCGCCACTGCATCACCAAAATGGCGGCGCTGCACTTCCCCAGCTGTGCCGAAAGCGCGGCCCGGCTGGTGCGCATGGGCGAAGCCCCCGAAACCGTGTTCTGCGTGGGCGGCCTGGGCGATGAAAACATCCGCACCCTGCCCAAAATGACACGGCAGGAATTGTGCGCTTCCACCGGCTTTGACCTGATGCAGCCTTTTGCCATCGTGACCTACCACCCCGAAACTTCCGCCGCGGCGGGCGATCCTGCCGCGCAGGCGGATGCCCTGTGCGCCGCAATGGAAGCGGTTCCCGGCGTGTTCTGGCTGATCACCGGTTCCAACGCGGATGCCGGCGGCGCTGTGTGCACCGCCAAAATGCAGGCGTTTGCCGCCGCCCACCCGCAGCGTGCCGGGTTCATCAACAGCCTGGGGCTCAAGCGGTATCTTTCCGCCATGCAGTGCGCTGCGCTGGTGGTGGGCAATTCCAGTTCCGGCGTGGTGGAAACGCCCACGTTCGGTGTGCCGACCGTCAACATCGGCAGCCGCCAGGCCGGGCGCATCATCTGCCAGAACGTGCTGTGCTGTGCTGCCGCTGCCCCCGCAATCGAGGCCGCCCTGCGCCGTGCCCTGACCCCGGAATTTTCCGCCGTGGCCCACGCCGCACAAAGCCCCTATAACGGCGGCGATACCAGCGGCAAGATCTGCCGGGTTCTGGCCCAATTTGACTTTGCCAAACCCAAAACGTTTTATGACGGCCCCGTGCCGGAATTTAACCCCAAAAGGAGCATCTCCCTATGAAAATTCTGATCGTTGGTCTGGGCAGCATGGGCAAGCGCCGTGCCCGCCTGACCAAAGGCATTGATTCCAGCATCCGCATTGCGGGTGTCGATACGGCGGAATCCCGCCGGGTGGAAGCCACCAACCTTGGCCTGATCGACGCCGCTTACCCCAGCATCGCTGAAGCCGTTGCCGCCGAAGCCCCGGACGCCGCCCTTGTTTGCACCGCTCCCCTGACCCACGCGGCCATCATCAGTGAGCTGCTGGACAACAGCCTGCCGGTATTTACCGAGCTGAATCTGGTTGCTGACGGCTATGAGGAAAACATGGCAAAAGCGAAAGAAAAAGGCGTGCTGCTGTTTCTTTCTTCCACCATGCTTTACCGGCGCGAAACTCAGTACATCAAGCAGCAGGTGGCTGCATTCGGCAAGCCGGTGCATTATATTTACCATATTGGCCAGTACCTGCCGGATTGGCACCCGTGGGAAAACTACAAAAACTTTTTTGTGGGCAACGCCCGCACCGGCGGCGTGCGCGAGATTTTTGGCATTGACCTGCCCTGGCTGCTGGATGCCTTTGGCGATGTGACCCATGTGACCGTGCAGGAGGACAGCATCAGCGACCTTGGGCTGCCCTATCCTGATTGCGTTACCCTGCTGCTGCGCCATGCTTCCGGCGCGCAGGGTGTGCTGGCAGCAGATGTGGTAAGCCCCAAGGCGGTGCGCAACTTTGAATGCTTTGGCGATGGTCTGCACCTGTTCTGGGAGGGTAACCCCAAAGCGCTGTATGAGTTCAAGAACGGTGACAAACAGTTTGTGGACACCTACACCAGCTTTGAGCATGACAACCGCTACAGCGACAACATTGTAGAGAACGCCTATGTGGATGAGCTGACCAACTTTTTTGCCTGCCTGCGCGGCGAAGAAACGTCCCGCTGGAGCTTTGAAAAAGATTTGGCCGCCATCCGCATTATGGATAAAACCTGAAAATCAGTTAGGCGGTAGGAGGTAGAAGTTAGGAGTTGAATGTGCGGCTTGCGCCGCGATTTTGAAATAAGGCAAAACCTGATATTCAAAATATGCGCGGATGCGCACACCAATAACTCCTCACTCCTACCTCCTAACTTAAAAGGGGGTCACCATGCTTACTGCCCTGTTTATCGGTCTGGGATCTATCGGGACCCGGCATTTGAAAAATCTGACGGCGATCTGCGCACAGCGCGGGCTGGCGCTGCGGGCTGATGCGCTGCGCAGTGATTTAGCCCGCCCGCTGCGCCCCGGCGCGGCGGATCTGCTGCACAGCCAGTTCACCACCTTGCAGGATTCCGCCGCCTTGCCGCACTACGATTTGGCGTTTATCACCAACCCCACCAGCCTGCACGCGCAGGCATTGGAGGAAATTCGCGGCCTGGCAGACGCGCTGTTTATCGAAAAGCCCATTGTTTCCGCCGAGCAGACGGATGTAGACCTTGCCACCCTGCTGCCCGCCGGGCAGAAAGCCTATGTGGCTGCACCCATGCGCTGGTGCGGCACCATGCTGGCGCTGAAAAATCACCTGCCCGGCCTGCGCCCCTACAGTGCGCGGGTGATCTGTTCCTCCTACCTGCCGGACTGGCGGCCGGGGGTGGATTACCGCACGGTGTACAGTGCCCACAAGGCCCTGGGCGGCGGCGTGACCATCGACCTGATCCATGAATGGGATTACCTGGTCGATCTCTTCGGCGTGCCGGAAACAATTTGTAATATACGCGGAAAATATTCCGATTTGGAAATTGATTCTGACGACCTTTCCATCTATATTGCCCAATATCCCACCCTGCTGGCGGAAGTGCACCTGGATTACTTTGGCCGCACCTACCGCCGCTCCATTGAGCTGTTCTGCAAGGATGGCAGCTGCGTGGCAGATTTTGGCGCCGGAACGCTGACCCTGCCCAACGGTGCGGTGGAACACTATGAGGAGGACGTCAACGAGCGCTACCTGCGCGAGATGAATTATTTCCTTGACTATGCCGCCGGGGAGGAAACCGAGAGCCTGAACCCGCCCGCCACGGCACTGCAAGTATTAAAACTGACATTGGGGGAACAACAATGAACCGTCTGTTGATCACCATCTGCGGCCGTGCAGGCAGCAAGGGCTTTAAGAACAAAAACCTCAAAACCTTCTGCGGCCACCCGCTGGTGTATTATTCGCTCAGCGCCGCCGAGCTGTTTATCAAAAAGCATCCCGAACTGCACATTGACATTGCCCTAAACACCGACAGCCCGGAGCTGGCCGAATTGGTTGCCGCCAAGTACCCGGAAGTCATCTTCCTGCCGCGCGGCGAGGAACTGGGCGGCGACCGCGTGCCTAAGATGGCTGTCTATCAGGACAGTCTGCACCGCATGGAGGAACGCACCGGCCAGCCGTATGACTGGTACATGGACCTGGACATCACCAGCCCCCTGCGCACTGAATCGGACATCGAAAACGCCTTCGCCAAAAAACAGAGCCGCGATGATCTGGATCTGGTGTTCAGCGTGTGCGAAGCCCGCCGCAATCCCTGGTTCAATATGGTCAAAACTGTGGACGACCATGTTGAACAGGTCTGCAAGAGTGAGTTCACCGGCCGCCAGCAGGCTCCGGATGTGTATGATGTAAACGCTTCCATCTATGTCTTCAAGCGGGATTTCCTCGCCACCAACACGGACGGCATGCTGTGGCGCGGCAAGATCGGCATCAGCGTGATGATGGATACCGGCATTATTGATATCGACTCGGAGCACGACTACCTGTTGATGGAAGCCATTGCCCAGCACCTGTATGCCCATTACCCGGAGTTTGCCGCTGTGCAGGAGAACATTCGTGACTGACCTGGCGTTCAATCTGATCATGGACTGCGGCCAAGCTATGCTGGCCAATGGCGGCGAGGTGTTCCGCGCGCAGGACACCATGGAGATCATGGCCCGCAGCTTCGGCATTGTGGATTTCCATGTTTATGTGCTGACCAACGGCATTTTTGCTTCCGCCCAAAACGGAACGGTCAGCGCTGTGCGGCATGTTCCGGTGGTTTCCACCAACCTGGGCCATGTGGAGGCCATCAACGCCATTTCCCGCCGTGTGGCGGACGGCGAACTGGACCTGAACAGCGCCCAGCTGGAATTTGAGCGGATGAAGCGGATGCCCACCCTCTCCCCACTGTACAACTGTGCAGCAGGCACCATGGGGGCCGGCTGCTTTGCCATGCTGTTTGGCGGCGGCCTGCCGGAAATGCTGGTGGGTGCACTGGGCGGGCTGCTGGCCTCCGCCAGTTCCTGCGCGCTCAGCAAGCACCATATCAGCCGCATTTTCCGCGATATGCTTTCCGCCATTGCCGGCACTCTGACCGCTTTGATTGCCCAGCTGGTCTACCCGGCCCTGCAGGTCAACTTTGCCATCATCGGTGCGCTGATGGTGCTGACCCCCGGCGTTGCCTTAACTATGGGCATCCGTGATATCATCAACAGCGATTATCTTTCCGGCACCATCCGGCTTGTGGATGCCCTGCTGGTTGCGGGATGCCTGGCTGTCGGCGTCACTCTGGGGTATACCTTATTAAGCACAGTAACGGGGGTGGTATGGTGAGTGCTGCTCCTGTCTGGTTTACCATGCTGGTTCAGTTTGTGGTTGCCATGGTTGCAACCATCTCGTTCGGCATCACCTTTCAGGTGGGCCGCCGCCATTACTGGACCTGCGGTTTTGTGGGGGCCGTTGGCTGGACGATCTACATTGCCTGCACTACCCTTGGCGGTATGACCGCCCCCATGGCCACACTGATTGCCACACTGCCGCTGGCCGCGCTTTCCCGCTTTTTTGCCATCCGGCACAAGGCCCCCATCACGGTATTTCTGCTGACCGGCATTTTCCCCCTGGTGCCCGGCGCGGGCATTTATTACACGGCTTACTATTTTTTGCGCAACGACCGCGCCCTGTGCACCAGCAAAGGCATTGAAACCTTAAAAGTTGCCGTTGCCCTGGCCCTTGGCATTGCCATCGTATGCTCCATCCCCCTGCCCAAGCGCCACGCCGCCAACAGGCAGGCAAAATAAAAAATATGAAGCCCGGTACTTCTTTGATATGCTACCCCTAGGGCAATACCGCATAATTCTAAGTGCCGATACGGCGAGCGAGGTGCGGCAGATGCTAAGCCAAAAGCGCAGATAATACTGGAGTCTTATCGAGCATTTTGGCAACGCAGATGCCGTGCCGCAGCCGCCGGAGCGGTGCTTAAGCCGCTAGGCGGGAATTGTGCGGTGTTGCCCTAGAGTAGACAGAGAAAAAACTCTGAAAGCTCTGGGGGTATTTTCATGTCAAGGATACAACCAAAAACACAGCGTTCCATTATCGCGCACAAAAGCACCTGCGCACCGTCTGGTTCGATTCCTCGCTCGGGATACACGAAAAAACCACTCCAGCACAAGCTGGAGTGTTTCTGGTGACACACGCGGGAATCTCCCGCGGGCTAAAAAACAGTCCACCGGACTGTTTTTTGTGCGCTGCGGCGCACTGCCCTGTTCGATTTCTCGCACGGGATACACGAAAAAACACTCCAGCATAAGCTGGAGTGTTTTTTGGTGACCCGTGCGGGAATCGAACCCACGTTAACGGCGTGAGAGGCCGCTGTCTTAACCGCTTGACCAACGGGCCATGACCGCAAAAGATTGCTTGTATAATATACCAGATGAAACGCGGTTTGTCAACATATTTTTCAGGGCGAATGGGATAAAATGGAGAGAGATTTTTGGCCGGCAGCGTTATTCGGAAAATGTACGGCAGGTCCCTGCGCCCGCAGTCGAACTTCAGAGGCCAACCAGACCGCTGATTCGGCTCTTGAACCGGAATAAGCCGTTCCCTACAGAGTTTTTTATAATAGGCAGCAGGCAATGCAAGCAATCTGTAGGGCGGGATGCCCTCATCCCGCCGTGGAGAAACCTTTATCGACTGTGGCAAGCACTGCAAATGATTTGTAGGATCCGATGCTCGCATCGGGCTGTTGCCGCTCACCAAACTATACCTGCCAATTCCGCAAGGTTGCTGCGGGCTGATAACAAGCATCTGCCCCTACAAACAAAATCAAGGGCAATACCGCATAATTCTAAGTGCCGATACAGCGAGCGAGGTGCGGCAGCTGCCGGAGCGGTGCTTAAGCCGTCAGGCGGGAATTGTGCGGTGTTGCCTTTACTTTATATATTCCAACCGCCAAAGATGTGGTATAATGTGTGGTACGAGGGCTAAAATACAAAAGAAAAAAGCCTTAGCTAACGCTAAGGCTTTTTGGTGACCCGTACGGGAATCGAACTTCTATCATTCTACAAATATCCTTTAATGCAATACGTACTAACGATAATTTTATCACTGGTATGGATTTCATTAAAGGGTATTTTTATATCTGTGTGGTACAAAGTGTGGTACTCATCATATAAAAAGTGTGGTACAGCACCTGCTTGCAAGAATAAATAAAAAAGTTGGTGATACCCCTCTTGCCAGTACGTGCGAACTGAATATCATGATAATAAAGCCACCTACTGAAAATTACTCAAAGGAGATTATTATCATGAAAGGCAAATATTTGAATTTGCGGTCCGAAATCATCCGCGCAGGCTTTACCTGCTACAATGTCGCGGAGGCCATCGGCATTTCCCCGCAAGCATTGTCGCAGAAGATGAACGGATATTCGCTCTTTTCGGCAGAGGAAATCGCACGCATCGGAAGGTTGTTGAATATCAATAAGGACGATTACTACACTATTTTCATCGAGCCAGTTACATAAAATGGCCGGCTCTAAGGAGTCCGCATGTATACCACACAAAGTAAAATGATTTCTCGCGCAATCTGGGTTGAGAAAAAGCACGTTTGGAAAATCAACCTCCAAAAGAACGGTGTCCGAAAGTCTTTTTATTCAAGCGTCCCGGGTGACAAAGGCCGAAAGATCTGCGCCCAAAATGCAACCTCGTGGTTGTCTGGAGCTTGCCCATTTAGCGTCAGCGAACGTACAACGGTTGATACCGTGTTTGAGCGCTACCTCCAAGATAAGGCACTCGAAACCACAAACATCTACACCATCCGCAACAGGTATAACAACCACATTAAACCTATAATTGGCAAAGTCCCGGTTATGCTACTAACTAAGCAGGATTTAAAGCGAGTTATCTATACCGCATACAGAAAGCACAATCTTAGTCAAAAAAGTCTTAAAAATATACGCGGCGATTTATCTGGATTCTGTAATTATTTGGACTGTGCCGATATCCGGAACGATTTGCGTACATCAAACATTAAAATTCCCTCAAACGCCAAAAAAGGTCAAAAGCAAGCACTTGACGTTTCTTCGCTTAACATCTTATTCACCGAATCTCAGGTGCCTTATAATGGTACGATTTGTCAAGACAGCTTAATCTATGCATATCGATTCCAAGTCGTTACAGGGTTACGTCCTGGTGAATTGATGGGCCTTGAGTGGGGCGATATTGACAATGATTATATACATATACGCCGTGCCATCAATGCTAAAGGCATCACTACAAATGGGAAGAACGAATTTGCCGCACGCGACTTCCCGCAGACTCGATATACACGTATGCTTTTAGAAAGTCAACAAGTCTATCGAGTCACTCCGTTAGACCCTCATGAGAGGGTCTTTGGAAGCACTGGTCAACTATGCTACCGTAAACGCTGGGGGATCTATTGCAGGTATAACGGTATCCCTTATATTACGCCGTATGAGCTGCGACATACCTTTAGCTCAATCTACAAAAATCACTTTAGCAACTGGGTTTACGAGGAGTTAGTTGGTCATACACATCCTGGTGTTAATGGTGTCTATATGCACCCGATGGATGGAGACATGGACGGCGTTCCTGCTCTGCTTGACAGCTTGCTTGATGAAAGACTTTCATTAGGTAGAGCAAAGCGGATGCTCTTATCTAACGGCCAAACCAAATAAAAAAGTACTTTATAAAGACGAGCTTCATTCAAGAAATTTGTAATGAAGTTCGTCTTTTCTTTATTGTCCACCCTTGCGAACTGAGTAGAATTATAAGCACAGGGAGCGAACAAGCAAGATACATCCTCTCGGTTGTCATATTGCTTTACGTTTCCTCCATCAGAAAAGGGAGGTGACAGAAATGTCGTTTGGTTCTATCAACAGCAGTGCTCGACACACTTGCTTTTGGTTGCATCTATCCGGCACCATTCCTTAGTTACCAATGGCGAGGACAGTACTTCGGAAACAACATAACGATAATGCCAAGGAGGAAATAACCATGAAAATCATTGGTTATAGACGCAGTGACTTTGTCACGAAAGAAGGCCGTCCCGTCACCGGCTGCCGCATCTACCTCGCAACGGAGATTGCCTCCCAGAACGGGGAGGGCGTCTTCGTCAGGGATATGTATCTCTCTGACGCTAAGATGGCCGAACTTAAAATCAACCTTCATGACCTGATGGGACGCGAAGTGAAGATTTTCTACAACGAGTACCGTAAGCCTGAGAACATTGTGGTGCTCGACTAAGGTTTCCAAGCACACTGTAGGACGCGTTAGCGGCCTCACCTCAAAAATGGGGCTTGTCTCATTTTTGAGGTAAACCAATCAACACCCATACAGCACCTTGAAAATTTTATAACGACAAGCGTACGCTATGGACTTAAAGCCGCCACACAGGTATGGAGCTAGTATTACCTCCATACCTGTGTGTACAGTCCATAAAGCCTATAACTATAAGCTTTAAAGCGTACACAGCGGCTTTGTGTCCGTAGTGTACTGGGTACACTATATGGCAAAAGGTTACGCGACACGCCGTTACCAGCTGACAATCAACAATCCACAAGAGCATGGCTATGATCATAATGTTATCAAGGCTGCTCTTGAAAAAGGAGCCAAGCTCCTTTATTGGTGCATGGCTGATGAAGTGGGGCAAGAGGAAACCTATCACATACACTTATTTTTAGTATATGAAAATCCTGTAATGTTCACAACCCTAAAGAACAAGTTTCCTACTGCGCACATCGAAGTGCCTCAATGGGGAAAAAATTCCGAAAACTATGCTTACATCCGTAAAGAGGGTGCTAAGTATAACAAGGATGCAAACGGTCACTACAAGTATACCGACTCCAAGGGAAAAGTACATGAAGGGATAAACTACTCTGACACGTTTGAAGAAAGTGGCAGTTTACCCCCTGACAGCAAGCAGGGCGACCGTAACGACTTACGGACTCTGTATGCACTGATTGCATCCGGGGCAGACAATGCGCAAATCCTGGGTGAGCACCCGGAATACCTGCGAGATATCTCCCACATTGACCGGACAAGGCAGACCATCCTGGAGGAGAAATACCGCAATGTATTTCGCCAGATGACAGTCACCTATATCTTTGGCCCTACTGGCACAGGAAAAACTAGGTCGGTAAAAGAAGGATGCGGATACTCAAACTGCTACGCGGTGTCTGACTATCACCATCCTTTTGATGGCTACCGGGGGCAGAAAGTGATGCTCTTCGATGAGTTCCACAGCAGCTTGCCCCTTAATAGCATGCTGCAATACCTGGATGGCTATCCTTTGGAATTACCCTGTAGGTATGCTAACAAGCAGGCTTGCTACACGGAAGCATACATCATTTCCAACTTGCCGTTGGAGAAGCAGTATGTTTCCGAGCAGCACGAAAAGCCGGAGGCTTGGGACGCGCTCTTGCGGCGCATCAACTGCGTTCGGGTTTTTGACCTCGACGGCAGTCACAAGGACTATACGGTTCACGAGTATTTTCACCCTTGCACCACACCGACATTTGAGCAAATAGAGATTGATGATTGTCCGTTCTAGCGGATGAAAGCTGTGCTATCAGGCTATACGGGCATTTATTTTGAAAGGAGATTTAATCATGCGTAATGATTCTGATCGCCTGCAATGGCAGACGGAAAAAAATTATATCATGAATACGTTCCACAATGGGCTTAGACGTATTCAAACCGATTCAAAGACCGCACAGCAATATGTGCTGCTGTGCCTCGCACTCGCAGTTGCCGCCCTGATTATGGTTTCGGGCGGCTCTGGCGAGGACGTGATTTCGGTAGTATTTAGACCGTTCGTTAATTTTATTCGGGTAATTGCATGGCTGGCAGAGTGCCTTGGCGTCATTTACCTCTTTGGTTATATCCCCCACAGTTGGTCATATTACGACGATTTTTCGCGTGCTGGTATCTGCAACCAGGCGCATGAAGCACCACTGCTAGTTAAGGCCAACAGGGATGGTAATATTCAACAGCTTACTTTCAGCCTTAAAGGCTGCCCGCTCGAATACTGGGAAGACAATCGGACAACAATCGAATCCGCACTTAATGTGACCGTCCTCTCTATCACTCAGGGCAGCAACAACCAGCTCTTTGACCTTCGTGTTGTTGCCGGGTGCAACCTTATGGGGCGGCTAATCCCGTGGGCAGATACATATATGGACGATAGCGGCACAAAAATCGTCTTGGGCATCAATGCGGCAGGCATTCCCGTTAGCATTGATTTTAGCCAGCTGCCTCATTGGCTTTTGGCTGCTGCCACCGGCATGGGTAAGACGCAGTTGGCACTGTTGATTCTCTACCAGCTGTCGCAAAAAGGCTACGACATCTACCTCGCCGATTATAAAGGTGTGGACTTCGGCCCCGAATATCGTAAGACGGGGCATTATGCAGATGATGATGCTGCCCTTGAGCAGATGCTTGACAGTGTTGTACATGAGCTTAACCATCGCCGTACAGAGTTTTCTATCGCTGGCTGTGCAAATCTTGAGGAATATGTCCAGACGACCGGAGAAGAACTGCATCGAATCGTCGTTATCCTGGATGAAACCTCGATGATTCTCGATACAACTGGACGTGATAAAGATGGCAAGGCAGTAGTTGCCTCGATTACGAACAAGCTCCTCGCCATTGGCCGTCTGGGCCGTGCGCTCGGTATTCATCTGCTTGTGGCAACTCAGCGCCCCGACGTAGGGTCTGTTCCGGGTAGTCTTAAAGCACAGCTTGACGGTCGTATTTGCGGCCACACTGCCGATGCACAGAGTTCCATTGTTATCTTGGATGACGGCAGTGCCGCAAAGCTCCCTGCTATTCCCGGACGCTTCATCATCCGCAATGGCAGTGGGTCGGACGAAATTATTCAGGCTTACTACTATCACCAGTGACCAAGGAGTCGACTATGAAAAATCCACCTCTACAACAGGGCCATGACGGCCCGCGGGCACCACCGTTGCGTCCTTATCAGGCTGACACCCTTCAGCGTATGAAATCCTACGAGGGAAATGCCGCCCTGTGCGTTATCGCAACCGGCCTTGGCAAGACACGAATTTTTGCTGAGTACATCCGCTGTGATGTACTGGAAAATGACCACCACATACTGATTTTATCTCACCGGGAAGAACTCGTGATACAGCCGTTGGAATACCTCAAAGGCCTTCCCTGCGGCATCGAGCAGGGAACCACACATGCACACGGGGAACCCATCATCAGCGCTTCGGTGCAAAGCCTTGTGGGGCGGCTCGACAAGTACAACCCCTACAGTATCGATACCATCATCATCGACGAGGCCCACCACAGTGCTGCACCGACCTACCGCAAAATTTTTGAGTACTTCAAAAATGCCGTTCGTTTTGGCTTCACTGCAACCGCAATCCGCGGTGATGGTGTCGGCCTGGATGTGGCTTTTGACGACATTTTGTGCGAGTATAACACCCTATACGGCATTGAGCACGGGTATCTTAGTCCTATAGAAGCTTGTCAGGTTAATCTCAAGTATGACTTGGGGACAGTGCAGTACCGTGAGGATACTGGCGATTATGATGCCGCAGATATAGCACGCGTTATGTCTGGCACAGCAGCGGGTATCGCGGAGGCCTACACCTCAAACGCACGTGGGCAGACCATCATTTTCGCACCATCCATTGAAGAGGGCAAAAATGTGACAGCACTGCTCAATTCCCAGCATGGTGCCAGTACCGCGGCCTTTATCGATGGCACTACTCAAAATAGAGGACGTCTGTTGGAGGCCTACCGTTTGGGCCTAATTAAAGTACTTGTCTGCTATGCTGTCCTGACGGAAGGTGTTGACCTGCCGATGACAGAAACCGTTCTGCTGGCCCGCCCGGTTGCCACAACCAATGTCGGCCTGTATGCGCAGATGGTAGGTCGCGGCCTGCGGTTGCATCCGGGAAAAAGTGCCTGCAAGATTATTGATTGCGTGGGCATTTCCAGGATGCCGATATGCACGGCAGCAACGCTAATCGGCGAGGAACCGCTAGCTCCCAAACCTAAAAAGGAGCAGGTGGAAAAGTTGCCGGAGGAAACCGAACCGATAAAGGTACTTACAGGTGCGGACATTCCCGATACCTGGATAAAAAATCAGAAGGAGGTAGACGTTATGGCACTTGGCGAAGGTGTTACCACCCATGATGTCGCATGGATTACACTCAAGGATGGCGGCTATATACTGCCTATCCCGACCGTAACCTACCGCATCAGCAAACCGCTGACTAACGGCATGGTGTACCTGCGGAAAAATAAAGCGTGCTCCAAGAGTGCGGTGCCATTACAATTTGCATTAGACTATGTGTATCAGGACTTGAAACAGAAGCATGCTAAATATCAACATATCTGGGACAAAAAACAGCGCTATAAGTGGGATAGACAACCCATCACCAATGAGCAAATTGCCCTTATCCACAAGCTGGCCCCGGATTACAAAATTGACACCCATAAAATGACACGAGGGGATGCCTCGCGGGCGATACAACTGCTGACCTACAAGCCGGAAGAATGGACGCCCCAAACGACACCCTCGGAGGTGCAGGACGATGCCAAGAAAAGCCCGTAAACTTTCGTCCTGCGGCGTGTATCACATCATGATCCGTGGAATTAACCGCATGACCATCTTTAATGATGATGCCGACAATCTGAACTTTTTACATATTCTCGATTTTTGCGCAGATGAAAATTTTATCATCATGGCATACTGCCTGATGGGCAACCATCTGCATCTGCTCGCGAAGGATTGTAACGATTCCTTGCAACACATGATGAAGGCCATCGGGGTACGGTACGTTGCCTACTACAACCGCCGCTACCAGCGGACAGGCCCGCTCTTCCAGGGCCGTTACAAATCCCAGCCTGTCACAACCAAAGGCTACTTCCTGCGGGTACTGCGCTATATCCACCGCAACCCGGTCGCTGCCGGAATGGTGCAGGATATGCAGGACTACCCGTGGAGCAGCTACATTGACTACTTTGCTAGTCGAAAAAAGCCGTTATGTCATGTAGACACAAGCTACGCGCTTGCACTGCATGATTTAGATTGGCTGCGGCACTACCACCAGCAGCCAGAATTAAATGCCCGCGGCATTCTGGAGGATTCTCCGCTGCCTGCCTTTACGGATGCTGAGCTTTGTGACTTTGTACGTGCAACGGCAGGCATGGAATGCCACGAAATCCAGCTTTACCCCGAATCCACCGCAACCCCGCTGCTGCGCCGTCTGGTAACACAAGAGGGCGTCAGCATTACACAACTCTCACGGCTTACAGGGATGGCACGCGGAGACATCCGCCGCCGTCTGCTGTGAGCGGTGATACAACTCTCAAAGGAGAAATCCCATGAAGAAAGAAAGCTTTATTTACAGCACTCTCACGATTGGCGGTTCGAAGGAACAGGTCAATGAAGTAATGAAGTACATCTGCGATGACATCTATGACATTGGGAGCATTGATTTGAATAAAATCTGTGCTGTGCCGGTACACCTGAACATTGGCCCCGATGATGAAGTTTCTTGCGGCGAAAAGCTTTACCGCCATTATCTTGATTTAGTTCCTTACCCTACAGAAGAGGAAGAAGAAAATTTTCTTGCTGTTCTTAGCCGTGCAGATCAGCGCCGGTTCCTTTTGGGAAAAATGGCTGTGCTGAACCGGAAGGAATACGGCTATCCTACTTATACCGGCTGGTGCACGGAACACTGGGGTACAGACGAAAACGTGATATCTTTTGAAGAATGTAATGAAAATAGCATTGCATTTCTCACCCATAGCGCACCTGCAAGTGAGGCTATTCATACGCTCTCAATTCTTTTTCCTAAAGTAAAACTTACTTTCGCGTGGGAGGAAAACAAGGTCGCCCTTATGGACGATGAAGTAGTTTTACATTATGAAGTATATCGTTACGGGGAGCTGGCAGAATCCAAATCTGCCATTGCCGGAAAGACCCACTGGCAATATAACGGCAGCTTAAAAAAACCGTTGTACTGCACGCCCCAAGAAGATAATGATTATGGGGAAATCCCTGAAGGAATTTCTGCGGAGGATTTTGAGGAACCGGACGCTATGCCTTTCTAACCCTGCCTCGTTTGAAAAGTAAACATCAAAAGGACGACAGCCTTTATTGGCTCTCGTCCTCTTTTTGTTGTCTAGTCTCAATATTGTCAAATAAAGGGCTGTCCCAAAAAGTTTTAAATGGGATTCCTAACCCCACACATATCCGTGCAACTATTTCAGTTGAAGTATTTTTAGTGGTAGCATAAGGCTTGACAGTCTTTTTAAGGACAGATGGTGCAATGCCGGAACGCTCAGCCAGCTTGTTGACACTGTAGCCGCGCTCGTCTGCAAGCTCCAAAATGCGCAGCTTAATTGCCTCCTGTAGTAGCATTTGCCCTCACCACCGTGTACAATAAAGTATATTTATTGTACCGATTTGCTAAGGGAAAAATCGTCTACCTGGAGACGATTTGAATCTTGCTCTTACGTGCTGATGTGCTATAATATAAAAGGAAGGTGATAAATGGATGCAAAAACTATCCCACACCGCACCGTACATAGCCTATGCTGTGGCAACTGCTGGGATGGCTGTGCTGCTACTCCTTGGCAGCTCGCCGGGAGCAATAGTTGCCCGCAGTTACCGGGCGTATAATGGGCGCGCTGTTCCCGGCTACACAGAATATACGTACCGGGATGTTAATCTGTCCTTCTCGGTGCCGCTATCACCTGTGACCGCGGTGGAAGCACGCGCGAAAAAAGACGGTTATATCTTGTTTGCCTATCCGCGCTGTCCCTACTGTCGCAACCTGCTCCCTGTGCTTGCCGCTGTTGCTACAAGTGAAGGGGTCACGATGGACTACTGCCAGGTAGACCTATATCGGGATATATACACCTACAACTCGGATACTGCCGCACCAGTGCAAACCAGACCAGCGGGGGAAGGCTACACCGAACTGCTAACCTGGCTGGATGACTACCTGGCCGAGTACACCGTCTCCGACCCGGAGAAAAATGAAATTGATGTCGGGGAGAAGCGTATCGGTGCACCGACCATCATCAAGGTGGAAGATGGCAAGCCCGTGTCAAAATGGCAACTATCGGATGCTTCAATATTTGTAGGCGGATACCCGGAAAACAAATACGCAGTCTGGGACAATTCCATACAGGAAGGAGTTGCAGATTCCTTGCGGGAGTATCTGGAAACTGCGTGATGTATCGGGGACGGTGAGTCGCGCAGCGATCTCCCCCGTCCCCGATTTAAAAGAATCCAAAGCCGCCACTTATCAATAGAGTGGCGGCGGCAAAATTAAAAAGTAGCCTCGGCGCTAGATGCCGAGAAGGAGTGTTTTTATGAAAAAGAATATCGTATTGGCAGTTATCGCGACTGCGGCTATGGCGCTCAGCCTGGTAGGATGCGGCGTTAAGGTCACGAACATCTCGGTTCCGGATGCTGCGACCCTCGAAAAGGGCGAGAGCATCACGCTGCCGGTAAATTTCGGCACGGAGGATGCGCCCGCAGAGACGCCTGTCATCGCAACTGGTGAGTCTGCTACGGCAGAAACTGCTGCGCAGGATGAAAAAATTGCCAAGGCGGCTGAGAAGCTGACGCTCGCGTGGACTTCTTCCGATGAGAGTGTTGCTACGGTTGATGAGACCGGCACCGTTACGGCAGTCGCAGCCGGTGAGGCTGAAATCACCGCAGCAGTCAAGGATACTGAGATGCAGGATGTCTGCGTCATCACCGTCAAGGTATCCGCGAAAGAGTTGAAGGTTCCCGATACCATGGAAGTCAAACTCAACGATACCGATGAAACCGCAATCGAAGCGAAATGCGAGCCGGAAGATGCGTCCAACATTTCGTTTGATTTCGCTTCCAGCGATGAGGAAGTCGCCACCGTCGATAAGGACGGCAAGGTGAAAGTCCTTAAAGCAGGTGAGTGCGACATCACCACGACCCTTATGCAGGATGGCGAAAAGGTCACCGAGAAGACGACTCATGTGAAAGCGTTCTATGAGGTTGAAAGCATCACGCTCGATTCCAACGAAGGCAAACTGACGGTCGGTAACTCTCACACCATTAAGGCAACTGTTGCCCCAAAAGAGGTTGCCGCCGAGACCACCATCGAGTGGTCGTCCAGCAACGAAAAGGTCGCTACCGTCGATTCCAATGGGAAGGTAACTGCTGTTTCCTCTGGAAATGCAACCATCACGGCGACTGCTGGTGAGGAGAGTGCCAACTACGAAGTGACGGTTGAACAGCCGAAGAAGGTCACGACCAGCAACAAGACCTATACCAAGAACGGTTCCAGCAACAGTTCTGCTGCTGTGACGCCTTCCAACCCGGCACCTGTTACACCGACCGCGCCAGTTACGCCGTCCGCTCCCGCTACGCCGGTACAGCCCAGCAATCCGGAGCCTGCTGCTCCGGCTCCTGCACAGCCTGACCCGGCACCGGCACAGCCTAGTAACCCTGAGCCCGCGCAGCCGAGCAATCCGGAACCGTCTCAGCCGAGCGGTGGGGATAGCGGCAGTACGGAAAACAAGCCTAATGGCAGCGGTGGTTGGGAATGGGGTGGCCCCGTTATTTCCACTCCGACCGATAATGGTTGCCCTCCGGAGGAGCATGCTGGTGGTCTGTGCTGATTCCGGATATCAAACCATGTAAGTAATAACCAACTCGTAGTATAGAAGCATCAAGTCTTCTTGCTACGAGTTTACTTTTTAGAAGCACAAAAAAATGGGGACGGTTCCTAAATTGAGAAGTTGACATCAAAACCTCAAAAACGGGGACGGCGCAGTCGTTTTAACGACCTGCACCGTCCTCTTTTTTTAAAAGCATTCGCTCGTAGAAACGTAGAAAAGAACCGGTGAGGTAACAGCTTGTTACCCCACCACGAATAAAGTTGACTCGTTTTGAATAGTAGACATCAAAATGGAGTAAGGCCGCTTGCGGCCCGAATTTTGCAGCAAAAAGCCGGGAGCTTTCACTCCCGGTTCTCTTTATTGTGCGGTCATCATCATGTCGCAGTCGGCACATTTTATGCGCACAACCTTTGTCCCTCGCACGCTGTTGTGACAGCAGGGGCAAACATACTTGATGCTGTGGCTGTTGGGGTTACTTCCTGTCGGCTTGCCCGTGGCGTCCCCTGCGCCCTTGCCACGCGGGGCGTAGAAATCTTCAATGCGGTTCATGCTGATGTCCTGCCAGTCTTGTTCCAAAATGAACTCACACAGCGCGTCGGTCGGCTCGGTGATGCTCCATCCAACGCGCGGGTCGTAACTGATTTTCAAATCGCGGGCCTCGGCGGCCTCCTTAAATTTTTTGTTGTGGTATGCGCCGCCCCTGCTGCAATCCTGTATGCCGTTTTGAAGGTTCCACAAGTGTACACACTCGTGGAGGGTGGTCGCCACCACGTTTTCTATGGGCCGTGCAAGCGTCCCAGCGCCGATGTTAAGCTCATGGCGGGTTGTGTCTCCTCTCTGCCATGCCTTGGCTACGGTGACGTGTCCGTAGGCTCTGGGCGTGCTCTGTATCGTGATGATAGGCTCCTCCAACTCACCGTTGAAATACTTTACATTCAACGCGCGGAAAATTTTCTCCAAGTAACCAGCCGTCCGGGAAGTCTTAACAGTCTCTTTCATTTTCGTGTCCTCACTTTCGTTTTCCCAATCTTTGCCCGTGTTATCCCACCGGGATAAGGGGTTGCGGGTTGTTCCGCGATTAGCGGACAAAAGTGAGGTTGGATAGTTGTCAAGGTGACTGTGGAATACCGCAGCCATAATTTTAAAAAGCGAGGATATGCCGCAAAAGCTCCTTTACAATTTTCCAATCCACGCTTTTATAATTTTTAAAGGAACAACAAAAAACAGGATTGCCACGGCTATAATTTACTCCGCGGCAATCCTGTTCCCATGTTACAGGGCTTGCGTTTATTTTAAAAGTGTGGTACGATTGTGGTACTTGCAAAAAGGGTAATAAAAAAGCTCCTAATTTTCAACGCATCATCGAAGAAAATCAGAAACTTAGTTTGGTGACCCGTACGGGAATCGAACCCATGTTACAGCCGTGAAAGGGCCGTGTCTTAACCGCTTGACCAACGGGCCTAAGAGATACAGGATTTTGCTAAAACAGCAAGCAACTTACCAGTCACGACTGCAACCGGCCCCCAAGTATTTTAGCGAAACCCTGCATTGATGGTAGCGGTAACTGGATTTGAACCGGTGACACTTCGGGTATGAACCGAATGCTCTAGCCAACTGAGCTATACCGCCATGTGGTGTGCATCTCAAACGGTGCTTCATTAGTATACGGGTTTCGGCACCATTTGTCAAGCATTTTTTTGAATTTTTTCAAAAAGTTTTTTTCCCTTTTCTGCGCCGGCAGTGCTGCGGCACAAATAGCGCAGCCATGGGCTTTGCGGGCATCAGCTGGCAGCCATTCCCGGTGTTGTTCCGATTTTTGTTCCTGCATTATACAACAATAGCGCAATAAAGTGCAGTACAAAATTCTTCATTTTTTCAGGTTTCACCCGCTTTGTTCATTTTATTTTAAGCTACGAAACTTTTTGCGGATTTTTCGCATTTAATATATTGACATAGTAGTACCCCAGTGTTAAAATAAGTTAAAAATCGGCGTTCGTTAAAAGTGTGTCGAAGATGAATCATCCGTAACTTTAAGGAGAACACTCGCTATGAAATATTCTTGGCAGCGCCAGATTATTCTGGAAACCATTCAAGAGCATAAAGAGCATCTTTCTGCGCAGCAGATTTACGGTTATGCCCGTGAGCGCTGCCCTCATATCAGCCTGGGCACGGTGTACCGCAACCTGAACACCCTGGCTGATAACGATATGATTGGCCGCGTTGGCATGATCAGCGGTGCCGAATGCTTTGACTGGGACCCCAACTCCCATGAGCATTTTTACTGCCGCAAGTGCCACAAGATCATTAACCTTGATCTGCCGGAAGGCGAGCTGAACGCCCTGATCAAAAATGTTCCCGGCCTGCGTATTGAAGGCCACTGCCTGACCGTGACCGGCGTTTGCGCCGAATGTGCCAGCAAAGAATAACTTTGCCGGGACAAAGCGCCACTGTCCTACCCTTGCAGGATCAATCCTCCCAACTTGTCATCATCTTTTCCTCTCCGCTCTTCCCCGTTTTTGTGGGGAAGAGCTTTTTTGTATCCTTTGGCACTTTTCTGCATCCTTTTTCAACTGCGATATGCGGGCTTTATGCGGCAAATATTCAATTTTGTGAATAAAAATGCAAATAGTCCGTTTTGTTTTTTCCCTTTGTGCCGCAAAACGCAAGCTCTAGAACAAAGTTATCTCTATAAGTTGAAATTTCCTTGTGCAATATGCCGTGTTGCAATTTGTTGCAGGGCGTGTATAATAAGAAACATGAAATGAATAAATATTCAGCCACTTCGGCGGATAGAATTTTGAAAGAGGGCAGTTCTTATGAAAAAGAAAAAGGAAGATATTAAAAAGGTTGTTCTGGCTTACTCCGGCGGTCTGGATACCTCCATCATCATTCCCTGGCTGAAAGAGAACTACAACAACTGCGAAGTTGTTGCTGTTTCCGGCGACGTTGGCCAGGGCACCGAGCTGGACGGCCTGGAAGAAAAGGCCCTCAAGACCGGCGCTTCCAAGCTGTACGTTCTGGACCTGAAAAAAGATTACGTTGAGAACTACATCTGGCCCTGCCTGAAAGCCGATGCCAAGTACGAAGAGTACCTGCTGGGCACCTCTCATGCTCGTCCGTGCATCGCAAAGGCACTGGCTGAGATTGCCAAGAAAGAGAATGCCGATGCCATCTGCCATGGCTGCACCGGCAAGGGCAACGACCAGGTTCGTTTTGAGCTGGCCCTAAAAGCACTGGCCCCCGAAATGGCCATCATTGCCCCGTGGCGTGAGTGGGACATCAAGAGCCGTGACGAAGAGATCGATTACGCCGAGGCACACAACATTCCCCTGCGTATCAACCGTGAGACCAACTACTCCAAGGACAAGAACCTGTGGCATCTGAGCCACGAGGGTCTGGACCTCGAAAAGCCCTCTCTGGAGCCGCAGTACAACAAGCCCGGCTTCCTGGAGCTGGGTGTTTCCCCGGAGCAGGCACCGGATACCCCGTCCTATGTTACCATCCACTTTGAGAAGGGCATTCCCACCGCTGTGGACGGCAAGGAGATGGACGGTGTTGCCCTGATTGAGTACCTGAACAAGATCGGCGGCGAGAATGGCATTGGCCAGCTGGATATCGTTGAGAACCGTCTTGTCGGCATGAAGAGCCGCGGCGTGTACGAAACCCCCGCCGGCACCATCCTGTACAAGGCTCACAACGTTCTGGAAACCATCACCATCGACAAGGATGCTTTCCACTTCAAGGAGTCCGTTGCTCAGAAGATGGGCGAGCTGGTTTACGATGGCAAGTGGTTCACCCCGCTGCGTGAAGCCCTGAGCGCATTCACTGACGACCTGCAGAAGACCGTTACCGGTGATGTGAAACTGAAGCTGTACAAGGGCAACCTGATCAACGCTGGTGTTACCAGCCCGTTCACCCTGTACGATGAGCAGACTGCTTCCTTCGGCGAGGATGAGGATTACGATCAGTTTGATGCAAACGGCTTTATCAACCTATTTGGCCTGCCCATTGCTGAGCGCGCCAAGCTGGCAAAGAACTGGCCGGAAGTAAAGTAATCGCATTTTTCCATTAACAAAACTGCCGCCAGGGAGGCATTGACCCCCTTGGCGGCTTTGGCGTTCCAGTATATACTATAAAAAGAAAAAAGAATCATGATGGTGGACCGCCGTGCCTGCGGCACGGCTCAAAAAAGCCAAGGTCGCAGCAAACATCAGACTGAGCCCCCATTAAAAGGCTGTATCTATTTTATTTGCGTGCGCGGCGCGCACACCAACATGTTTCATTATTCTTTATTCGCTATTCATTACAATAACACCGGAGGTTTTCTTATGCCCCAACTTTGGCAGGGACGTTCCAGCAAAGCGGTGGACAGCCGCGTGAACGACTTTAACTCTTCCATCCGCTTTGATGCGCGGATGATCGAACAGGATATCCACGGCAGCATGGTACACTCTGCTATGCTGGGCAAGCAGGGCATCATCTCCCAGCAGGATGTGGACGATATCCACAAGGGCCTGCAATCCATTTTGAACGATCTGCACAGCGGCGCGTTGGAGATTGACCCCAACGCCGAGGATGTGCACACCTTTGTGGAGCAGACTCTGACCGCCCGCGTGGGCGATGCTGGCAAGCGGCTGCACACCGGCCGCAGCCGCAACGACCAGGTTGCGCTGGATATCCGCCTGAACCTGCGGGAAGCATCGCTCCACTTGCAGGGGCAGATCAAGGAATTGATCCTGACCATCTGCGACCAGGCAGAAAAATCTTCTTCCTATGTTATGCCCGGTTACACCCATCTGCAGCGTGCCCAGCCGGTCACCTTTGGCCACCAGCTGATGGCTTACGCCTGGATGCTGCTGCGCGACCTGGGCCGCATGCAGGACGCCACCGCCCGCATGGACGCTGAGTGCCCGTTGGGTTCCGGCGCTCTGGCTGGCACCACCTACCCGCTGGACCGTTTTTATACGGCACAGGAGCTGGGCTTTGCTGCTCCCTGCGGCAACTCGATCGATGGTGTATCTGACCGCGATTTCTGCATTGAGCTGACCAGCGCCATGGCCACCTGCATGATGCATCTGTCCCGCCTGTCGGAAGAGATCATCCTGTGGTGCAGCTGGGAGTTCAAGTTCATTGAGCTGGACGACGCTTTCACCACCGGTTCTTCCATTATGCCGCAGAAGAAAAACCCGGACGTGACCGAGCTGATCCGCGGCAAGACCGGACGCGTTTACGGCGACCTGAACACCCTGCTGGTTATGATGAAGGGCATCCCCCTCGCCTACGACAAGGACATGCAGGAGGACAAGGAAGCCGTATTTGACGCGGTGGACACTTTGGAGCTGTGCTTAAAAACCATCACCCCGATGCTGGCCACCATGACGCCGCTGCCCGCCAACATGCGCCGCGCCGCCGCCAAGGGCCTTATCAACGCAACGGACTGCGCCGACTACCTGACCAAGAAAGGCATGCCGTTCCGCGATGCTTACAAATGCACCGGCACCATGGTGGGTGCCTGCATCCGGGCAGACAAAACGCTGGAAGAGCTGACGCTGGACGAGTTTAAGCAGTACAGTGATCTGTTTGAGGCGGACATCTATGACGCCATTGACCTGACGCACTGCTGCGAGGGCCGCACCAGTTACGGCGGCCCCACTCAGGCCAGCGTGCTGAAACAGATCGCGGATGTAAAAAGCAAAATCAACTGCTGAACGCTGTAATAGATATGGGTTTGTTTGGGATGGCTAAGTATAAAATTTTTGTGGATGGTTCTTCCGGCACAACCGGCCTGCGCATTGCGGACCGCCTGGCCGCACGGGATGAATTTGAGATCCTGCACATTTCCGAAGCCGACCGCAAGGATGTAAACGCCCGCGCTGCCGTGATTAACCAGAGCGATCTGAGCTTTTTGTGCCTGCCGGATGCTGCAGCCAGGGAGGTTGTGCCCCTGCTGCGCCCCGATGTGCGTATTCTGGACACTTCTACCGCACACCGCACCGCGCCGGATTGGGTGTATGGCCTGCCGGAGCTGCATGGCAAACGGGATGCTCTGCGCACCGCCAACCGCGTGGCTGTTCCGGGCTGCTATGCCACCGGCTTTATCACGCTGGTGGCCCCGCTGGTGGAGCTTGGCCTGCTGGCTGCAGATTATCCGCTGACCTGCCACGGGCTTTCCGGTTATTCCGGCGCAGGCAAAAGCGGCATTGCCCAGTACCGCGACCCGGAGCGCGACATTGCCTTTGAAAGCCCGCGCCCCTACGGCTTAACGCTGGATCACAAGCACCTGCCGGAAATGCAGAAGATCTGCGGCCTTGCGGAGCCGCCGGTGTTCTGTCCCATTGTGGATGACTACTACTGCGGCATGGAAGTTACCGTTCCCCTGCGTCTGGACCTTGTGGGCCACAGCGCTGAGGAGCTGGCCACCGCTTTGCAGGAGTATTACGCAGGCGAAACCATGATCAAGGTGCACGCTTTGGGCACTGCCCCCAAGTTCCTGCCCGCCAATACGCTGGCCGGCAAGGACACCTTGGAAATTTACCCCACTGTTTCCCCCGACGGCAAGCGGATGCTGCTCATCAGCCTGCTGGACAACCTTGGCAAAGGCAGCTCCGGTGCCGCCGTGCAGTGCATGAACATCATGCTGGGGCTGGAGGAAACGAAAGGGCTGGAACTTTAATTAAGAATTAGAAATGAGAAATTAGCAATTTTTACACCGCCAAGTGAATCCTTCAATTTCTCATTGCTCATTCCTAATTTCTAATTTTGATGATATTTGTGGGAAAGAGGAAAAGTAACATGGCAAAGTATAAGGTCATTCCCGGCGGCGTTTGTGCCGCCAAGGGTTTTTCTGCTTCCGGCGTACATGCCGGGTTCCGGGCCAATCCCAACAAGCTGGATCTGGCCATCATCAAGGCGGATGTACGCTGTGCCGCTGCCGGTGTTTACACCACCAACAAGGTGTATGGCGCCCCCATCAAGGTTGACCGCGCCCACCTGGTGGACGGCCACGCACAGGCTGTTCTGGTGAACAGTGGCAACGCCAACACCTGCGCCGCCAACGGTGTGGATCTGGCCAATGAGTGCTGCGCCCTGGTGGCCCAGCAGCTGGGCATTGCAGCCGAGGATGTTCTGCCGGCTTCCACCGGCGTTATCGGCCAGCCCATGACGATTGACCCGTTCGCCCGCGGTATTCCCGCCGCAGCGGCCAGGCTGCAGGCCAGCGCCGAGGGCAGCAGCGAAGCTGCCAAGGCCATTATGACCACCGATACTTACGAGAAAGAATATGCCATTGAATTTGAGCTGGCCGGCAAAACCTGCCGCCTTGGCGCGATCGGCAAGGGCAGCGGCATGATTGCCCCCAACATGGCCACCATGCTGGCGTTCTACACCACCGATGCTGCCGTCAGCCCGGAGCTGCTGCAAAAGGCACTGCGCGCCGTTGTGCCCACTACCTACAACCAGATGAGCGTTGACCTGGATACCTCCACCAACGATACCCTGCTGCTGCTGGCTTCCGGCCTGTCGGGCAACGAGCCTGTTGTGACCGAAGGCCCGGAGTATGACAAATTCCTGGCTGCCCTGGGCGCTGTGGCGGAGCATATGTGCGCCCTGCATGCTTCTGACGGCGAGGGTGCCACCCATCTGATCACCTGCGAAGTGACCCACGCCCCCACCCACGAGATCGCCCGCGCCGTGGCAAAGAGCGTTGTCTGCTCCAACCTGTTCAAGGCCGCCGTGTTTGGCCGCGACGCCAACTGGGGCCGCATCCTGTGCGCCATCGGCTATACGCCGGGGGATTTTTCCATCGACAAGGTCAGCGTGCGCATTGCCAGCAAGGCAGGCGAGGTGTTTGTGTGCGAAAACGCCGCCTACCATCCGTTCAGCGAGGACGAAGCCTATGCGGTTCTGGGCGAGCACGACATTTTGGTCAAAGTCGATATGGGCACCGGCGAAGCCAGCGGCAAAGCCTGGGGCTGCGATCTGACCTATGACTATGTTAAGATCAACGGCGATTACCGGACCTGATTTTGCAATTAGAAATTAGGAATTAGGAATGAGCAATGAACGGCTCGTTTAGGCTTGTAGCTTTTAATTTGTGCGCGCAGCGCACACCGCTAACTCCTCCCTCCTAACTCCTAACTAATCTTGCTACTTTTACGTTTGGGGAGCGATTTATGAAAAACGAGGAAATGGCGCTGCTTTTTTCGGAAGCCACGCCCTACATCCAGAAATATCACGGCAAAACCCTGGTGATCAAATACGGCGGCAATGCCATGGTAAACGAGGAATTGAAACTGGCCGTTATGAACGACCTTGTCACCCTGACCCTGCTGGGTGTGCGCGTTGTGCTGGTACACGGCGGCGGCCCGGCCATCAACCAGATGCTGAACCGCGTGGGCAAGGAATCCAAGTTTGTCAACGGCCTGCGTTATACCGATAAAGAAACCATGAGCATTGTGCAGCAGGTTCTGGCCGGTCAGGTCAACAAGGATCTGGTTGCGTTGCTCAAGGGTCGCGGCGTTGGCCTGTGTGGTCTGGACGGCCACACCATCACCTGCTCCCGCAAGAGTGATGTAGACCTGGGCTATGTGGGCAACGTGGAAAAAGTGGACACCACCCTGATTGAGCACCTGCTCAACGATGGCTTTATCCCGGTCATTGCCACGGTTGGCATGGATGAAAACGGCATTGCCTACAACATCAACGCCGATACTGCTGCAGCCGCCATTGCTATTGCCCTGCACGCCGAAAAGTTCGTTTCCATGACGGATATTGTCGGCCTGCTGTATGACAAGGACGATGAATCCACCCTGATCCCCGAAGTGGAGATTTCCGAGATAGAGGGCTACAAGGCACATGGCGTCATCTCCGGCGGCATGATCCCCAAAATCGAGGGCATGGCCGATGCCATTTATGAGGGTGTGCATGAGGCTGTTATCATTGATGGCCGTGTTCCTCATTCTGTTCTGCTGGAAATGTTCTCTGACCGTGGTTCCGGCACCCTGTTCTACCGCCGCGGCAACCGATGATTTAATTTTACGGGGATTTACGGGGGATTTTGTACCTTTTTTGAAAAAAAGGTACCGAAAAAACTTCCAATATATTATAATATAAGAATCGTGCAAGCTGGCCGTGGGTACATAGCATGTACTTACGGCACAGTTATTCATTCGCCTATTTTTTAGGTTTATTCCTGAATAATTCGGCTGCCAACCATTCCAGACCTCCCAAGGAGGGAATACCATGAATACCGAAAAAGTCATCAAACGTGACCAGAAATACATCATGCACACCTATGCCCGCAGCCCGCTGGTGCTGGAGCACGGCGAGGGCATGTATGCCTATGATGCAGACGGCAAAGCCTATCTGGACTTCACCTCCGGCATTGGCGTAAACGCGCTGGGCTACTGCCACCCGGCCTGGGTACAGGCCGTTACCATGCAGGCCACCCGTTTGCAGCATTCTTCCAACCTGTATTACACCGCCCCCTGCGGCAAGCTGGCCAAGCGGCTGTGCGCCCGCACCGGGCTTGACCAGGTGTTTTTCGGCAACTCTGGTGCCGAAGCCAACGAAGGTGCCATCAAGTGCGCCCGCAAATACAGTGTGACCACCTATGGTCCCGACCGCAACAAAGTTCTGACGCTGGTCAACTCGTTCCATGGCCGCACCCTTGCCACCCTGACCGCCACCGGCCAGGATGTTTTCCACAAGGATTTCGGCCCCTTCCCCGCTAACTTCGGCTACATCCCCGCCAACGATTTTGACACATTCAAGGCCGCTGTGGATGATTCTGTCTGCGCTGTTATGATGGAGATGGTACAGGGCGAAGGCGGCGTGGTTGCGCTGGACGCCGACTATGTGCAGAGCGTTGCCGACTACTGCCACGCCCACGATATTTTGATTATTGTGGACGAAGTACAGACCGGCGTGGGCCGTACCGGCACTTTCTTGGCCTGCGAGCAGTTCGGCCTGAAGCCGGATCTCGTCACCCTGGCCAAGGGGCTGGGCGGCGGTCTGCCCATCGGTGCCGTGCTGGCAAGCAAAAAGGTTGCCGATACCATGGGTCCCGGCTCTCACGGTTCCACCTTTGGCGGCAACCCGGTCGTCTGTGCAGGCGGCTGCGCTGTGCTGGATGCCATGGATGATGCATTCATGCGCAACGTCAACGCCCGCGCCGCCCAGCTGCGGGAGGGTCTTGCCTCTCTGCCGCATGTCGCATCTGTCAGCGGCATGGGCCTGATGGTCGGCATTGCCTTTGCCGATGACGTAAAAGCCGCCGATGTGCGTGCTGCCTGCGAGCGCAAGGGCCTTCTGGTGCTGACCGCCAAGACCCGCCTGCGCCTGCTGCCCCCGCTGATTTTGAGCGAAGCAGACGTTGCCAAGGCACTGGCTATTCTGGATGACGTGCTTTCATCCATGTAACTGATCAGGAGGGTTTTCATGGAGCATTTACTCAAGTTAAGCAGCCTGACCCCCGATGAGATCATCCACATTCTGGATGTCGCCGATGAATACAAGCGCCTGCACAAAGCAGGCACTGACCCCAAGGATCTGCAGGGCAAGGCCGTTGCCCTGATGTTTGGCAAGCATTCAACCCGCACTCGCACCAGCCTGGAGGTCGGCATCTACCAGATGGGCGGCCTTGGCACCTATCTGAGCGCCGCTGACATGCAGATCGCCCGCGGCGAGCCGATCCAGGATACCGCCCGCGTGCTGGGCCGCTATTACGATGCTATTGTGTACCGCACCTTTAAGCAGAGTGATGTGGACGCCCTGGCCAGGTACAGCGGCGTGCCGGTAGTTTCCGGCATGACCGATTACGCCCATCCCCTGCAGGTGTTGACTGACCTGATGACGGTGCGGGAGTACAAGGGCAAACTGGCCGGGCTGAAAGCCGGTTTTGTGGGCGATGGCTACAACATGGCCAACAGCCTGATCGTGGGCTGCCTGATGATGGGCATGGACTTTACCATTGCCTGCCCGAACGGCTACCGTCCCTCCGCCGATGTGCTCTTCTTTGCGCGGGAATATGGCGACCACTTTAAGCTGACCACCGCCCCGGACGAAGCCGCCCGCGGTGCCGATGTGCTGTTCACCGATGTGTGGACCAGCATGGGCATGGAGCGCGAAACCGAGCGCCGCCGCCGGGATTTCAACGGCTTCTGCCTGGATGCAGCCCGCATGGCGCTGGCCAAGCCGGACTGTATCGTGCAGCATCCCCTGCCCGCCCACCGCGGCGAGGAGATCACCCCCGACGTTTTTGAAACCCACGCAGACGAGATTTTTGATGAAGCCGAAAACCGCCTGCATGTAGAAAAAGCCGTGCTGGGCATTTTGCTGGCCGGCAAATAACGCATAACCCTTTGCACCGCCCGCCCCCCTGGGGTTGGCGGTGCTTTTGTTTACTAGGGCACCACCGCACAATTCCCGCCTTGCGGCTTAAGCACCGCTCCGGCAGCTGCGGCACGGCATCTGCGTTGCCAAAATGCTCGATAAGAC